>Ga0209702_10000582_pt1 | contig 76630 bp, 66 predicted proteins | sample FRY01_FD_187210 | JGI IMG/M metagenome (GOLD analysis project Ga0209702, IMG submission 187210) | Freshwater microbial communities from Lake Fryxell liftoff mats and glacier meltwater in Antarctica - FRY-01 (SPAdes) (version 2) | ecosystem: Environmental > Aquatic > Freshwater > Ice > Glacier...
GTATATCCGTCCATTTTATGGTTGGGGCATTGCCTTCTAAATCGGTTATTTTTTCTAAAATAAGTATTTCTAACAAACGTATTTCCTTGTAGGTAATAATCAAGAAATTTCCGCTACCACAAGCTGGGTCAAAGAATTTTATTTTTGATATTCTTTTTGCAAGTACTCTTAATTGGTTTATAGTGGTTGCGTCTTCAAATTCTTCATATAACCCGTCCAAAAACAAAGGTTTTATAAGTTTTAGAATATTAATTACAGACGTGTAGTGCATTCCTAAATCGCTTCTGTACTCTGGAATTACTACAGCTTGAATCATAGACCCAAAAATATCTGGGTTGATGTCTTTCCATTGTAATTCGCCAAGGTCAATCAATGTTTTCCTTGCCTTTGCTGTAAATTTTGGCGAGTTTATTTTTTGTCCAAATAATCCACCGTTTACATAAGGAAACTTGGCTAAATAGTCGGGATATTTATCTCCACTTTTAGCATCTAAGCGGTCAAATAAATCATCTAAAAAAGTGTGGGTGTCTTTTCCATTTTCGGCAGTATGCTGTGCAAGCGTGTTAGTGAAAATACTGTCCTGCTCAAATATTTCGGTGTCTTCTGCAAAGAAGCAAAACAACAAACGAGATAGGAAAATATTAAGCTGATGAATGCTTTCTTTTGAATTGTATATATTCGGATTTTCCTCAATCAATAAATCATACAAAGACGCCATTTTGTACGAAGCGTTCCTGTCCGCTTCATTGTCATTTGTAGCATTATAAACTTCGCTACCTGCTAATGGAAAAAAGAAATCAAAATAGTTGGGTAACTCTTTTAACTTAATGTCTAAGTTTTTGCCTAGCTTTAAATCTTTGGCAACTAGTTGTTTGTAGTCTGTAAGAATAGCAAATCTTGGTTGGTGTTTTAAAATCCGTTCTTCTTTAGCAATATCCTCAATGCTACTCAGTAGTTTGTCAGATGCTTCAACTTTAAAGAATATTTTCTTTTTGTAAAGTATTTCGCCCTCAACCTTGGATAAATTGTAATCTCCTTTTTTTAGTCTTGTTACAGATGTTTTTGAAATGCCGTATGCAACCAACAAGTCAAAGACAAACTCTTCTTTTGAGAAGTTGTCAATCAGGTTCTGAACGTTATGTTTTATTTCGGTTGATTTCATTAGTTGTCTTGTTCAGGTTTATTAGAAACTAGCAATTCCTTAATGTCAACATTTAGTATTTCTGCAATCTTGTATAAGTCGTCTATACTCGGCTGTCTTTTGTTTTGAGAATATGAGTGAACCATATTGTAGCTCTTTCCCAATTGCTCAGCCAACCAAATTTGCTTAATTCCTTTCCTGTCTAAAACCTCTTTAATTCGGTTCATTTTGAATCTATTTATTCACTCCACTAATGTAGGCAAGATTTTAGAAATACTCACTAAATGAGTATAAAAAATATCATTCAGTTTGGGTGGCGGTGGGAAAGGGTAAGCTCTTTTGGTTATTCAGGGTGGGCTTTTGCGGTGGCAAAAACCAAATGTGCCTATTTGTGCGTGGGCTTTTTCAGCATGTTGCACAACAAGCGTGCATGTGTAATAAAAATACGCTTATTCCTGTAATATGAATAAACTTCTCTTTAAGATAAAAAACCTAATCACCCCATAATCAGGTGCTAAGATGTTTTTAAACACTTACAAGCGTTTAATTTCTGGAAATCTCTTCTCTGCTTGATATTGGAGATCTGGCTTCTTCGCCCTGCTCCTTTTTATTCATTAAATCAGTGTTTTTCTGTTTCAGCGTAGAAATGGGGTGATTTTAGATTTGAAAGGCTGCTGTCATCTTGCTTGGATCCCTATAGGTCTGCACCTTGACCGCAGCTCTCATAAACAAAGGGATTTGAAACAGGAAAGGCTGCTTTCAGCGAGCGGGAATCCCTTTTATGGGATGAAAGGGCATCAAGGAGATACTAGATCTGACTGAATGTCTTACTGAGGGTGAGAAGCTTCAGTCCTGAAATGAGGGGCGTATTATATAAAACAAGAATGGAGGTAAGCCTCTGTGGGGACGCTTAACTCCATTCGTATCATATCGTCCATAGACTATATCATACCTGTCAATTATTGTTCAGAGTCAGGAATTTCATTTACAAGCTATACGCTCCTCATGCTTCATTCCCAATCCTTCCGCATGCAACTCTAAAGCTACACTGGTGGTCGGTCAAACTTATGGACCATAGTCCAACAGCTCTCCCACCTGGAATCCTCATAGAAGATAAGCGCCCCGAATTTGCCATATTAAACAGCAACAACCGCTAGTGTGTTTATCGGAAATACTCAGAATCCGCTTTTTTGCACAACTCTTATCGTTCATTGACTTAGCCTAAATGTAGCTAAAATCTGGGCTTATCTGTCTGATTCATGATTTCAGTTTTCAATGCGCTATGAACAGGGCTTTTCAACAATTGTTAATAGAAGCCCCGCTATTTAAAGTTCAGACCCTTTAGAGTTGTCCCGAAAACCCAAGGTGACGCGCGCAGCAGCCTCATACCTTCCCGCTGGCCCGCGAAGCCTAAAGGGTGTCCCGCAGGAGCAGCGTTATTGTGCAAAGGGAGGCTGTGCTTATTATTCTACTATGAATGTCCTGCTGATGAGTTCTGAATTTGAGGTCATTGTCATCTGATAGATTCCGCCCTTCAGTACTATGGGTAATTCCATGCCCAGCGCTCCTTGGCCTGATTGCATCCTTTCACTGTGAACAATCCTTCCTAGCGCATCCGAGATCTGAATCTGGAAGCTTCCTTCTAATATACCTTGCACAGACCATTGAAGTCTGTTATGCTGGATTGGATTAGGATAGATGATCAGGCTTACTGCATCATTGACCAGACTTTCAGCGCCATTATTGATAGCTGGCTGCACGGGCACTATAAAGGTGCTTGAAGGGAAGATTCCGCTCCATGCAGAGAATCCGCTTCCATCATTGCACTGGCAACGCACGTCATATCCGTATGTCTTTCCTTGGGTAAATGGGATGTTCGGGTTATTATAAAGGGCCACATTGAAGCTCACTGTGCTTCCGTTGGTCTGGTTTAATATCCTTGTATTGGCCATGTTCTGGAAAGCTGGATTCGCTGTGCCTGCTGTTGCGTCTGAGATTCTTCCTCCACGTACCTCACAGGAACTGGTCCCTTCGGTATTATTCCAGGTTGCATTTACCTTTGGATTATTGGTCCCAAAGTCTATTTCAATTACATCTAAGCCTGAGGGTGCTTGACATCCTTGAACAATAGGAATACAAGTAATCAGAGCTTCCCATCCTTGTTCTACCACGGATCCATCACTGAAGAATTCAAGGGTAAGGCATCCTGAAGCATCCGAAGAAATGAATGTGTCCCCTGCTTGAAGCAGGCTGCTTGGAATAAAGGGAGTCTGACCGTCACCATCTAGTTCTCCACAACGTGGTGATGCAAGGACTGGACTTGCATTGCTAGGGCCATTATAAATGCTCAAATAATCATAACATCCTCCTATGACAGATGATCCACCTGAGTTCACTTCTATATCCACCAAGAGGAATTCCATGCTCACATATTCATTCGGACCTGAGGCACATATCAGATAGGTCTCTGAGACATTATCGCCATATGTTCCATTGACCCCACCGGCATCTGTAAATAGATCTCCTGAGCAATAGTCTGAAGGTATGCTAAAGCTCAAAGCTGCTGTCCATGTACTCTCATCATTTCCTAGCGCCCCGTCACAGTCAGCTCTGACATACAAGGAATACGTGCTACCTGATTGGCCTGTTGTAAAGCTGTATGAAGTATTAGAAAGGTCATTGACCGTAGGTTGCCCATTGAACGCAGTACCTGCAGCTACTATGGCAATGTCCCACAGACTGGCTGCTCCTGTTTCATTCCAAGTACATGTCGCTCCAGATGCATTCACATTATTCGCTGCCAAAGCATTAGGCTTAGGGCAAGTGGCAGGACTGCTTTCCTGCACCACGAATAATCCGCCCTCAATGGAACTTATAATGATGCTCCCGCTCTCGAAAAATGGATAATTACTCCAAGCTCCGTTGAATGTCCTTCCGTTGCTGTTAGGATACACATCGAAGTATCCATATTCAGTCAAGTTTCCAGTTGCGATGTTATTGATGTCCAATACACGCAAACCTCCTGTGTAATTAGCTTGATAAGCCTTATCTCCTTTGATATAAAGGTTATGGTCGATTGATGCGATGTTACTCTGAAAATATCCTAAGAAGATAGGTGCATTCAGATCTTCAATGTTCCAGATGTAAGTACGTGTATTGTGATTGCTATTGCTCTCATCCAATTCATCATCCATCAAGTAGAAACGATGGTCTTCTGTGGCCCAACCTTGGTGTGTATAGCTGCTTCCTGCATAACCTGTACGTGATACCTGTGTAGGATCAGTCTTATCATCAACGTCTATAATAGTAAAGGTGTCTTCATTGCTTGCAAAACAGATTTCCTTTCCTACATATGCTGCGTCAGGACCGTGATATACCACCACTTGGGCATCATGGGTATACCCGTCATCTGAGAATCCTCCTGCTGCCACTGGGGAAGTTGGATTCTGGATATTCACGAAATGGAGACCGCCTGAGAAGCTGCTGGTTCCTACTCCATAAGCGTAGCCTGAATCTTCATCAATGACGATGTTATGTGCACTGCCGAATCCCGCATAATGTCCATCTTCTGTAAACGTGACAGGAGGTGCTGTGACGTTACGAAGACGCGTCAAATCAAAGACCTGCATGCCATGACTCCCCGCTTCAGAAACTATAAAGGCATGATTTGCATATACTTTGGCATCTCGCCATAAACTGTTGCTGGTATGAGTAGGTAATTTTCCTAGATATACCGGAGCCGTAGGAACGGTGACATCCACGAAGGCTGTTCCATTGGTCAAGCAGACAATGGCGTATTCATCTCCATTCAATGGATCAGTCCAACCCCAGATGTCTGCTCCTTCTACGCTTCCACTTCCTCCAAGCTGTGCGATGTTCAGGCGTGATGCCAAGTCATAGCCTGAGCATGGATAGATTCCCGCGAAACCAGCTTCGCAAGGGGTCAATATCTGTGCATTAATATTCATTCCCAAGCTGACCATTATCAACAAGGGTGTAATAGAAAGGAAATATCGCATATGTTCGTTTAGATGTTAAAAGTAGTGTACCAAAAGAATTTTTATTCGATGATGATACGCGCTTGATAGATTGTTTCTGCAGAATTCATCTGAATCATATAGATACCTGCAGCTAGGTCCTGATTCAGATCCATACGTATGATACTGGATCCTTCTTTGACTTGGAATTCCTCTACAGCTACTTGCCTTCCGCTCATTTCTAGAACAGAAATAGACACTTTGCCAGCGGTCATTCTTTCCAACTCAAGTGAGAATCCTGATCCATCATTCGGATTTGGATATACCTTCAAGTCAGAGACCAAAGCCTTGATTCCATCAACACTTTGCGCTGCACCTGCTGGGGCAAAAGGAACGATGAAGGTGCTAGAAGAACTGATTGCACTCCAATCAGAGAATCCGCTTGCGTCAGCACATTGGCAACGCACATCAAAGCCATAGGTTTTTCCTTGGACGAATGGGATGTTTGGGTTGTTGTACAGGGCTATATTGAAAGCCACTGTTGTGCCATTGGTCTGATTCAATATCCTGGTATTATTAATGTTCTGGAAAACTGGGGATTGCGTTCCTGCACTTGTATCAGAAATGCGTCCCCCTCGTACTTCGCAAGATAATGTGGCTTCAGGATTCACCCATGTAGCATTCACACGTGGATTAATTTCTCCGAATCCTATTTCTACCACATCCAAGTTACTTGGAGCCATGCAGGGAGGAGTCAATGGACTCTCTACCACGGTCACTCTGCTATCAATAGCAGGTGCTGTCAGCACATCTACCACTCCTGACGGCCAGCGAACAATCAAGCTATCTACTGCCGTAGCTGTTCCTATTCCAAATATCTCATCCAAGCTGCTCATAGGATTAAAGCTTTCTCCAGAGCGACACTCGCGGATCTGTTTGCCCCATGCTCCATAGATCTCCAACCTCGCTCCTATTCCATTCACATTGCTTTCAGTTCCTACCAAATGCACTTTCAAGAAATGGTTCTCATTCCCATCATTCATCCAGAGCTTAATACCTGTGAATACATCTATGAAACCATCATTATTCAAATCACCCAGCGCTCCATCATCGAATGGGCGGCTCATGGAGGTAAAATTCATGTTGCCATTATTATGGTACATCTGTTTGCTCACATTGGACTCGGTAAGGATATCTACGAAGCCATCATTATCGAAATCAGCTCCTACGCAGGCCCATGAATCCAAGTCTGTAGCATCGATTCCACTTCCTGCATTGATCTCGGTATAATGTCCTGTCCCATCATTCTGACGCAGGAAATTAGTTCCTGTGTGGTTTACGGTGTATGTATCCAGATCGCCATCATTATCGAAATCCTCGAAAATGGTCACCCAAGATTGTTGGTTATCAAAAAGGCCGTAGGCTGTGGTCTGCAGAGAATAATTTCCATTTCCATCATTGACATAAAGTGCATTCTCACGCTCAGTAGCACCTGTTACCGAACCTTGACGGCACTTGCTCAGGTACATATCCACATCGCCATCATTATCGAAATCAGTCCATACACTGGCGTAGTTACCTGCAAGTGGGACCGTTTGAATCAAGCTCTGATCTTCAGTCATAGTTCCCGTGCCGTTATTCCTATATGGATGGCTCAGATCTACATCATGGCAAGCAAAAGCGTCCAAGTCTCCATCATTATCTATGTCAACGATATTGGTCCGTTGAGAGAATATGTAATCATTTATGTACGTCTCGCTGTAGGCAGTTCCTGTGTTATTGGCATAAACGAAGGAGACGCGGCTACCACCTCCGAACATGAGGTCCATATATCCATTCTGGTCCAAGTCACCAGCACTGATGCTCCAACTAGGAGAATTCTGGAAATTAGTATCGTAATAATACTGGACAAAAGTCCCATCTGATTGTTGACGGTCTATGTATAGATCTCCTTGGCTGATGATGACCACGTCATCTAGTCCATCATTATTCATGTCAACGATACAAGGTGCCGAGCCTCCCGTCCTGTTAAGGATAGAAGTCATGTCCGTAAAGTTCTGAGCATGGGTCATGGCAGCTAAGCAGAGCATAGCCGCAATAAGGAGTCTTGATTTCATTGAAATGGATTTATGCCCTCGAGCAGGGGATAGATAATTAATACTTCTCTTGTCAGACCGCAATTTAGTGAATTGGAGCTTGGCGCGCATCCTTTGAGATCCATTGAATTGATATTCAAAACCGCCTTAAATTGAATTCCAAAGCTTCTAAGTCCTATGTACAAAAGTTCATTTCAATAAGGCATTCAAAATGGCGTTCTTCGCAGGGCTATGAAAAATAAGCCAATAGATACTGTTCTGCATGAGGTCTTTGGATTCAGATCCCTAAGGCCCGAGCAGGTTCCTGTGGTCGAGCAAGTTATGAGCGGGAATGATTCTTTAGTGCTCATGCCAACAGGAGGCGGAAAATCACTGTGCTACCAGTTACCTGCCCTTTGTCTTCCTGGTACAGCGGTGGTCATCTCCCCTTTGATCGCATTGATGAAGGATCAAGTGGATGCACTGCGACTGAATGGTGTGAAGGCTGCTTTTCTGAATTCCAGCTTGGATTCTCAAACAGAACTGGAAACCTTCAAGCAATTAATGGCAGGTGAGCTAAAACTGATTTATGTGGCTCCAGAACGATTATTCGCTCAGCGCGGGGCTCTTCTAGATCTGTTCTCCCAGTTGACCATTTCCTTGTTTGCCATTGACGAAGCGCATTGCATAAGTCAATGGGGCCATGATTTCAGACCGGATTATGTCTCTCTTGGAAGCCTGAAAAAACGCTTTCCGAAGATTCCGATGCTCGCCCTTACAGCCACTGCTGATGCATTGACCCAGAAAGACATACTAGAACTTCTGAGCATGGAAGCGCCCAAGGTCTTCCTGAATAGCTTTGACCGACCAAACATCCAATATACTGTCACCAAGAAAAGGGATTGGTTCGATCAGCTCATCATTTTTCTCAAAAAGTATAAAGATGAGTCAGGAATCATCTATTGTCTGAGTAGGAAAAGTACGGAAGCGTTGGCTGAGGACCTGCGCGCTGAGGGCATAGATGCATTGGCCTATCATGCAGGACTTCACTCTGAATTGCGTGCTCAGAATCAAGAGAAATTCATCAAGGATGATGTGAAGATCATCGTAGCGACTATCGCCTTCGGGATGGGAATAGATAAGAGCAATGTGCGCTTCGTGGTTCACGTGGATCTGCCTAAGAACTTGGAAGGATATTATCAGGAGACGGGAAGAGCTGGCCGAGATGGGGTAGACAGTGAAGCCCTCTTGTTCTATGGGGCAGGCGATTATTTCAAGCTGAGCCGATTCTGTGAAGTAGACGGAAATCCAGTACAGAGTGAGATCTTACTGAAAAAGCTCAAGCACATGGTAGATTTTGCCGATTCCATGGTCTGCAGGAGAAAAACGCTCTTGAATTATTTCGATGAATCGCATGAAGGAAATTGCCAGAACTGTGATATCTGCCTGACTGAAAGGAGCGAATTCGATGCTACGAAAGAAGCTCAGAAAATCCTCTCTACCATCGCCAGATTAGACCGACCGTTTGGACTCGGATATTCCATAGATCTGCTGCGAGGATCCAGCAGTGAGAAGATACCTGGATCGCATAAGGCTTTGAGCACATATGGCATAGGGAAAGAGCATTCCAAGAATAACTGGATGTCTTATGGAAAGGAGATGATTCAGCGCGGTCTGATAGAACAGAGCGTGGGCCGCTTTCCAACCTTGGGCTTGAATGAAGAAAGCTGGAAGGTACTGAAAGGACAAATCAACGTGTTTCTGACTGAGCGTGAAGTGGAAACCGAGAAGGTGATTCATGTGCAGCAGTATGATCATGACTTGTTCAATGTCTTGAGAGCTGAACGCCTTGCTTTGGCCAAAGAATTAGGCGCTCCTGCATTCACAGTACTCTCTGATAAATCACTGATGGAAATGGCCAATTTCTATCCGCAGAACACTGAAGAATTATTGAAGATTAACGGTTTCGGAAAGGTGAAATCAGAGCGTTTTGGGCTGCGTTTCTTGACCTTGATCAATGTGCACTTGAAAGAGAACGGAATCAGTTCCAAGATGAACGAGATGAGCCCAATCCGTGAGCCAAAAGAGCGTAAAAAGACCAAGAAGAAGGAAGTCCTCCCTCCTACGGCCATGGAGACCTATGAAGCTTGGAAACGTGGTATGAGTAACGCTGAGATTATGGAAATCAGAGCATTGAGCGCCAATACCATCCAAGGTCACATGGCAACTCTAGTCGAATTCTCTATGATCCCTGCACTAGAATTAGTCTCTCAAGAAAGTTTGAATGAGATTATGCCTGTGATGAAGGATTTACGGACGATGGGATTGAAGATGGTCAAAGAAGCCTTGAAGGACAAGTACGATTATAATACCCTACGTATCGCTGAAGGGCATATGAAAGCACTGAAGAAGGCTGAAAAAAGGAAGGTCTAACTTGAGTTCCGGATACATATAGGAGCACTTAGTCCTGCCTCGAATGCATTGACTGCTTGGGCTTCTTTACTCCAAAGATGGAATAGAGGATTGACTGAGAGAGAGAAAGCACCAAGCTGAACAAGAGGGCCCACCAGAAATTGGCTACCGAGAATCCATCGATGAAATAATCACAGAGCATCACCATTCCAGCATTGATAACGAATAGGAAAAGCCCAAGTGATATAATAGTCACTGGAATAGTCAGGACAATGAGGATGGGTCTTAAGATATTATTCAAGAGTCCCAATACCACCGCTACAAGCATAGCCGCTTGCCAATCTGCGACTGAGATCCCACCTAAGAGATAAGAGATTCCCAAAACAGCGAGCGTGGTCAGAACAATTTTCATTAGAATATTCATAGCGTTGAATTTAGAGCAATTTCGGAAAAACCCCTCAAAGAGCTTGAAGGGGACTCGGTTTTAGAAGCAGTACTTAATGCCATTGCTTAAGGAATAAATGGGCTCGCAAAGGAGATTATGGCGCTGTGCTCATAAGCGATAGAATAGGATATCCTGAATGAAGATCTCTTTCCCAGAGCAATATCCAAGGCTGAATCTCTGCTTATATGATTCCTGAATGTGCTCATCTCCTTATCCCTTTGAACCTGGGAATACCCTTTCAATGGTAGCGAGATATTCCCATTGAACTTTATAGGCTCGGTTAAGGTCTGTGCTGAGCATCGTCAGCGACTTCTTAAATGAATTCAGAATATTTCTGCCATAAAAAACGAATCCCGTTCCTTCTCAGGAACGGGATTCACCCACAGTTATCTCTTATATTTTACCAGATCTTCACACGTTGCTCAGGGCTCAAGTACATCTTGTCCCCTGGCTTGGTGTTAAAGGCTTCATGGAATTGATCCATGTTCCTGATCGGCATATATCCGCGATATTCTCCTGGAGAATGCGGATCTGTCTTGATCCTGTTCTTCAATGCTTCTTCTCTGATTAATTGCCTCCATATGGTGGCCCATGAGAGGAAGAAACGCTGCTTCTGATCGAAACCATCTATCATCCCTGGATCGCCATTCTTGGCTATTTCGGCCATCAGACCGTCATAAGCAGAGAATACTCCTCCTAGGTCACCGATGTTCTCTCCCAAAGTAAATTCTCCATTCAACTTGATCCCAGGCAAAGCCTCTACGGAGTCAAATTGAGAGACTAGGTTCCCACCAAGGATCCTGAACTGTGCTTCGTCCTCTGCAGACCACCAATTAGCTAGGTTTCCGTCAGCATCAAAGCGGGCTCCTTGATCATCAAAACCATGAGAGACCTCATGTCCTATTACTGCTCCGATTCCGCCATAATTCACAGCTGCATCAGCTTTGTAATTATAGAAAGGAGGTTGAAGGATTGCCGCAGGGAATACGATTTCATTGAAGGTTGGATTGTAATAAGCGTTGACGGTCTGTGGTGACATGAACCATTCTGTCTTGTCAACAGGCTTGCCTAGCTTGGAAATACGTTCATTGTAATTCCACTTAGTGACATTGATCATGTTCTGGTAATAGCTTCCGCCTACAGTCACATCCTCGATCTTCATAGCTGAATAATCCTTCCACTTATCAGGATAACCGATTTTGATCTGCAGCTTGTTGATCTTCTCAATGGCTTTATCCTGTGTTTCAGGAGCCATCCAGCTCAGGTTCTTGATCCTCTTCTTATATGCCTCCAATACATTGGCCACCATCTCCTCAGCCTTGGCCTTAGCTTCATTTGGGAACTTCTCATCGACATAGAGTTTACCAAGAGCTTCTCCTACTGTTCCGTTCAGAACATTCAAAGCTCTCTCCTCCTGAGGTCGCTGCTCTTGAGCTCCACCGAGTTCATGGCTGAAAAAATCCCAATTTGCCTTCTCGATATCTTCAGTCAATAGAGTGGCTGATTCATTTATCAAAGTCCAACGCATATAGTTCTTCCACTCATCCACTTTTCCTGCTTTCAAGATCTTCTCCATCGCCTTCATATACTCAGGCTGGGAGACGATGATGGTATCAGCTGATCCAGCTCCAATACCATCGAAATAAGCTTTCCAATCAATGGATGGCGAAAGCTTATTAAGATCAGCAAAGCTCATCGGATTGTATGACAGAATTGGGTTTCTACTCTCTTCCTTGGTCATTCTAGGCTTGGCCAATGAAGTTTCGAAGGCCATCAGACGCTTTGCATTGGTTTCAGCTACATCAATGCTATCTCCTAGGAATTGGAACATACGAACTACGTGCTTCACATACTTCTCGCGCTTCTCCTTGGAATCAGCATCCTCTCCTACGTAATACTCACGCTCAGGAAGTCCCAATGAACCTGGTCCTAAGTATATCGTGTTGGTAGAACTGTTCTTCAAGTCCGCGTGGACATAGCTACCCATGAATCCGACACCGCCATAAGGCTCCATCTCAGTCAACAATGCTTCGAGTCCTTTCACGTCCTTCACCGCATCTATCTTGGCCAAGAAAGGCTTCAATGGTTCTATTCCAGCAGCATTACGCTTCTCTAGATCCATCACAGAGTTATAGACTTGAATAGCCTTCCATTGGTCAGTGCCTTTAGCATACTTACCTCCTGCAGCAGCAGCCTTAAGGATGGTAAGTGCATCAGCATCTGTGGCTTTATTTAGCTCATCGAAAGAGCCCCAGCGTGTGCGGTCCTCAGGAATAGTATTGGTATTCATCCAAGTACCATTCACATAGCGGTAAAAATCGTCTTGTGGGCGGACGGTGGTGTCCATATCTGCCAGGACAATCCCCGGGGTGCTTGTTTCTGTGACTTCCATTTCCTTGTCAGGATTGTTACATGCGGCCAATGCTAACATGGCCAAAGCGTAAATTGTGTATTTCATCTGTGTTTTCATTCAGGCTATGAAGTTGCTCAATAAACGTACGTTCACAGCTCGAATTCCTATGAGAGCTTTCAAGACTTTATGAACGTTTATTAGGATACATGAGTGGTGACTTTCAGCCGAACAGGGAATCCACGAAGGTTTTTCTGTGGAAGAGATGAAGATCCTCTATTCCTTCTCCTACTCCGATGTATTTTACAGGTATCTTGAATTGATCCGATATGCCAATGACCACACCTCCTTTGGCAGTTCCATCGAGCTTGGTGACGGCCAATGCATTGATTTCTGTAGATGCTGAGAATTGCTTGGCCTGCTCGAAGGCATTCTGCCCCGTGGATCCATCCAATACCAGGAGGATCTCATGGGGTGCATCCGGAATATGTTTCTGCATGACCATCTTGATCTTGCTCAACTCATTCATCAGATTCACTTTGTTATGCAACCTTCCTGCTGTGTCTATGATACAGACATCAGCTTTCTGAGCTATGGCGCTCTGTATGGTGTCGAATGCGACAGAAGCTGGATCAGCGCCCATCCCTTGGGAGATTACTGGAACACCTACACGTTCGCCCCAGACCTGTAATTGATCTACGGCAGCTGCTCTGAAGGTATCAGCAGCTCCTAGCACTACTTTATGACCTTGCTGTTTGAACTGATACGCTAGTTTTCCAATGGTGGTAGTCTTCCCAACACCATTTACTCCTACGACCATTATAACATAGGGCCTATTGGTTCCTTCAAGGCCCCAATCGCCCGCATCAGAACCACTCTCTTCTAAGAGCGCAGCAATCTCCTCGCGCAATATTCTCTGAAGTTCATCAGCATTGAGGTATTTATCCTTGGCAACGCGCTCTTCTATGCGGTCTATGATCTTCAAAGTGGTGGTGACACCCACGTCTGAAGTGACTAAGATTTCCTCCAGCTCATCCAAGACTTGTGCATCTACTTTGCTTTTACCAGCAACGGCACGGGTCAGCTTTCCTAAGAGCCCTTCCTTGGTCTTCTCTAGACCTTGATCCAGTTTCTCTTTCTTGTCCTTATTGAATAGCCCGAATAATGCCATAGGTTGATGCTTTACGATTACAAAGGAAGGAAAAGCTTAGGAGAGCTTGTTTCGCCCAGATCAATATTTCTGTATTGAAATAAAAAAGGCTCCCTCTGGAAGAAGGAGCCTAGAATGTTAAAAGAGCGAGAAGGATCAACCTTTCTCGAACCAATCTTTCACACCATCATTATGGATGACACTTTCTTTGAATGCATACGCACCACTCTTAGGTGAACGTACCATCTTGATCACTTTCGTGAAGTTCCTTACTCCAGTCTGGAGTGTTGCTACTGTCTTCTTTGCCATGTCAGATGGTTATTTAATCTCCTTGTGGACGGTCATTTTCCTAAGGATAGGATTATACTTTTTGATCTCCATACGTTCAGGAGTATTCTTCTTGTTCTTCTGGGTAACGTACCTAGAAGTACCCGGCCTACCTGTTTCCTTGTGCTCAGTGCACTCGAGGATCACTTGTACCCTACTGCCTTTCTTAGCCATTGCTTATCTCTTCTTTTAATAGTCTATGGATCAGAGGGACCCTTGGTCCTTCATGCGCTTCATCGCAGCATCCATACCAATCTTATTGATCGTCCTCAATGCACTGGTAGAGATTTTCATGGTCACCCACTTATTCTCTCCAGGTATGAAGAATTTCTTAGTGATGAGGTTAGGGTAAAATTTCCTCTTCGTCCTCCTCTTGGAGTGAGAGACATTATTACCTACCATCAATTTCTTTCCAGTCAATTCACAAACACGCGCCATTTCTTCTAAAAAATTTGGGAGTGCAAAGAAAAGCAATTTTCGTTTGCCCAACAATGAATTTCGATCTTATCCTGCAATCTTTTCAAGATGCAAGTATAGATAACCTTATCAAATTGAGCGCATGAAGCGCTGTCATTCTGATATTGAAGCCCCTGTTCTTCCCGAATTGGAAGCGCTTGGTCACTAGGGAGTCCTTAGTTCCTGCGCTCATCCACACCGTTCCAACAGGTTTATCATCGGTTCCGCCACCGGGACCTGCAATCCCTGAAACCGCGATGGAATAATCTGTCTTGAATAATTTGAAAATGCCTTGGGCCATGCCTTCTACGACCTCGCCACTCACCGCTCCTTTATTGACCAAGAGACTTGAATCTATGCATAGGAGGTCGGTCTTGGATGTATAACTATAGGTACATACTGAACCCTCATAATACTCAGAACTACCTGGTATTGAAGTCAATAGATGAGCTATGTATCCCCCAGTGCAGCTCTCAGCTGTGGCTATCTTCATTCCTTTGGCCAACAAGAGCTTAGAGACTACCTCTTCCATGCTCTCCTCATTATGTCCATATATGAGCTCAGAAATCAATGTTTGAAGACTGGCAACCTGGGTCATCACTCTTTCTTTGGTCTCATTCTCATCTTCCCCAAATGCCGAAAGCCGCATCTTCACTATTCCTGGACTTGGAAGATAAGCAAGCTTTACCCCTGTCTTAAACAATCCAGCTTCCCATTCCTTCACGCGCTCGGCTATGAACGACTCTCCTTCCCCGAAGGTCATTACTGTATGATGGAAAACGGATTGGGTTTTGAATCGCTCCTTAATCATAGTCAGCACTGAGCTTTCCATGAGATGCTCCATCTCATAAGGAACTCCGGGCATAGAGACCGCTACTTTCCCATCTCGCTCGAACCACATCCCTGAAGCAGTACCTTTTCTATTCCTGATGATCCTTGCGCCAAGTGGGAGAAGTGCTTGATCCTTATTTACTTGCAACATCTCCTTGCCTTTGGCACTGAAGTAAGCCGTGATCTCAGTGAGAATATCTTCATTCATGCACAAAGGCATCTGGAAATGATCGCTCAAGGTCTTCTTTGTGATGTCATCATTGGTAGGTCCTAATCCTCCTGTCAAGAGGACCAGGTCAACCCGTGTGAAGGCCTCTTCCAAGGTGGATACAATCTCCTCTGCCTCATCAGAGATGCTATGGATCCTCTGGATGCGAACACCCATGGCATTGAGGTTCTCAGCCATCCAAGCGGAATTGGTATCGATGGTCTGCCCGATCAGAATCTCATCTCCTATGGTTATTATCTCCAGTTTCATAGGCTGCGAAGTTATCTCTTCTTCTGACTCATTAAATGATTTCCTTGCTCAAATGAATGCTTGATACAGCTCAAGGAACAGAGATTTTTTAAGCCGCTAGAAAAGCCAATTGCCATAAGAGGAATGAGAATCCTGTTGAAGTGGGCCTATCAATGGACTTTCTTCTTTATTTTGCAGCCCTTAATAAAACTCATAACCTATCTATACTTAAAAGACATTGGCAAGCGCACGCATGAAAATCAATAGCAGCTACGCTGAACTCGTAGAGCAGAGCTATTACTTCCCTCAGGAAGGATACGACCTAAAGGATGGTTATGTGACCTTCAATGGTGTTTCGTTGAAATACCTCATTGAAAAATATGGAACTCCTCTCAGAATCATGTATTTACCTAAGATAGGTGATCAGATAAAGAAGGCACGCAACCTCTTTAAACGGGCCATAAAGAAGAATAATTACTCTGGGAAGTACCATTACTGTTACTGCACCAAGTGCAATCACTTCAATCATGTAGTGAAGGAAGCTCTGCGCCATAAAGTGAACATGGAGACGTCTAGCGCTTTTGACATTGACCTCATCGTACATCTATATAATGAAGGCAAGTTAGAGGCTGACCGTACTGTGGTGCACAATGGGTATAAGACTGAGAGCTATATGGATAAGATCCTGGAGCTTTTCGACCTAGGCTTCACGAACCTGATCATAGTCATGGATAGCACCCAAGAGGTGGAAAGATTGATAAAGAAGGTGGGGAAGCGCAAGATCAAGATCGGTTTGCGCATGGCCATAGATGAGGAGCCTCAATCTGCCTACTATACCAGCCGTCTTGGAATAAGGCCTACAGAGATCTTGGATGTATTCAAGAATCGCTTGAAAGGGAACAAGAGCCTAGAGCTGAAGATGCTCCACTTCTTCGTGGATTCTGGGATAAAGGACAATATCTATTATTGGGGCGAATTCCAAAAAGCCATGCAGGTCTATGCTACCCTGAAGAAGGAGTGTAAATCACTGGACAGCATCAACCTAGGTGGCGGATTCCCAATCCGTAACCACCTCGGATTCGAGTATGACTATGAAGGGATCATCAATGAAATCATACGCACCATCTCAGAGAGCTGTGAGCATGAGAACATCCCTGAGCCAGATATCTATACCGAGTTCGGGAAATTCACTGTGGGCGAGAGTGGTGCCATCATATTCAAAGTCCTGGAACAGAAACAACAGAATGATGCTGAGAGGTGGTATATCATAGATAACTCACTGATGAATACCATCCCTGATGCTTGGTCTATCCATGAAAAGTTCATCTTGCTTCCCATCAACAAATGGAATAACAGCTACACCCGAGTGAGTATTGGCGGAATAAGCTGTGACCACAGTGACTATTATAACTCAGAGGATTTCAATCAACAGATTGTGCTTCCAGAATACAAGGACACAGATAAGGAGCCGCTGTACATAGGGTTCTTCCATACAGGAGCTTATCAAGATTCGATCAGTGGCTATGGCGGGATTAAGCATTGCCTCATCCCTTCTCCGAAGTATATCATTATTGACAGAGATGACAAAGGGAACTTCATAGACAAGGTCTATCGTGAAGAGCAGACCGTGAATGACATGCTCCATATTCTAGGATACGACCAAAAATGATGAGCAATACCTACGCAGGAGTTGAAGACGAATACGGGGTATACGACACGGCCAAGGTCCTCCTCCAACCCATTACTTATGATGGTACAAGCACTTTTGCCAAAGGTGCTGACCGCGGGCCAGCTGCATTCTTGCATGCATCAGAGAACATGGAACTCTTTGACATAGAGACTCGTTCAGAAGTTTATAAGCAAGGAGTACATGTTCTTCCCTCCATCACAGAAGCTAGCAGCCCTGAGAAAGTATTCGAGGCCATCTATGCGAAGACCAAGGAACTGATCAAGACTGGGAAGTTCCTCACCTTCTTTGGGGGTGAACACAGCGTGAGCATAGGCATACTCAAGGCGCACTATGAACATTATAAGGGACTTAGTATCCTGCAATTGGACGCACATACAGACCTGCGTCCTGAATTTCATGGCAGCCCATACAATCACGCTTGTGCCGTATATGATTCATCCAAGAATGCAAACCTGGTCCAAGTAGGAATCCGAAGCATGGATGTCACTGAAATGGAGCATGTGGTCGAGGACAAGTGTTTCTGGGCCCATGAGATGGAAGGAAATGAGGACTGGATGGATGCCAGTATAGCAAAGCTAGGAAAGCAAGTCTATATCACCTTGGATCTGGATGTATTCGACCCTTCTTTCATGCCCGGAACCGGAACGCCTGAGCCAGGCGGTATGCAATGGTATACGACTTTGAAATATCTACGCAGAGTATTCACAGAGCGTGATGTAGTGGGCTTCGATATTGTCGAGCTGATCCCTATTATGGGCGATCCGAGTTCAGAATTCATCGCAGCCAAGCTTTATTATAAAATGTTGACCTATAAATTCGAGTTATGAGCAAAGGACCTATCAGCCAGTTCATCGAAGAACATTATCGCCACTTCAATGCTGCAGCACTGCTTGATGCAGCTAGAGGCTATCAAGATCAGTTAAATAAAGGGAATCCCATGCTCGTTACATTGGCCGGTGCCATGAGTACAGCTGAACTGGGACGCAGCTTCGCTGAAATGATCCGTCAAGGAAAAGTACAGATGATCAGTTGTACTGGAGCTAATTTGGAAGAAGACCTTATGAATCTTGTAGCCCACAGCCATTATGAGCGTATCCCTGGTTACCGTGACCTTACTGCAGCTCAAGAGATGGAGCTGCTAGAGCGTGGACTGAACCGAGTCACTGACACCTGCATCCCTGAAGAAGAAGCTTTCAGAAGGCTTCAGCAACACATCTTCGCGAGATGGAAGACTGCTGAGGACAAAGGAGGACGCTATTTCCCACATGAGTATATGTATCAAATGCTGCTCGGTGGTGAGTTAGAAGAGTACTATGAGATAGATCCTAAGAACAGTTGGATGCTTGCCGCAGCGCAGATGAATATTCCGATCATCGTTCCAGGTTGGGAGGATAGCACCATGGGGAACATCTTTGCATCGTATTGTATCAAGGGCGAATTAAAGCCTAGTACCGTGAAATCAGGAATCGAATACATGACTTACCTAGCGGGCCTTTACCAGAAGATGGCAGGCAATCATGGCATCGGGTTCTTCCAGATTGGAGGTGGTATCGCAGGTGACTTCCCTATATGTGTCGTGCCGATGTTGATGCAGGACATGGAGATGAATGACCTGCCACTATGGTCCTATTTCTGTCAGATATCTGACAGTACTACCAGCTATGGGTCATACTCAGGTGCAGTTCCTAATGAGAAGATCACTTGGGGTAAATTACATGAGGATACTCCTAAGTTTATCGTAGAATCAGATGCGACCATCGTGGCGCCACTGATATTCGGGTATATCCTAGGATGGTAATAAGCCTGCAGGCTTCCCTCCTCCTTGGATCTAGAAAAACGTGGACAAGATTGACACAGATAGCAAGGATTTAGGATGGCTTAAACGCTATGCAGATCTTCTTGATTCCAGCATTCGTATTCCTGGAACGAATAAGACCATAGGGATAGACCCTATCCTTGGTCTTGTTCCATTTCTGGGCGATATCCTAGGCTATATCTTCAGCATACTCTTGATCACGCATACCTTGAAAAGTAAGCCCAGTCCGATGCTCCTGATGAAAATGATGGGCAATATCACCTTGGATGCGCTGCTAGGTTCCATTCCTGTGCTTGGAAGTATCTTCGACTTCATGTATAAGGCCAATGAACGCAATTACCGCCTTTTTGCAGCGTTCAAGAGCAGTGAAAAGCACCGTGCATCAGTATGGCCATATTTCATTGGACTTTTAGTTTTCTGCAGCATTCTAGTGTTCCTAGCTCTCTGGATTAGCTATCGATTCTTCGAATTCCTCCTCTCATTATTCTGATCGGCAAGGAAATTGGTGGGAAAGAATTAAATCGGCACATCATGAAATATGTATACATTCTAATTTCCTCCATGTTCTTCTCTTCAACAGCATGGACACAAGAGCGTCCTATGAGCGTCCAAGACTATGAGATGAATATAAAATCAGATTGTAAAGCAGAAGTCGCCTCACCTGTTTTTGAAAGTACCTGCAAGGGTGAAATCCAAGTCACAACGAGCGATCGATCTTATTCTGGGGGCTGCCTAGGCAATATTGAAAGGACTTATGCTGCCATCGATGCATGTGGGAATAGCATGAGCGTGCAACGCTATATTCTCTTGACAGATAATGAAGCCCCGGTATTCACAGAGCAATTCGAGGATATCAGGGTCAAAGACATGACCGTGCTTCGCATGGGCCATCCAAATGCAGTGGATAACTGTGAAGGTGAATTATTATGGAGTGCTGATGATACCCCTATCGAGGGAGGTACAGAGCGTGGAATATCTCGTGTATTCACTGTGACCGACTTATGCGGAAACAGCGCCAGTTCAACTGTGAATATCTATTTTGAGAATTGATGAGAAGCCTTATTGGGCCACTTGCTCGGTAGAATCAGGCAGCAAGCCGTTCTTGCGCTTGAAATAGTCCAGCATTTCCTGATCCGTCATATGCAAGGTCTCTAAGCGCTTGGAAGCTTCTCTCCCGAAGATATGTTCCGGATATTCCGCTGCTATGGACTTATAGACCTCCTCGGCTTTCTTCTTATCCTTCAAGTCATTATCATACATAAAGGCGATCATGAACTTGGTCTCGATGATGTTCTGATAGTCAGTATGCTGATTTAATATCGTCTGATAATGGCCCATAGCACGGTCGAATTCATTGAATGAACGCGCTAGATTGGCGGCACGAAAGAGGAACTCAGGAGCCAATTCATGGTCCTTATAGTCCATGTTGAAGGTCTCGTATGCTGTTATCAAAACATCGGCCAAGGAATCATTGGGGACCTCCATCTTGCTGAACAGGTCTTTCTCCATCTGCTCTATTTGAGAGATTGATTCCTGTTCTGTCATTTTCTTTCCACATGATAGGGCCAAGATGGCCATCGCGAGGATCAAACAATATCTCATGCTCATTTCTTCTTTGGGAATTTCATCCTGTAACGGGCAGTCACTTTGCCCTGACTGATATCTTTTAATTTGCCCTTAAGCAATCTTCTTCTCAATGGATTCAACCTATCCGTAAATAGCACTCCATCAATATGATCATATTCATGCTGTACCACTCTGGCGGCCATGCCATTGAGTCTTTCTTCTTTCTCCTGACCTTTCTCATCAGTGTATCTGATGTGGATGTCTGACTCTCTCCATATCTTTTCACGGATATCAGGAATACTAAGGCAGCCTTCTTCAAAATCCCACTCCTCTCCTGATTCTTCCAAGATGACCGGATTGATGAAGACGCGCTTGAAATCAGCCAGCACTTCTTTTTCTTCCTCTTCAATACCTTCATCTTCAGCAAATGGACTAGCATCGACAACGAATAGGCGTATCGACTTGCCCACTTGGGGCGCAGCGAGGCCTACGCCACTGGCTTCATACATGGTTTCGAACATATCCTCAATGAGGACTTCGAGTTCAGTATTATCCAGGTCTATCTCCTTGGCTTTCTTTTTCAAGACAGGGTCACCGTATGCAACTATGGGTAGAATCAAGTCAAATTGGATTTCAGGCCGCGAAAATACAGGTTTTTCATGTATCCTAGTATTTTGAAGAAGGCCCTAGAGTATGTCTAAGCATTGTTCTTTAAAGATTCCCTTACTTCTATCTTTTTCAATGATTATTTATGGCGCACAAGCTTCTTAGCCATGCATAAACTGAAGGATGGCCAAATGACTTCATCTGGCTTCGATGTGCATTGATTTGAAAGCATATAAGGCCTTGGAGCCATTCGATACCTATCTAAATATGTCTTTAGACTGATGCTTGCCTATCTTTAAGCGCTAAATGATATTCTACACTGTGCTTCTATGACTCATCACTCCTTCCTTATAAAGATTAGCACTGGACTCTTTTTCCTGATGGGATGCTTGACTTCTTGTGTGAGCTATCTGCCCCCTTCTTCGATGCATGTAGATATGGTCCCTACCCGTCATGCAATATTAAATGATAGCTTGAATTCAGAAATGGAAACTATTGATATACAAGGATATATGTATCAAGGTTTCTATCATCATAAACGTGATCCTGAAATAGAGGACAACCTTGGTTTGGGCGCTAACTTAGGCTATAGCCTGGCTGAGAAGAACTATTCAGTGGCATTTAATGCCGGCTTTCTTTCAGGTAAGATGATTGATAATGACGGAAACAGATATCAGTATTCTAACCTCATCTTAAGGTCCTCTATCTCATTGGATCAACATGATGGTGATTGGCACTATCAAGTATTGAAGATCCAGGTGGCGGCAAGTCAGGGTTTTGGGGGGTATCAGCGATACCTAGCTTCAGGCACTGCCCAACGTGATCGCTATAACCGCGCTATCGCCCCAGGTGATTGGTATTATTCCTTAGGAATAGGCTCTGCCATGTATCATTTCAATCAGAAAGGGCATCGCAGTTCGCTCTTCTTCGGCTTCTCAAGAGGAACCGATTTTGATTCCCACGGTTTTCGCTCTGATATGTTCAACCTTCAGATGGAACACATGAGGAAATGCGGAATAGGCCTTCAGCTTGGCGGAATGCTTAATGCACGCTTTCCTCCTGGCGCTGAGACCTTATATCTAGGACTGAGTTATGATTTATGGTCCAGACAAAAAAGTTCGAGTTTAGCATTGCCCTGATCTTTTTTATCTTCACCATCCTATGAGTATATGGAGAGTCATATTATCTATCCTTTTTCCGCCATTGGCTGTCTATGATAGAGGTTGCGGGAGCATCATCATTGTGTTCATGTTGACTATACTTGGCTGGGTACCAGACGTTCTCGCAGCCTTAATTATTCTGAACAAGGACTGATCCTTATGGGGAAGAAGAATCTGAATCGCTACCTCGGTTCTTTGGATAAAGAGCAACTGGAAGAGCAGATCAAGGATCTCTATTCCCGTTTCAAGGAAGTCAAGGAGTTCTATGACTTTGCATTTGACCCTAAAGAGGACAAGCTCAATGAAGAAGCCAAAATCCGGATCTATAACGAGTATTTCCCCTTCAAGCGAAAACGTCCTCGCAAGCGCAGGAGTGTAGCCCAAGACCATATCCGCCATTTCTTGCAATTGGGCGTAGATCCAAGTATCACGGCCGACCTCATGCTTTACAACTTAGAATTGGCCCAGAGCTTTAGTAAGCAGAATTATATAGGACAGGACAGCTTCTACAAGAGTATGTTGAATTCCTTCGATCAGGCCTTCAAATTCTTGCTAGAACATCATCTTACTGTTGCGTTCATGCCGCGCTGTGAAGCTATAGTCGTTCAGACAGAGGTCCAAGAATGGCCTAATACCGAGGCCTTCCAGATGACCATTCTATTGACCAGTCCATAACACTTCACTATGGCCCATATCCTGGATAATCATCTCACCGAGGCCCAGCGTGCCGGCCGCTGCAAAAGAATGCGCAGCATAGTTCTGCTATTTGCCGGTATTATGGCTTGTGTAACCTTGATATTCAGACTGCTCTCTTTTCCGTATCAAGAATATTTCCTTATTGCCGGAATGATTGCTATCACCTTCCAATCCCACTATTGCTTCTGTATAAGGCCATATAAGAACTGGGGCAGCCTCATGCGAGTAATCCTTATCACGCTGATCACGGCCATGGTAATCAGCTATGTTCTTATTCCTTCCCTGAGATTGGAGATAAGTAGAATGACCCTTTGAGCATGGGGTATGTTGACTTCCTTATGACCGCGCTTCATAATCCTGCTTAATTTCATCCTTTTAAAACAGGATTACCTTTATGAAGCTTTCATATCATTTTCTTCTCTTCCTCTCCTTGAACCTCCTTCCTCTTCTAGGACAGGCCAATCACCTTGCAGGTGGCTACATTTCTTATGTCTGCCTGAGTGAAGGCAATTATGAAGTAACCTTGAACGTATTCCAAGATTGTTTGGATGAGAATATCACCCCCAGCCAGTCAGTGCGGGTTGTGCCATCCTGTGACTTCAATTTCTTCTCTTCTTCTTTGGATCTAGTCTCCAATGAGGTCCTGACCGAATTCTGTGCTGATGAAGAGGCCAACGCAGTATGCAATGGTGGTACATTGCCTAGCTACAGATTACTGAAATACCGTGGAAATATATCTGTATCTACTTCTTGTGAGAGCTTCAGATTCTTTTGGAAGTTCAACTACCGCACTGAGTCTGTGAACATAGAGCCAGGACTTTGGTCCTTATATACTCATACGGTAGTTTACCCGCAAGCAGGCCTGTGCAACGACTCACCGCTTTATCTGTCACCAGACGTAATCCAATCCTGCATAGAATCTGGAGATCAGATCTTCCTTGACCCCATCGATCCTGAAGGAGACAGCCTGTACTTCAGCTTAGTCTCTGCCCTTTATTCTCCGAGTGGGAACAGTTTTGCTCCATTGGCATACACTCCCGGCTATACATATGATCAACCTGTCCCTGGAGCTGTATTGGATCCTTTGACGGGGCTTTTCAGCTATGATGGTGCTGACCAAGGAAGGTACTCTATCGCCATGCAGATGGATGAATACGGACCTTCAGGCCTGCTCCAAAGTCAGGTTCACATTGACTTTCTTGTCATTGAAGAATTATGTGCAAATACAGGACTGAGCATAGGTCAAGATTTACTCTTCAATGCTTCAGAGAATGTTGAACTCATTGGGCCAAAGGAAATAGAGTTATGCCAGAATCAGCCTTTCTGCGTGGATTATGTATATGCGCTTGACTTAGTTGGCCTAGACATCAATATAAGTGATGATCTGAATCAATATCTGAGCGATGTGCAGATCACATTGATCCCTGAGACCGATTCCTTGAGACTTCAGATCTGCGGGACCAGCCCCCAAGAACAGGTTAATGCCATCCTACATATTTACGTTCAGGACGATCATTGTCCTTATCCTAATTTCCTGGTGACTGAATTCTATTTACATACACTGAATGCCACTGCGCCTTCAGTGTTCATTGAACTTTTCACGGAAGACCTCTTCATGACCAATCCTGTTGCCGGTGAATCCTACCAATGGTTCCAGAATGGGCAGGCCATCCCAGGAGCTACTGCCAGTAGTTTGCAGATCGGGGATACTGGCGGAATGGAATACTACTTGGAAGTAACCTCTGTATCTGGCTGCACGGGCGTTTCCAATGTGATTTACATCCCTGTCTCAGTAGATGAGCAGATGAAGTTGAATTTCATGATAAGACCTAATCCTGTCCACAACATGCTTGAAGTCTCCCTGTCAGACGCAAGATTCCCTCTTAGCATGAATATCAATGATATACAAGGCAGGAAGATGAAGGAATTCAATTTTAATGCTCTACCAATCACAATGGACTTGAGCCACTTGGAACCAGGCGCCTATGTTATTCATTCTCTTGATGCACATGGTCGTACTGGCCAAATGCGTTTCATCAAGGAATGATTATTTCTTTCTAAAGAAGACGTTGATAGGGACTCCTGTCAAGTCGAAATGCTCTCTTATCTTGTTCTCTATAAATCGCTTGTACGGATCTTTCACATATTGCGGAAGATTACAGAAGAAGGCGAATGAAGGAACTCTTGTAGGAAGCTGTGAGATATACTTGATCTTCACATATTTCCCCTTAGTAGCTGGTGGCGGATTCCTTTCTATAATAGGCAAGAGCACTTCATTCAAGGTACTCGTTGGGATACGTTGAGCTCTATTCTTGAATACTTCTAGCGCAGTCTCTAAGGTCTTATGGATTCTCTGTTTGGTGGTGGTCGATGTGAAAATGATGTCTACATCAGTGAAAGGTGCAATCCGCTCTCTGATCTCAGCCTCCATTTTTCTGGTACTGCTGTCATCTTTCTCTATCAGGTCCCATTTATTTACCAAAATCAAGACTCCTTTCTTATTGCGCTCTATGACATAATAGATATTGAGGTCCTGTTTCTGCATTCCCTCCTGTGCATCTATCATGAGAATACAGATATCGCTTTCCTCTATCGCTCGGATAGAACGTAGGACAGAATAGAACTCTACATCTTCATGTACCTTTTTCTTCTTACGGATTCCGGCCGTGTCTATGAGCATGAAATCCATGTCATAAGCAGTGTATCTGGTATGCAATGCATCTCGGGTGGTCCCAGCGATATCAGTGACTATGTTGCGATTATCTCCAATCAAGACATTGACTAGAGAGGACTTCCCAACGTTCGGCTTTCCTACTACACATATTCTCGGTAGTTCCTCATTATCAAGTTTAGAGTCCTTGTCCATCTCCTCTACCATGGCATCCAAGAGATCTCCAGTACCTGACCCATTCACAGATGAGACCATATGGAATTCTCCTAATCCCAAGGAATAGAACTCCAAGGCGTCATTCCTGCGCTCATAGTTATCTACCTTATTCACTACGAGGAATGCAGGTTTTTTGCTCTTGCGAAGCAATTTGGCCACGCCTTCGTCCAAATCAGTGATTCCTGTGGTGACATCTACCATGAATACCAGGATATCAGCTTCCTCCATGGCGATAATCACCTGTCGATTGATCTGCTCCTCGAAGATGTCTTCAGAGCCTTCAACGTATCCTCCGGTATCAATTACGGAGAATTCAGTGCCATTCCAGTCACTTTTTCCATAATGACGATCACGGGTCACCCCACTCTGTTCATCCACGATCGCTGCCCTTTCTCCCGTCAAACGGTTGAAGAGCGTTGATTTGCCCACATTGGGTCTTCCTATGATAGCTACTATATTCGACACGCTGCAAGTTTACAGCTATTCGCTCAGCGAGTGAAAGCAATTCTTCATTCCCTGTTTTATTCTCGCTCAGGCTCTTGACCTGTCCTCTTGAGACCCATCAAATTGGCTTTTACAAAAAACTTCTTCATGGGGATAATCATCTGCTTTTAGATATGGGAGTAATGTCTCAATCTCTTAATAATCATGGCTCTTTAGTAACCCTAGGGATTCTATCTCGTATCAAGCATTGACCATGTGAATGAACCGTTCACCTAAACAGACTAATAATGAAGAACCTAGTTCTATGTTTACTTGCAGCCCTATGTGTCTGCAGTATCCAAGCAAGCCACATCGTAGGAGCCAACGTATCATACCGTTGCCTTGGAGGTAACCAATATGAGGTATCACTCTATGTTTTCCAGAACTGTGCCGACCCACAGACTACAAATACTGAGATTATCAGAGCCGTTCCGTCATGTAATTTCAACTTCGCTTCCTATGCACTTCCTTTAATAAGCATTATCGAGGTAACACAAGCCAGCCCTCAGGATCTAGGGAGCTCAACATGTAACGGTGGATTCCTTCCTGGAGTAGTAAGACTGACCTATACGGATACCATCACTATAAGCACTACTTGCCCTGAGATGGTCATCTTTTGGAAAAAATGCAACCGCAGTAATGCTGTGAATATTGATAATTCTGATAATCCCTGCTTTTATGTAGAGAGCGTCATGAAGACCTCTTCAGGTTGCAATAGCTCCCCACAACTAAGCTCACCTACTGTTCCTTATGTATGTGGAGACCCTAACATCAATGTGAATCTGGGCGCATATGATCCTGATGGTGATGTTCTGCGATATAGCTTGGTGGCCGGTCAGATGCCGACATCAGGAAATGGACATACAAACCTTATCTACGAAGATGGATTCAATCCATCAGAACCTATTGCCGGAATGAGCATAGACCCTGTCAACGGGAATATGAGCTTGGCGACCAATATTATCGGATTCTATGTGGTGGCTATCTTAGTTGAAGAGCTGGATGCCTCCAATAATGTGAAAGGATCCATGATGGTAGATGTGCAATTCGTGGTATCAAGCTGCTCGCCTTTTCCTCCATATATGGCCGATCCAGGCGTCACTTTGAGCAGCTCAATTGGGGCTGATATGGCCTATGATAATGGTGTCGCAGTTTGCAATGGTGGAGAATTCTGCATGGATATGGTATTCCTTAGTGATGATCCAGATGACAACCTTACGCTAATCTCCAATTACTCAGATGTACTCCCAGGTTCGACCATGACCAGCTCTGGACTGAATCCAATGAATGTTCAGATATGTTGGACTGCCCATAGCTTGAATGAGGATAGGCTATTGATAGTCACGGTAGGTAATGATGACCAACCAATCCCTACGATAGTCTCTTATGGAATCAATATCATCAATGCGAATGATGACGTTATCGACCTTGGTCCTCCTATACTGCAATGCGGCCTCGAGTTCGAAGTGGTAGTTCCTTATTTCTATGGAGGATGGTCAGCAGACCCTGCCATTGACATTAGCGAAGGATCATTGAATCATAAGCTTATACGGCTCCCTCATGGCGGAGTCTATCCCCTAGTATGGAACTCTGGATGCCATACAGACACCCTTTGGGTAGAAGCTTTTGAAGAATTGGTGGCTGAAGCAGGCATGGATGACCTTAACTGTGATGAACTTGCTTATTCCCTGAGTGCTAGTCAATTGGACAGCATTTCTTCAGGTCAATGGTCAGCGCACCCTGATAACCCCTCATTGGCTATTTTTAATGATATCAATAATCCTAATTCACTTGTGATCATGGCAGGATCGGGTGAATTTGAATTCTATTGGACAGTGAACAACGCACTATGTGAAGACATAGACACCGTTCGAATCCAGAATGGAATGAGTTTACCTGAATTCCTTGTGAACGGACTAATACTCATCCTGAGCGATATGGAAGATGACCTTGACTATCAATGGTATTATAATGGTGCCGCAATAGCTGGCGCCAATGGTCATACGTATCATATAGATGAATCTGAAGAGGGTATATATCATGTCTCTGCAACGCATAGCAACGGTTGCACTGTCCTTAGTGATGAATATATTTATACGGTCAGTGGCATAGATGAATCCAATCCAATCAAATGGAGCATCTCGCCTAATCCTGCTCGTGATTTCACCCTTATTTCATGGTCAGGAACTGTCCTGAGTAGTGGGAATCTCCTGATATCAGATGTCCAAGGTAAAGTAATCGAAAGTGTTCCTTTCAATGGGAATTCAACAGTCTTGGATGTGAAAGGATTGGATGCAGGACTATATTTCCTGAGATTGATAAATCATCAAGGACAATCGATGACCGTAGAACGGCTATTAGTCTATTGATCATTAAATAATCCTAATTCCTGAACAGACTAGCTTAGGTCCTTATCTTTGCTCTAGCAAATTCAAGCTATGAGCAAAAGGGTCAAGGGATTCTCCAAATTATCGAAAGAAGGCAAGATCGAATGGTTGATCGACAACTATTTCAGTGGCAATGCTGAAAAGATCAATGAACTTAAGAATTACTGGCATCAGGACCCTAAGCGACAGGATCTCCATGATGAGTTCATTGAGAACAGCCTCAGTAATTTCTATATTCCTTATGGAGTTGCTCCTAATTTCCTCATCAATGGAAAGGACTATTGCATTCCATTTGCCATAGAAGAGAGTTCAGTGGTAGCGGCTTCAGCAAAGGCTGCTTCATTTTGGGCTGAACGTGGCGGATTCAAATCAGAGGTGCTGAGTATGCGTAAGATCGGACATGTGCATTTCACATGGACGGCTGATGCTCAGAAGGTCAGGACCTTCTTCTATGAAGTGAAATCAGATCTATTTAAGGGAACTGAAGACCTTACGGCCAACATGCGTAAGCGTGGCGCTGGAATCATAGACATAGAACTTATAGATAGGTCCGATATAGAACCGCATTATTTCCAGATCAAAGGGATCTTCGAGACCAAGGATGCGATGGGGGCCAACTTCATCAACTCTATCCTTGAACGATTCGCTCAAATATGGAAGGATAAAGCAGAAGCCAGCTCCATTTTCACTGCGACAGAGCGGGAAGGACTGCTCATCATCATGTGCATCCTATCCAATTACAGTCCAGAGTGCATTGTACGAACTGAAGTGAGTTGTAAGTTGGAAGACTTGTTCAATGGAAAAGGTGATTTCCCTGCTGAAGTATTTGCAGAAAAATTTATCCAAGCCATACGGATCGCGACTATAGAGCCATACCGGGCTACTACTCATAATAAGGGCATCATGAATGGAATAGATGCTGTGGTCATCGCTACCGGTAATGATTTCAGGGCCGTAGAAGCATGCGCACACACATATGCAAGCAGGGACGGTCAATATCGCTCACTGACACGTTGCACAGTAGAAGATGGAATCTTCAGATTCTGGATAGAGATTCCAATGGCCCTCGGAACTATAGGCGGAATCACGAACTTGCATCCTATGGTCAAGTTCTCCCTTGAATTACTGGGCAATCCTAAGGCTGAAGAACTCATGCAGATTATCTCTTGCGCGGGATTGGCTCAGAACTTCGGAGCTGTAGCCTCCTTGGTCACCACAGGAATCCAGAAGGGTCATATGAAGATGCATCTGATGAATATCATGAATACCTTAGAATGCACTCCTGAAGAAAAAATACAGATCATTGATCATTTTAGGACAGATACTGTGAGTGTAGCAGCCGTCACTGAAGTGTTCAAGAAACTCCGAGCTAAGGTGAACAAGGATTCCTGATTATTTTCATTCTCTTCAATAAGGCCCTACATTAGCCCTATATGCCCATCACGATAGATAGAATAAGGTTGCAAGAGGTCTCCTCATTGGAGATGTATGCTAAACAAGTGGTAGAAGGATTCATCGTAGGAATGCACAAGAGTCCTTTTCATGGATTCTCTGTGGAATTTGCAGAGCATAGACAATACAATCCCGGAGAAAGCACGCGTCACATTGACTGGAAACTATACGGTCGAACAGAAAAACTATACCTTAAGAAGTATGAAGAAGAGACCAATCTCAGAGCCCGATTGGTGATAGACACTTCGTCTTCCATGTATTACCCTGATGAAAAAGATCTGAAGGACGGGAAATTCAATAAGCTCAAGTTCAGTGTCTATGCTACAGCAGCCCTTACGGAATTGCTCAGGAAACAAAGAGATGCTGTGGGCTTGAGCCTTTTCTCTACTCGCCTTGACACCCATACCGAATGCAAGACCAGTCAAACTCACCATCGCTTCCTTTATGAACGTATGGAAGAGGTCTTGAATGATTCTGAAAGGAAGATGAATCAGGGAACAGAGCTTATCAGCTCCCTCCATGAGATAGCTGAGCAAACGCATAGAAGATCAATGGTCGTATTGTTCTCTGATATGTTGGATAGTGATAATGAGCATTCAGAAGCTTTATTCGATGCGATGCAGCACTTGAAGCATAATAAGCATGAAGTAATCTTATTCCACGTGCATGATGCTGCTACAGAGATGGAATTTGATTTCGAGAATCGTCCTTATACGTTCATCGATCCGGAGACGGGAGAAGAATTGAAGATTCAGCCAGGTGAAGTGAAAGAGGCCTATGTTAAGGCTGTGAATGCCCATATGGAGGCTTTGAAGCTCAGATGCAGTCAATATCACATAGATCTAGTTCCTGCAGATATCAGTGAGGGATTTGATAAGGTCCTGATTTCTTATCTAATCAAGCGCAGGTCAATGAAGTGAGTTGAACTGATTAAGATCAAGGAGATTTCATTCATTATTAAAGGAAATAAAAAAGGGCCCTTGCAATGCAAGGGCCCCTTCTAGTTTTATTAAGGTGTTGATCACTGCTTGATCACACGCTGAACATTGATTACGTCACCTACTTGTATCTCTACGAAGTACATTCCGCTCTCCATTCCGCTCAAGTCGATATCTACACGCTGAGACATCGGAGTTTGGATTTTGGCTACTGTAGCGCCCAAGATATTCCTTACTACTACTGAGTTGATGTTCGTGTTTCCTTGAACCGTGAAGTTTCCTTCAGTTGGGTTAGGGGAGATCTGGAACAATCCTTCAGTGTAATTAGTCAATCCAACTGTCGGATCACCATCAAATACTACATCATCCAAGTAATAGGTGTTATTGCCATCGATAGAGTAGAAATTGATAGAACCTATGTTACCAGCGTATACATAAGCAGCTTCAACTACGTTACCATCAACTGTGAAGGTCGCTACGTTGTTGTTCAAGTCAAATGTGAATTCAACAGCGAACCATGCATCTTCAGGATAAGTAAAGCTAGCTCCACTCTGCTGAACTCCTCCAGTTCCAGCGCTAGCGCCACCTGCATTGAAGTCAACATCCATGTTCCATGTTCCAGGAGTTTCAGCATTCTGTATATTGAAGTATCCAGTTGAATCTGCAGGGATAAACATCATCCAGTTCAAAGTCCAGTATCCTGTGCTTTGGTTTCCCAATAAGAGTAAGTTGTCCTCAACTCCTCCTGAACGTACACGTATGCTCTGTCCATTAGAGAATGACTGAAGGTCAGTCACTGTCGCCATTAAAGTCCCACCTGGCCATGGCACCCAATGAGCTGCCTGTCCTGAGATAGAACCCAGTGTGTAATCATCGAAATTATCACAGATCACTGCAGCTGGTGCAAGACATTCAGCGACAGTAGTCACGCTTCTCACTTCGATTTCAAATGCGCCTGTAGTAGTTCCCCATCCGTCTACTTGGATGAAATACGTGGCTCCTGGGGTCATCCCTGATATTTCGACCAAGGACATGTAATCTGTATTTGAGATATCATCACTACATCCTACCATCGTAATATCGCCTAGACATGTACCATCTGTAGATGAATAGACAGCGACTTGGGTATCATCATTATCTCCGATGTCGAAGGTCTCTACTTCTACGGCTCCTGAAGCAGGTGCTGTGAAATAGAACCAGATATCACCTGTAACGCCTGCAGCATCTGTCCAACATGCAGCCTGTGGGCCATCTGCAGACATTCCTAAGTTGCTACCACCAACAGTTCCGCCATCAACTGTGATAGAGAATGCATTGCAGAAATCATCATTGGTAAGTTCAGTGATACTCATGTCGAATGCTCCTGAAGTACCCTGCCATCCATCCACTTGAATGAAGTACGTATCACCTGGAGTCAATCCGTAAGCTTGCACCAAAGACATATAGTCTGATCCTGAGATATCATCATTACATCCTACCATCATAGTATCGCCTGTGCATGTTCCATCAGAAGATGAGTAGATCGCTAACTGAGTATCATCATTGAACCCCGTATCATAGGTTTCTACTTCAACAGCTCCTGATGCAGGGGCAGTGAAGAAGAACCAGATATCAGATTCAACATCAGCATCGAACCAGCATCCGGCCTGCGGGCCATCAGCTGTCATGCCTGTGTTATCTGTACTGATGGTAGTTCCCATCATGATTTCCTCAGCGCCACACATCTCATCTATAGTGACAGTCATACAAGCATCACAAGAGCTGAAACATACTGTTGGAAGGACCACATCTACTGTTACGGTAATCATGCGATTGATGAATCCCGTAGAACCATCATTGGTGCATCCAAGAATAACCTCAGGGAATTGATCAGAATCAGACCAATTTCCGACAACGAATTTGTAATCCATATCGCCAGTGGCCATCATTCTGGTAACCGCATAGACGCCATCTCCATCGGAGTCATCCATGGGTTCACAAGTGCCACACCATCCATTGTCTGTTCCGTTAAAGTGAACACCTTCAGCGATGTAGTCAGCTGAGCCAGCATATTGGTTCATATCTACAGAGAAGGTCACCATGACCCCTCCATCGGAAGCCACAAGGGCATTCCCTATCAGCATGAGACATGCTGCAAAAAGAGTAGTTATTTTATTCATTACTAAAGTGTTAAGTTGACATAAAAGCTTAATAGTCGGCAGAAAGATGATGTTCCATAGATTTTGATGAAATAATCTCAGCTTTCCAACTAGGTAGCCAAATATACGGTTTCAAGTTCGGACAGAGCACATATAAGGTTTAATTGATGTTCATAATATCTTCTGAACCTCTGATTCTTAGACTCTTTACTGTTGAAAACCTTGTAAATATTGCTTTTCACTTTGATGTTCAATCCTAATGTAAAGTTGTGCTGTTCGTTCGATTCGAAGCACGATAGAAATGAATGCTTCCATGAAATGGAAGGTCCCCATTCTCTAGATTTAATCTCTGACCAAGTCATCTTCATAGGGGTTACAATAGGCTGATAGCGAAAAGAGGGGGTCGCAAATAGAGCCATACATGAACGGCTCACATGAGCTATGATAAAAGTAATTCTTGCCTTCTTAGCATCCAGTGTTTTCCCTAGATAAGTTTTCAGGACATAAGAATGAGCAGATGTATGATGGCCCTCTAGATCTAAGCTGCTAGAACTGTCTGAAAACGAAGTCTTACGCACAATTCAATCCTATAAATATCTCTAGGTTTCGACCTGAATTATCCTAACCTTTGAGTAAACGTCAAAGCATGAAGACCTTGTATGTTCACCGTCATGCGAAATCAGATTGGGAGTCTGGCGCAAGTTCAGACCATGAAAGACCATTGAATAGCCGAGGCTCTAAGGATGCTCCTAAGATGGCCAAATTATTTGCCCTGTCTGGCCCACATATAGATTTACTTTTAAGCAGCACCGCATTGAGGGCTAGGTCGACCATGCATTTTTATGAAGAGGCCTTGTCGCTTCCTAAAGAGAGAATTGCTCTCGACCAAGGGATCTATCACGGCAATGTTGATTCATTGATGGACATACTTGAAGAACTTCCTGATAACGCTGACCATGTGATGATCTTCGGTCATAATCCAACCTTCACTGATCTATGTCAACACTTGGACCATAGCTTTACAGGATATCTATGCACTTCAGCTAGGGTAAAGTTGGAATTGGATATTGATTCTTGGAAAGAGATTTGTTCAGGATGTGGTTCATGTGCTGAACACGTCTTCCCTAAGATGTACCATTAAACAGAAGGTCACAATTCGATCTTTATCATCTCACGCTTCTTTCTATCGGATTTCTTCTTGCTCTTCAAACAGACTGCATCATAGATGTCAGATGCCTCTAAATCTCCCAGGTTTGCTGCATGCTTATAGTCTAGACAAGCAGATTGCTTCTCTCCACTGTAATAATAAGCTTCAGCTCTAAGGAAGAAGAAATCGCTATCCAGAAATTCTTGATGTTGGACAAAGAAATCATGCACTTCTACTTTATTGAAGATTTCTAAGGCTTGTTCATAAGCATTGGCCTCCAAGCTGAGTACTGCAAGATTATACATGGCCATGGGCATTTTCTCCATCACATCAGAGAATGCATCGGAAGCGCCATTTTTATCACCATTCATTGCCTTCGCAGCCCCAAGCATATAGAGCGCCTCTGGGTAATCTGGTCTGAATTCAAGCGAATTTTTATAGAACTTAATCGCATTGCGCATATCGCTTTGATCATAGCAGATATTTCCCATGTAAAAATTTGCTTCAGGATCCATGGGAGTGAGTCTTAGTGCAGCTCTGATGTCTTGAAGGGCCCAGCCGAATTGTCCCAATTCCAGGTATACTGCTCCTCTGCGTTGAAGTGCAATGGAATTTTCCTCATCTCTGGCTAAGACTTGAGTATACCTCTCGGCCGCTTCTTCATAGGATTTGAGTTTGTGATATGCGTCAGCCTCTAACAACAAGTCTGGAACTTTACGTACCTCGAAAGCTTCCATGTGAGCTATCACGGCTTCATAGAGCTCGTCTTCAAACATCTTATGCGCCAGACTGAAGTCGTCTTGGGCAAAAATGGACGATGACATCGCCAAAAAAAGGCCTATAAAAGCTGGCAATCTAAGTACGTGCATGTACCTGTTGAAACGTATTAATACGGCATAAGGTTATAGGCAGTGAAGCTTTGTAGATTTACGGCCTTATGAATGAGAAGAAGAGACCGCTTATCCTGGTTACCAATGATGATGGCTATACAGCAAAAGGTATTCTGAATCTGGCTGAAGTAGCGAGTGAATTTGGTGATGTAATGATTGTAGCCCCTGATAAAGCCCAGTCAGGAATGGGACATGCTATCACCATACATGATCCACTGAAGATCCAGAAAGTGAATATCATTGATGGAATTACTTCCTTCTCATGCTCTGGCACCCCTGTTGACTGTGTTAAATCAGCACTTCATGGTCTTTCAGACCGAAGGCCTGATTTATTGGTCTCAGGAATCAACCACGGAGCTAATTTCTCCATCAATATCCTCTATTCAGGAACCATGTCAGCCGCGGTGGAAGGTGCCTTGGAGAATATCCCATCTATTGGATTCTCCTTATTGGATTACGATAAGGATGCTGATTTCAGCGAATCTAGAGAGGTAATAAAAAGAGTGATCGGAAAGGCATTGAAAGAAAAATTTCCTGAGAATACCTGCCTGAATGTGAACATTCCAAAAAGCAATGGAGAGAAGTTGAAAGGCATTAAAGTCTGCCGTCAAGGAATCGGTATCTGGCAGGACGAATTGGTAAAGCGAGAAGATCCAATGGGTAATCCTTATTATTGGCTAGCTGGAGAATTCAAGGAGATGGATAAGGGGCAGGATACAGATATATGGGCACTCAAGAACCGTTATGTCTCAGTGGTCCCTATCCAATTCGATATGACCGCGCATAATCACATTCCAACTATCAGTAACTGGGAATTATGAAGAAGCAGATATCACAAACCTTGCTGGGTATGGCCTTGGGTCTCTTAGGCAATATCATCGGTTTCTTGATTTACGGCTTTGTATATTCTTGGATGAATAATGTGGCATTCTCATGGTTCTATCAAAACGTTTTTATTGGAATGGAATCCTTTCGTTCTCAGATACTCACTGGATCTCTATTGGTCAATGTCGTCCTGTTTTACTTCTTGATGAAATCTAATAAAGAGACATTGAGCAAAGGAATGATGGTGACCATTCTTCTTACCGTCATCGCCATCATTTACTACTTCACATGAAGATTTACATTATAGCTGGCGAAGCCTCAGGAGATCTGCATGGAGCTAATCTCGTGAAAGCTTTCAATACCTTGGATTCCAGCATAGAATGGAAAGGATGGGGTGGCGACTTGATGGAGGCTCAAGGAGTAGAACTTTTCAGACATATTAAAGACCTGGCCTTTATGGGCTTCGCTGAGGTGCTCATTAATTTGAAGACCATTCTGGGAAACTTGAAGAGTTGCAAGGAAGACGTCAAGACCTTCAATCCTGACGCTGTCATCCTGATAGATTATCCCGGATTCAACCTGCGCATAACGCCATATATTAAGAACCTCGGAATTCCTGTCCTCTATTATATCAGTCCGCAGATATGGGCATGGAAGAGCAACAGGGTCCATGCAATCAAGAAATTCATTGATAGGGTCTATTGTATCCTCCCATTTGAACAGGAATTCTATGGCCGTTTCGGAGTTGAGGTCGAGTATGTAGGTCATCCGCTTTTGGATGAACTTGATTTGAAAGACTTCTCATCAGATACTGAAACCGAGAAACGAATAGCATTACTTCCAGGGTCAAGAAAACAAGAGATCAGCAAGATTCTTCCCATTATGCTCACAATGGTGAAGGAATTCCCAGACCATCATTTCAGCATAGCTGCAGCCCCATCCATTGACCTATCCTTCTATGAGATGTTCACCCGAGGACAAGATGTAAAGATTATATACGGGAATACATACGGAATCCTGCAGGAGGCTGACGCAGCGCTGGTCACTTCAGGAACTGCGACCTTGGAAGCCGCGTTGATAGGGGTCCCTGAAGTAGTATGTTATAAAGGAAATGTCATTTCGTATATGATCGCTCGCCAAGTGGTGAAAGTGAAGTATATCTCTTTGGTCAATCTCATCATGGATAGAGAAGTGGTCACAGAATTGATACAAGCCGATTTGAATACTAAAAGATTGAAATCAGAATTGGGAAAGATTATCATAGCTGGTCCACATCGCAAAGCTATGAGGGATTCATTCCAAGACCTAAGGAAGGTTCTTGGTGGGAAAGGAGCGTCAGAAAGAACGGCCAAGTCCATGTTGAAAAAAATAGATGAGCTCGCTAAAGGAGCCAAAGGCGAGAAGTAATTTCGGTTTCTCAGATGAAGATAAAACAACAGCTCATCCTAGGGGCATTTCTACTGCTCAGTCTGGGTTCCATAAGCCAAGAAATACTTATCGGATTATGGAAAGATGGCCGAGAGACTGCGCGATTTATTCATCTCTGCACTGAAGAAGTCACTTGGAATGCAGATGGCAAACTCTATAAAGTACCTGCAGGAAAGACTACGTATTTCGCCTTGGACAAGGGAAAAGTAAGATTGAGCACTGCTGATAAAGTACTTGCACATGCCAATAAGGTAGAGCGTGTCTCCACTGGAATCTACAATCTGAAGAGCCTAACTCCTGCTCGTGCAGAAGAGAAATATGATCAAGGAGTCAGAGTGATGGCCAATTCGAAAAGCCTCTTGCTCACCGCACTCATTCAGGACTTCGAGGGATATGTAGCTGGAGTCATAGAAGCAGAAAGCGGAAAGGAACAGGGATTAGAATATTATAAGGTGCAGGCCCTGATCTGCCGTACCTATGCTTTGAGTAATAAAAGAAGGCATGAGAAAGAGGGGTTCAACCTCTGCGACCAGGTGCATTGTCAAGTCTATCATGGAATGTCCAGATTCAATCCTGATATTCTTGAAGCTACAAAATTTACTGAAGGTCAAGTGGTGGTAGATAGCCAGATGAACTTGATCAATGCCACCTTCCATTCCAATTGTGGAGGTCATACAGTGAATTCGGAAGAAGTTTGGTCAAAAGCCCTGCCCTATCTAAGGGCTAAAGAAGATCCGTTCTGCTTAAGCGGAAAACATGCTACCTGGGAATCTAAAATCCTACGCTCTGCCTGGCTTGATTATCTAGAGACTTCAGCAGGAGATCTTAGCAAGGTTGGCTCTTTGGAACTGTATTCCTATAAACCCGGGGGACGCAGTACGCATATGCTCTTAGCTGACTATTCATTCCCTCTCAAAGATATTCGCAGTAGGTGGTTTTTGAACTCGACCTATTTCGAGATGTATGTTGAAGGAGAGACCCTGACTTTGAAAGGAAGAGGATTCGGTCATGGAGTTGGTCTATGCCAAGAAGGAGCTATGGAGATGATTAAGAAAGGGTTCAGTTATCAGGAGGTACTGGCCTTCTACTATACAGATGTGCACCTGGTACACTTATCGGTCATAGACTTCTTCAAGAAAAACTGAAAGGTCTAAAACCTAAGAACCCCCTGATAAATCAGAGGGTTCCTTGGTGCTATGAATTTTGAAAGACACTACCAGTTAGTCAAACGGTTAAATAATTCACATCCAAAGTCTGAGCAAGCATATCAATAACTAAAAGACTACTCGTTCAGATAGGATTACAAATCTTTATTGTATGTGGAAAATCAATTTTGGTCTTTCAACAATCGACTTGTTACGTCCAATCAAGGGTAAATATAGACAAAATATGTTTTGAACATGTTTCAGAATTGTGTAAAAATCTATTGCTGACTCTATGTTCGTGGGACTACGGTAACAGCAGCTTTCCAACTATCTTGGTAAGATGAAGCTAAAATATTGCTTCGCTTGCATATGAAATGTGTCCGATTAAGTCAGCTCAAGATTCCTGCTTGGATTCCAATCTCAGAAAATCTTTTTGGGATTCAATATGCCATTTGGATCAAATACAGCTTTGATACTCCGCATCAAATCCAATGTCTTTTCTTTGAAAGCTATGTCCATGTATGGTCTCTGAACCAACCCTATTCCATGCTCTCCAGATATGGTTCCACCTAGAGATACCACCAATTGAAATATCTCTCTAATACCATCGCTCAACTTTTCATCCCAATCTTTATCACTCATCTCACCTTTGATGATATTCACATGCAGATTCCCATCTCCCGCATGACCATAGCATACTGATTTGAAACCATAGTCCTTCCCTATCCTCTTCACCCCTTTAAGCAGATCAGGAAGTCTGAATCGGGGAACCACTGTGTCTTCTTCTTTATATATAGAATTGGCCTTGACAGCTTCTGCCACTTTCCTTCGCATCATCCATAGTTTATCCTTCTCAGCCGCGTTGCTCGCAAACAGGATCTCTCCGGCCCCATGAGCTTCCATCACCGCAGTGATACGCTCACATTCTTGAAAGAGCACTTCTTCATGATTCCCGTCTACCTCGATCAATAAATGTGCCTGAACTTCTTCTGGTATACGTTCCCCCAACTTCAAGAAGTCATTGACCCAATCCAGTGCATCACGCTCCATGAACTCCATGGCACTGGGAATGATTCCTTCCCTGAATGTGGCAGAGACAGCTTCACAGGCTTTCTCTGCATCATTGAATGGGACCAAGAGGAGCATATCATATTTCATCCTTGGAATCAGCCTAAAAACGGCCTTGGTGATTACTGCAAGCGTTCCTTCACTGCCAATGATCAATCTAGTGAGGTCATAGCCTGTTGCATTCTTGAGGACATTGGCACCCGTCCACATGATGGTTCCATCAGCTAAGACGACCTCCAGATTCAAGACATAGTCACGTGTGACGCCATACTTCACAGCCTTTGGCCCTCCTGATGACTCAGCAAGGTTCCCACCTAACGTGCATGAGCCTCTGGAAGCTGGATCAGGAGGATAGAATAACCCTTTCTCCAACACAGCTTCTTGGAATACTTGTGTGATCACTCCGGGTTCTACGGTTGCCTGTAGGTTCTTCTCATCTATCTCTAGGATTTTATTGAAACGATGCATACTCAGCCCCACTCCTCCCATCACTGAAAGAGCGCCCCCACTTAAGCCAGTGCGCGCACCGATAGCCGTCACTGGAATCAAACGCCTATTGCAATATGCAAGGATCTCAGAAACCTGCTCTGTCAGTTCAGGAATAAGCACTACCTCAGGAGGAAAGACCAGATCCTCTGTCTCGTCCTGACCATATATCTGTCTAGACTCCTCATCGATAAGCACCGATGAAGCAGGTAGCAGCCCTCTGAAGAATGTGAGGTCCTTCTCTTCTATTTTATTGAACTGCGGCTCCACCTTTCTTTACATTGGCAAATAAGAAAGCCCACTTGTCAGCCAATTCGTCCAAGACCATAGAAGTAGGCTTTCCTGCTCCATGTCCTGCATTCACATCTATGCGGATAATAACCGGTTCAGCTCCTGCATGGCATTCTTGGAGACGAGCTGCGAATTTGAAAGAATGCGCTGGGACCACTCTGTCATCATGATCTGCTGTAGTGACCATGGTAGCAGGGTACTCAGTTCCGAGTTTCAAATTATGCAATGGCGAGTACGTCTTCAAGTTATTGAAATGCACATCTGAGCTATCAGCACAGCCATATTCAGGAATCCAGCCCCAACCTACAGTGAACCTATGATAGCGAAGCATATCCATCACACCTACTCCTGGGAAGGCAACAGCGAAGAGCTCTGGGCGTTGTGTCATCACAGCTCCTACTAAGAGACCTCCATTAGACCTTCCTTCTATAGCCAAGCGATCACTGCTTGTATACTTATTCTCTATTAGATACTCAGCAGCTGATATGAAATCATCGAATACATTCTGCTTATTCAATAGCATTCCTGCCTTATGCCATTCCTCTCCATATTCCCCACCGCCTCTGAGATTAGCTACAGCATAGACTCCGCCTTTCTCTAAAAAGATCATATTGGAAACTGAGAATGAAGGTGTGACACTGATGTTGAATCCGCCATAACCATAGAGCAGTGCAGGATTATTCCCATCCAAGACCAAGTCTTTCTTTTTTACAATGAACATAGTAACAGGAGTACCGTCCTTGCTGTTATAAATCACTTGTTCACTGCTATAAGCCTCTGGATCGAAGGAAGTCTTAGGACGATAATGAAGAACGCTCTCTCCGCTTGCAACGTCATATCTGAAGATAGATGTCGGGTAATTATATGATGTATAGGAATAGAATAGGGTCTTGTCATCTCTATAGCCTGCAAGGCCTCCTGCGCTTCCCGCCCCTGGAAGAGGGATGGAAGTCACTGCATCCCCGACCATATTGGCCGAATAAAGTTTATTACACGCCTTTTCTAAGTAATTCAGGAATAGCTTCCCTCCTCCTGTGCTAGCAGCTTCTAGAAGGTGTTCTTTCTGTGGAACGACTTCCCTCCATGAACTGGGGTCAGTATTGAGCGGGTCAATAGAGACCAATCTATAATTAGGCGCATCAATATCAGTGATGACAAGGAATCTTCCGTCATGGTGATCTATCACCGAACTCTTATGCTCGAATCCCTTGAACAAAGGTTTGAATGCCGACATTGGCTTGGCGAGGTCTTGGAAATAACACTCGAAACCATCTGTACCTGAAGCTGCATAGAGGATGAGGAATTTCTCATCTTCAGTCACATTAACCCAGTGATAGAGATTAGGATTCTTCTCATTCCGATATACTAACTTATCCTCTGATTGAGGGGTGTTGACCTTGTGATAATAGACCATATGGTCCTTGTTAGTGGCAGAGAACTCTGAGCCCTGGCTAGGAGCCGGATAACGGCTATAATAGAATCCGTCTCCTTTCCAGCTGGCTCCTGAGAACTTGACCCATTCTAGTTTCTCTGGCAATAATTCTCCCGTCTCTACATTCTTGATTGTCAAAATACTCCAGTCTGATCCCGCATCAGAGCGGTCTAAGGTGACGTATTTTCCATCTTTGGAGGATCCTACAATGTTTACCGTGGTGGTCCCCTCTGGATTCAATAGGTTAGGATCTAGGAATTCAACCGCTTCCCCGTCCAAGCCTTTCTGACGCATGATAACTGACTGGTTCTGCAGACCATTGTTGAATGAGTAGAAGTAATGATCTCCCACTCTGAAAGGGGTTGATTGCTTTGGGTAATTCCATAACTCTTCTAGCCTGCTGCGAATCTCTGATCTTCCTTCAAGCCCATGCAGATAAGCGAATGTGACCTCATTCTGTGCCTTTACCCATGAAGCAGTGGCCTTGGATGTATCATTCTCCAACCATCTATATGGATCTAACACTTCAGTTCCAAAATACGTGTCGCTGACCTGGCCCTTTTCTGAGGGTGGATAGCTGAGCTTTTCTACTGCTGGTTCTTTCTCCATACTGCATGCTTGGAAGATGACAGTTACTATGAATAGCACTGCATGTGTGTGATAATGATTCTTTTTCATGGGTGTTGTATTGTTGCGTTGCCTGACTGCTAGAGGGCCTAAAGATATCAATGGACTTCTAATCTCCTCTATATAACCAAAGTGTCAATCCTTCCGTATAGGTTCTATTGGAAACAATACCAACTCAATGACCAACACGCGCAAATTCAATATGTTCATCCTTGCACACGCCATCATCTTGGCGGGGATTCTTTATGGAGGAGTGCTTCTTGAAAAGGAAAGATTCCAAGAACATATAGTGACTAAGGCTCAGCAGCTGAAGAGTGTGACGAGCACCTTGGCTTTGATGCCTAGCACATCCTCTTTGATGAAACTGCGGGAAATGCTCCGTTCAGAAAATCTGGGTGATGACTTGAAAGAAACTTATCAAAATGCTTCAGAAAATCTAGGTAAAGTTCTGAAAGTAAATCACTTAGATGGATATGAACTTTCTTTTATCAATTATGACATCACCGAGAAGAAGTTCTTTAGAGTAGCCAGTAGTGATGCCATGTACAGCTTTAAAGAAGTATTGAGGGATGACTCTGGTGAATTGCTCAAGAACTATTCCATGGGAGCAACCCATATGGCCGATATGCCTGGTGAAATACATAAACTCATTTCATACTCGCCAGTCTTGGATGACTATGGAATGACTGCGGGAATCATCAGACTCAGCTCTCCCGATTTGAGTGCTGAAATGTCAGCCACCACAGCTGGGAAATGGGCATGGTCAGCAGCTCTAAGCTATTTACTCTTTGCATTCATCATCACTCCTAAAAATAGAAATGGAAGCCATGTCTCTAGAAAGATAAGGAAGCAAGAGCATTTGGATAAGGAATTGAAAAAAAGAGATCTAGAATTAAAGATGCTTTCTTTGGTGGCTAAGAAAAGTGAGAATCTGATGCTCATCACTGACCAAAAGGGAACCATCCTATGGGTGAATGAGACTTATGAGAATAAGAATAATTACTCGGCTGAAGAATTGAACTCATTCACTGGTAAGTTCTTACCCGATGTCAGCACGAACCCTCATATAAGGACTATCCTACGGAATGTGGTAGATTTCAAGAAATCAGTAGTCTATGAATCGACCGGTATAGCTAACGATGGCAAGGACTACTATGCCATGACCACTGTGACACCGGTAAAAGACGAACATGGAATAGTCACCAAACTCCTATTTGTGGATACAGATATCACTCTGGTGAAGCGCATTGAGAAAGAAAGTAATTCAATCAAAAAATTCGTGGAATTAAGCTCTTATCCGCGTATCTTGATGAACAAGAAAGCTGAGATAATTTATCATAATCCATCCGCTCTGCCGCTTATTGAAAACTGGAAAAATGAAGGCGAGAAGATGCATGGTACTTTGCACTCGCTGTTGAAGAGTATTTGTGAGTCAGGATGTACTCATTCTATGGAGTATTCAGTGAAGAATAAGACCTTCATGATACATTTCCATCCATCCCATGAAAAGGATGAAATGCACATACTAGCAGATGAGATATTTCATGTAAATAATGAAAAATCACCTTTAGACGGCAGCGATTGCATGGTTGGCTGATCCGTTTAGACTAATTTTGTAGAGAATAGACCTGTTTATGGAACAAGAACTGCTGACAAGGGCTGACGTCCTTGGACTACTCACTGAACTTATCGAAGAGGAAGTGAGCCAAGAGGAATTCGATAAAGGAGAACTTGAGATCAAGAAATTCCTTCAATCGTTAGATCCTACAAGTGAGGATGCTGAGCTAGACCTGCTCATCATAGACCTTCTTGACTCTCTTGAGGATAAAAGATCTGCGCTAGAAAGAGAGCAGCAGGACAAAATCTGGGCTGTCAATCTGGTCGAAAAAGAAAAGGTCATTGAAGACCTTAGGAAACTCATCCAAGACGAAGAGAACATCGGCAAGGCATTCAACGCCTTCAATGAACTTCGCGATCGCTGGGATGCCACTGGCGAAGTCTCACAAGAACAATACAGCCGTGTACAGACTGAGTACAGCCGTCTCAGGGAAACCTTCTTCTACAACATCTCTATTTACAAAGAGCTGGAGGATCATGATAAAAAAGTGAACCTGCGATTGAAGAAAGAGTTGGTGGAAAAAGCCAAGGCTATTTCTGATGAAAAGAATATCCAGACTGCGGATGCTTCTATCAAGGAGATTATCAAGGCCTGGGATATTGTAGGCGGAACTTTCCCTAAAGAATGGGAGCTCGTAAGAGAAGAATTCTGGAACGCTTCTAGAGCCGTGCTTGATAGGGTCAATGCCTATTATCAAGAGCAAAGAGCAAGGCTTGCAGAGAACCTTGAGAAAAAGAAACAGCTCGTTCAACAGGTCTCAGATATTGCCGACAAAGAGCGCAATAAGAGAAAAGAATGGAATGATGCGACTGAAAAGTTAATCCAGATTCAGGCCGATTGGAAAGCCATAGGATTCAGCCTGGAGAATGAGACCGTATGGAAGAGTTTCAGGGAAGCCTGTGATGGATTCTTCTCTGCTAAACAAGATTATTTCGACAAAGCCCGTGCATTCAATGATAATCGCAAGAAGCAGAAACTCATTCTTGTAGAAAAAGCTTCTCATTTCAAGGACAGGGATGATTGGAAGCCCGCCAGTGCTGAGATTATCGCTCTACAGAAGGAATGGAAAGAAGTAGGTGCCACTTCTCAGAAGGAGGAGAACAGGCTGTGGTCATTGTTCCGCGGACACTGTGACATCTTCTTTAACAGCAGGAATGCCTTCTTCAAGGATAGAGATGTCAGTGAAAAGGAGAACCTGACGTTGAAAGAGGTCGTCATAGAAGAATTGAAAGCATTCAAGCCAGGGGAAGACAAGCATCAGGACATAGAGATGTTGCGCTCATTCTCAGAAAAGTGGAATAACATCGGTCACGTCCCTTTCAAAGTAAAGGATAAGGTCTTTAAAATCTATCATGAACTGATAGATGGCTTTTATAGCACCATGAAAGTGAACGGACAAGAACGTCAGAAGGAACGATACCAGGGTAAAATCGAAAGCATGAAGGATAATCCACGTGCTATCGGTAGAGAAAAAGACCACTTGCGCAGTGAGATTAGAAAACTGCTGGATGACATTCGTCAATTTGAGAATAACCTTGGCTTCATCAATACCCGTAACGGAGATAACCCATTACTGAAAGAAGTTCAACGTAAGATCCAAAACAATAAGGACAAGGTTCAAGAATTAAAGAATCTCTTGAAGATAGCTACCGATTAAGCTTTCCAAGAAAAGAGCTTCATGTCTTCTTGACCATCACTTTTAAGAATCAACCTGTAATCACCAGAAGTCATTTCCTTCATGGAAACTGAAATCTCATGGCTGCCTTTCTTGAGTATTCCATCATGAATACAATGAGAAGTGTCTTTATCTTTTTCTATGATTAAAGAGACTTCCTGCTCTTCAGGTACATCCAAGTGTACCTTGAAGGGTTCAGAGAAATGCTTTGCTCCTAATCCATGCATGAATACATAGGATCTCAGATTCACCTCGCTTTGCCACTTGATTAATAACCAGCGGTAAATAGCGATAATGACCACCCCTGCACTTACTGCTAAACTCACGACCTCCAGCGAGTCGAACCTATTGAAGAATTCTTCTTCCATTTTTACTTTTTAAAGAGCGATTACGCCATCAATTCGACCCACTTCCTCATAGCGTTGAAATATGGTGTCAGGCTCCATGACCATCTCTTTCACCGTAAGGCTGATGTATTTCCCTCCGCTTGATTCCTTCTCCAAGAATTCTACCTCTTCAGGAAAGACCACCCTAACTCTGGTTAAGGTATTATCATCATTGGGGAAAATGAACTTGAACATGTAAAGTGAAGGCCAAGAGTGGAAACTTTCTAATCTCTCCTTCAATTCATGCCGCTTCTGATCATCCATCATCATGGCACAAATATCCATAGAATTGTATCAAGGACAGATAAATCTTGATCAATGGCTCTTTATACATTGAACCTATCTTCAATCTAGGTGTATCTATGCATAATGAAGAAGTATCCAGACATGAATAATGAATTTCGAACCATTGCCATGGCATGTTGGTTCTGCAGCTGCTTCTCTTTGATGTCTGTAGCGCAGAATATCAGTGAAGACCTACAAGATTTCAAGCAATTGAACCAAGAGGGAACATTCTTGGAGGGAGATTGGAACAGCCCCTCTTCCTATCGTCAAGAGCTGGGAATGAATGATAGCCTGATCTATAGAAGCAATGCTCAGAACAAGGCCTTATTCTATAGTACTTCTGAGACCAAGATGAAAGATGGAGATTTCATCTTGGAAGCTTATCAGGCTGATAAAGAAGACCGCTCACTCTGGGAAGAGGTCATGGAATATTATGGAATGACCCATGATATTGCATCCGTTAAAGTGATGGCTGATAAGATTTCTTCACAAGGACTGATTCCAGCTCGGGTAATAACTTATCACAGGCTATTGCTTGCTCAATTAAAGCCCGGATCCGTGGTAATATCCCATGGAGAATGGGATACAGCTTGCTTGCAAATTGCTGTAGCTCAAAGCAATATAGATGTAATTATCATTAATGTCCATTGGTTAAGAGACCCAGGATATCTGAGTGCAGGTCTAGAAAAGATAGGGATGAAAGCCCCATCTCTAAAGAGTAAAGCTTCAGATTGTATCCTGGATCTAGTCAAGAAAAACCCAAACAGACAATTCCATATCACCCTTTCTCAGAATAAGACGCTTTTAACAGAACTTAAAAATGAACTGACCCTTGAAGGTCTTTCTTTCATAATAGGCTCCGGTGCACAATCATCTTCGAGCATGATACAGAGCTTCAACGCACTAAAAACACTGACTCCCTTCCTCACACGAAGCAGTGACATCAGAGTAAGTCGCTTTGAGCTGAACTATTTACCACTCTTGGTTCGCATGGAGAAATATGCTCTAAATGCCAGACTGCAGGAAGATGCCACTTGGGCGAGATCCTGGATGGATGAACTAAGGATCAGAGCTGGCCAACCTATCATAAAATCAGCCAAGTAAAGTATGCTGCAGAGAGGAGCATATAATGACATGCATGATGAGAGGCTCATGAACAAGAGCCAGGAAGGTGATCAACAGGCTTTCACCATCCTATATGACCGCTATGCTCCTAGAATGATGGCATACTTCTACAGAATGCTATGGAGTGACAAGGAAAGAGCAGCTGATATGACACAGGATCTATTCAGCAAACTGATCAAATATTCCTCCTCCTTCGATGAAAAAAGGCGATTTAAAACCTGGATATATAGCATCGCTTCTAACATGTGCAAGAATGAGTATCGCCATGAAGAAGTGAAAACACGCCATCGCGCTTCTAAAGGAGACCTTCCCTCCTCCACGAGCCAGCCATCTGACTTGGACGAACAGCTTTTCAAGGAAAAACTGGATGAAGAAGTGAAAAAACTCGATAAGGTTAAGCGCAGCGTATTTGTCATGCGATTCAAGCAAGAATTAAGCATCAAGGAAATAGCTGAAGTAATGGAATGTTCTGAAGGGACTATCAAATCAAGGATCTTCTATACCCTGAAGGAACTTTCATGCCAATTGAAAGAATTCGATCCAAAAAGGATATCATGAAAACACAAGGAACATATGGACCAGAGGATTTGGAATCCCTATTGATGGGCAAAGACTTCAAGTCGCTTTATCCCGAGGAAAAGGAATTCGTGCTGAAACACATGGAGGACGAGCAGGAATATGCTGACATGAGAGACCTTATGCTCAATATCAGCAGTGATCTTATGGATACAGAGACCATGTCCCCGCCTTCAGATCTGCGTGAAAAGATGATCGCTCAGCATAAGTCCCATCATAAAAAACCCCGTTTTACCATATGGCTGAACTCTGTCTTTGCTATGCTCCATATCCCAGAGCATATCGGAAGACCTGCTTTGCAATTCGCATCAGTCATAGGAATCATATCCCTCGCTTGGTTGTTCCTCTCTAAACCACTTGATCCTAAACTGGCTATTGAAAAGGACAAGAAAGAAGGTGCGAAGCCAGAAATGGTACAATCCGAATTCAAGAGCAGTGAACCTGAATCATTAATGGAAAAAGCTAATTCCGGCTTGAACAATACATCAACATCTCCATTGGAAGAACTAGGTGAAGTCTCCATTGACCATCTGGATAAAGAGAGCCCTTTTCCTGCCATCAAATCAGAAAAAATGGAAAAAACGATGCCCTTGGAGATGGATTCAGAGGCGCTGTCAGAGATGATTATCGCTGATGATGAGGTTCAGAATGATGCCTCTGATGAACTCAAAAAAGAAACTGACCTTGAACTTGGCCGTAATATAGCTGCTTCAGAATCTGCTCCCGCAGTGTCTGCAGTCTCCAAAGCTTCATCTGCTTTATCATTACAAGCCTCTTCAATAGCCGATGAATCTGTGAAAGATACCTTCAAATCCTTTGACAAAACAGCCATTCTTCCTGATACAGATGTCAACGATGAGATGATAAGCTTGCTTTCTACTACGTGGTAATGACCTAAAGGCCTACATTCGCGGTGATGCGCGTACTCAGGATCATTAATAGATTCAATCTTGGAGGCCCTACCTTCAATGCCGCCTTGCTTTCTAAACATCTTCCCTCAGATTACGAGACTGTTCTGGTTGGTGGTGAGAAGGATTATAGCGAGGACGACTCATTGCATATATTGGATGAACTATCGCTCTCTCCTATCATTATCCCTGAGATGAAGAGAGAAGTAAGTCCTCTCAATGACCGCATAGCATTTAGAAAGATCCAGCAACTCATTGAAGAATTCAAGCCTGACATTATTCACACCCATGCTTCTAAAGCAGGCGCTCTAGGCCGAATTGCCGGCCGTAAACAAGGTGTTCCTATCATCATCCACACATTTCACGGACACGTATTCCACTCCTACTTCGGGCCTATAACTACTCGGATATACAAAGGAGTTGAAAGGTACTTGGCAGAAAGGTCATCAGCGATTATAGCCATCAGCGAGAAACAGCGTTTTGAACTGGTAGAGCAGTTCAAAGTGGTTCCTGAAAATAAAGCAAGGGTAGTACCTCTTGGCTTTGACTTGGATAAGTTCCAAGAGGATTTCGAGTCAAAGAGAAGAGAATTCAGGGATTTCTATCAACTAGACGAAGAAACTGTGGCCATAGGAATTGTAGGAAGACTGGTCCCGATAAAGAACCATGAGATGTTCTTAAGGTCTATAGAAGACTTGATAGCCCATGGCATAAAGAACTTCAGGGCCTTCATCATAGGAGACGGTGAGACACGGCCAGCACTTGAGGAATATTGTAGAAAATCTGGTATCCGATTCAATGATCCGGAGATAGATCCAGATGATCATCTCACTTTCACCTCTTGGATCAAGGAAATAGATGTAGCCAATGCCGGTCTTGACATCGCAGCGTTGACCTCCAAGAATGAGGGAACACCTGTAAGTCTGATAGAGGCACAGGCTGCAAACAGACCCATAGTAAGCACTGATGTTGGCGGAATAAGAGATGTGGTATCTGTTGGTAAAACGGCCTTCTTAGTCCCGGCCAATGATCAAAAGGCCTTTAATGAAAAGCTAAGGACCTTGGTAGAAAGTAAAGATCTTAGGCAAGAAATGGGCTTGAGAGGATGGGATTTTGTCAAAGGAAGATTCCATTATAGCAGGTTGGTGAAGGACATAGATGCATTATACAGATCACTTTAGGACATAGAGCAGTCATTTTGGTAACTTTGCGAGAACACTATTTCATGAATCCAAGAATATTCCTTCTCCTGATTGTCGGGACCGTACTGATGAGCAGCTGTGCTGTCAATAAGGACCTTATGTTCCAAACGCCAGTAGGCTATGAATATGACGCCCTTCCCTCAGTAGATAGTGTCGAGTACAGGATCTCTCCGTATGACCGTGTTCAGTTCAACCTCTTCACGAATGACGGATATAAGCTGATAGACATCTTAGGCCAAGAAGGAACCACTGGTAATAGTGTGCAAGCTATACGACAATTCGGATTCGATTACCTAGTAGAACAAGATGGATTTGTCAAATTACCTACCCTGGGACTAGTAAAGCTTTCTGATATGACCATCAGAGAAGCGCAAGATTTTCTCCAAGAAAAATATCTGGAGTTCTATAGGAAACCCTTTGTCATACTTTCTGTAGTGAATAACAGGGTTATCGTATCACCAGGACAAGGAGGACAAGCTGAGGTGGTCAATATCAGGGATAATATGACCGTGATAGAGGTATTGGCTAGGGCAGGTGGAATAGCTACCCGCGGAAATGCCAGCAAGGTCAAAGTGATTAGGGATATGGGTGATCATAAAGAAGTGTACAAGATAGACCTGTCTACAATCGAGGGGATATATGATGGAGGATTGATAGTCCAAGCCAATGATATCATATATGTAGAACCTACACCTGAGATAGCCAGAGAGGTGCTCCGTGACATTACTCCCATCATCTCCTTGATCACCAGCACGCTTTTCTTGGTGACCATATTCACTAGATAATATAGGTCCCCCATAGGATGCAACAGGAAGATATATCCAGTTTTAACGACAGTTTCGAGAGGTATAAGGACCGAATTACGAATTTCAGTAATGATTTCGAATTCGGATTGTTCATCTATATACTTCGCAGATCACTTCCTGTCTTAGTCCTGATCTTTATGCTCACAGGTTTATCTGCCTACTTATACCTCAGATACACAACGCCTGTATATCAAGCAACTGTAACGCTGCAATTAGAAAAAAGCGACACAGCCAACCGCATCCTTAATGTTGATCAATATCTAGACGATACTGACCTCTCTTCTGACATTGAACTTCTTCGATCAAGATTCTTGTTGCAGCGTACAATGAAGAACCTCCGTGTTCCTGTCCGTTATTTTGAGCAAGGCAGGGTGCGAAGCAGCGATCATTACAAGAAAAGCGGATATACCATTGAGAATATAACTATCCTTGATTCATTGGCTTGTATAAATAAGAGATTATTCATCCGATTCGGAGATGACCAAGGGTTTTTCATTAAGGATGGCGATACTGAACTTGGCCCATTCTATCAAGGCGAGATCATTGAGCTGAGGGACTTGAGATTCGAAGTTGATTATCCACTAGGAGTAATACTCGATGCGAATAACACCTACTCTAAATACTTTGAATTCACGACACCTGAAGTGCTGACCAGTGCCTTTATTGGAAGTGTCAATGCCTTTGTTCTTAATTCAACGGCAAAGACCATTCAGATATCATGTGAGGACGCTAATGCGCAATTAGCAACCGACCTAGCCATTCAACATGCCATAACTTTCTTAGAATTCGACAAAGAACGAAAAAAGGAAAGCTCTGAAAAAGTACTTGAATTCATTGAAAATCAGCTTGATACCGTTGCTTATAATCTAAGGAATGCTGAATTTCTTTTGAACTCTTTCAAACAGGAGCACCGTTTATCAAACCTATCTGAGATAACCTTGATGTATATGGACAGGCTGACCCATTATGAAGGCGATCTGGTCGAATTGGAGGTTCAACAATCCTTGTTGCAAGAAGTAAAAAAAATCTCCACCAAAAACCCTGCTGATGTAGATGTGTATAGCTTAATCGCGTTGATGGCCGGAAGTCAATTCGAATCAACACTCAGTGGTCTTCTTTTTAATCTTAATTCATTGCTTAAGGAAAAAGAAGAAAGTGCATACAGAGTGACTGCTAACAGTGAAGAATTCAAAGCATTAGAATACAGAATCTCTATCCAGAAGAAGTTGATTATGGAGAGCGTCATTTCTCTTGAAGAGAAAGTGAAGATCAAGGAAGACATTATACTTAACAAGACTCAAAGCATTGAAGACACATTCCGAGATATTCCAGCTCAGGAACTTGAATTTGCCCGATATCAAAGACTCTTCGATATAAACGAGAAATATTATACCATTCTACTTGAAAAGAAGATAGAATACAGAATATCCAAAGCTGGTTTTGTTACTGATAATAAAATCCTAGAGAGATCTAGTGTTCCTATATCCCCCATATCTCCGATTTCAAAGCTCATTTATATTGGATTTATGGGATTCGGACTAATCGTTGGTCTGCTCTTTGTAATCATACGTTACCTTCTGCATAATAACATTACCTCTCTCAATGAGATTGCCAAGCTTTCAAGTGCTTCTATCGGTGTCCTTGGACTGATCCCAAAGTACAAAGAAGACATTCCTGTCTCCCAGTTGATCATTGATAAAAAACCGAAATCCCTCATTGCTGAGTCATTTAGAAGTATCCGGACAAACCTTCAATTCATTGATAATTCTCCAGGTCCTAAAGTGCTGGCTATCACAAGCACCATATCCAGCGAAGGAAAGACTTTTGTCTCTATCAACTTATCAGGTATCCTTGCCATCACCGGGAAAAAGGTCATCTTGATAGACTTGGATATGAGAAGGCCTAAGATCCATAAAGGCTTCGGGGTTGATAATGACCGAGGAATGAGTACCATACTCATTGGTAAAGACCCTTTGAAAGACTGTATTCGCCAAAGTTCCATCGAGAATCTTCATTACATAACTGCAGGTCCTATTCCTCCGAATCCTTCTGAACTCGTCATAACTCCAGAGATGGACAACCTCGTGACCCTTTTAAAGAAGACGTACGATATCATTGTCATAGATAATCCTCCTGTTGGTCTCGTTACCGATGGAATACAATCTATAAAGAGTGCTGATTATCCTATCTATATCTTCAGGGCTGACTATTCCAAGAAGCACTTTGTACAGAATGTAGATAGATTGATTAATGAGAACGGAATAACCAAGCTTTCAGTCATTTTGAATAGTGTAGATGTTGAACGAAATAAGTACGGTTATTACTACGGATATGGCTACGGATATGGTTATGGCTACTCCTATGGAGGTGGATATGATAATGCATATAGCGCTAAAGATTCCAGGGGGTCTCAATCCTTTTGGAAGAAAATGAAAGGTTTATGGAAGCGATAGAGACGGGAATCGAAGGTCTGCTTGAATTCCATCCTCAGATATTCGGAGATGATAGAGGTTGGTTCTTGGAGTCTTTCAATGAGGACAAGTACAATGAGAACCTTCCTAAAGGTCAAACATTCATTCAAGACAATATTTCTTGCTCTAAGAAAGGGGTAATCAGAGGTCTTCATTTCCAAACCCCTCCTTTTGCCCAGGCTAAACTAGTCTGTGTATTAATGGGAAGCGCTCTTGATATAGCTGTAGACCTGCGAAAAGACTCTTCTACTTATGGTCAAAGCTATGTTGTGGTCCTTTCCTCTCAGACAAAGAACCAACTTTATGTTCCGCGAGGGTTTGCGCATGGTTTTGCCAGTTTGGAAGATGGCACCATATTCTCTTATAAATGCGATAATCCCTATTCTAAAGCTCATGAGAGAACCTTGCAATGGAATGACCCAATATTAAATATAGATTGGGTAGTAAAAGAGCCCATATTGACTAAAAAAGACTTGGAGGGACAAGCTTTCAGCTCGTTCCAGTCTCCATTTTGAGCAATGGATAATGAATTGACAATATTTCTTGTTTGTGCTTTGTTCTTCATCGGAATCGGGGGCTTCAGTATATTGCTCAACTCCATTCTGCTAAAATTCTCTAGAACACTTGGTATTAGAGAGAAAGGTGACGTGATACGCTGGGCCAATACCTCAAAACCTGCCCTAGGTGGAATCACTTTCTACATCGTATTCCTGTTCTCATTCGTCTTCCATGGCTTGGTTTTCAGCAATGGGGATATCCTCCATAACTCTGTTGCCTTGGGTCTGCTCGGCAGTGGTTCCTTAGCCTTTATCATGGGATTGGCTGATGACGCCTATAATACCAGGCCCATATTGAAATTCACAGTCCAGGTCCTTTGCGGTGTTCTCATGATCAGCACCGGAACTTGTATCTCTGTCTTCGAACTTCCTTTCTTGAATCAATTATTGACCATCTTATGGGTGGTTGGTATCATGAATAGCATAAATATGTTAGATAATATGGATGGTATCTCCTCTGTCACTACCTTCTTTATCTTTCTTATCGCTTGCATCTACCTAGGTCTTCATAGGAATTTCTCTATGCCTGAGTTCATTATCCTTCTCGGGATGATGGCATCTCTTCTCGCCTTTCTATTCTTTAACTGGAGCCCATCGCGCATGTATATGGGAGACACTGGAAGTCAATTCCTTGGTGTCATACTCGCTTACATTGGAATAAAATTATTCTGGAACGCGAGTCTGATGAGTGGATTCAGCAGCGCAGGCCTGCAAGTTTCAACGTTGGTCGTTGCTTTTCTCCTGCCCTTGGTCGACACGACTATAGTTTCGGTCCTAAGAATCATGCGTAAACAGTCTCCTTTTATAGGAGGCAGGGACCATACTTCCCATAATCTTGTCTATCTGGGTATGAGTGATAGTCAAGTGGCTATGAGTTTCGTATGGGTATCCCTAATCAATGCACTTATCTGCTACTTCATCTTCAGGTTCGTAGATACTTGGACAACTGGTCTTACCATCTTCTGTGTAGTGTACTCCTTGACTATCTTTGTGTCCTTATTCTTCCTGTGTTTCAAACAACGAGAACACTATACCACAAAGTCCTAGGAAAGCACATGTCTATACAAAAGGTCTTGATCACTCTTATGGCTGTAACCCTGCTCATACTGGGATACCGCAGCTTCACCTTCTCTTCCAATGACCCTGGGAAGGATGAGCAATACGTGAAATATGTCACAGACCACTATAAGATCTTTGCTCTCAATATTCCTGACACCATGTACTTTGCAGGTGAAAGGATGCCCTTGGAAATCCAAGATGTAAAAGAGAGGTTGGACAGAGAATTGATGGTCAATACCTATTGGCAATCTCAGACCCTACTGCACTTCAAACGCGCAAGCCGATGGTTCCCCATTATTGAACCTATCCTGAAAGAAGAAGGTGTCCCATTGGATTTCAAATATCTATGTATGGCTGAGAGTGGATTGACCAATGTAGTTTCACCTGCTGGTGCTTCAGGATATTGGCAGTTCCTGAAAGAGACAGCAAAGCATTATGGATTGGAAGTTGATGATAACGTTGACCAGCGTTATGATGTGAGGGCCTCTACACGTGCGGCATGCAAATACTTGAAGGACGCTAAGAAAGAATTTGGGACATGGGCTCTGGCCGCAGCAGCCTACAACATGGGGCAAGGAAATCTGAATAAGCAACTCAAGCGGCAAAAAGTCACTGACTATTATGATCTACTTCTCAATGAGGAGACCTCCCGTTATGTTTTCAGACTTACTGCCATGAAAGAGATTATGGAGAACCCCAGTAAGTATGGATTCCACTTCAGACCTCAAGACCTCTATGCTCCTTACATCTCCAATACCGTCAAAGTTGATTCTAGTATATCCGATATGGCTGCCTTCGCTGATAGTTTCGGGATGAATTATAAGGAGTTGAAGATACTAAACCCATGGCTTCGAGATGATTACCTGGAGAATCCTTCAGGCAAAGCCTACTATATAGAAATCCCTAAATGATGCCATTATTGTGAAGAAGGATCAGAGCGTGGAGGAAATTCAAGAAGCTGATTTCATAGAGATAATAGGTGCTCGTGAGAACAATCTGAAAGGCATAAACATCAAGATACCTCGTGATAAGCTTGTGGTCATAACCGGCCTGAGCGGGAGCGGAAAGTCATCTCTAGCCTTCGACACCATCTATGCTGAAGGCCAACGCAGATATATAGAGACTTTCTCTGCCTATGCACGGCAATTTCTAGGCAGCCTTGAACGTCCTGATGTAGATCAGATCACTGGTCTCAGCCCCGTCATTTCCATTGAACAGAAGACCATCTCTAAGAATCCCCGCTCTACCGTGGGTACCATCACGGAGATTTACGATTTTATCAGACTGCTCTACGCCAGAGCTTCTACGGCATATTCCTATGAGACTGGTGAAGCCATGGTGCGCTATACTGAAGACCAGATAGTAGAACTCATCTCCTCTTCTTATGTAGGAAAGAAAGTAGCCCTATTAGCTCCCCTGGTCCGCGGTAGAAAAGGACATTACAGAGAACTCTTCGAGCAAGTATTGAAAATGGGGTTCCTCCGTTGCCGCATTGACGGTGAGATTCATGACCTCACTGATCGGTACAAGTTAGACCGCTATAAGGTGCATGAGATAGAGATTGTCATAGACCGCTTGGTGATGGACAATATAGATCTCAAACGCCTAAAAGAAAGTATAAAGACCGCTCTGAAACACGGGAAAGGTATCATTCAGGTGATGGACATGGAAAGCGAGGAAACCCGCTATTTCTCCAGCTATCTGATGTGCCCTACCACAGGAATCTCCTACTCCAATCCTGAGCCTAATCTGTTCAGCTTCAACTCACCTTATGGAGCCTGTTCAGCCTGTATTGGGCTCGGCCAAGTCACCGAGGTAGATAAGTCCAAAGTCATTCCTGACGGGAGTAAGTCTATTAAAGCCGGTGGACTAGAGCCCTTGGGCAAATTCAAAGACAGCTGGATCTTCAGGCAAGTAAAAGCCATTCTTGAAGAATATAATTTCAGCCTGAATACACCACTTGATGATGTGAGTGATGAAGTATTGGGCAAGATCCTCTATGGGACCAATGAGAACCTGAAAGTAGAGAGAAGTGCTGGTGTCCATGATTATGAAGTGAACTTCGAGGGATTGGTGAATTTTATCGAACGTCAAGCTCAAGATGGAGGCTCCAAGCCTATCATGCGCTGGGCACTGAGCTTTATGAACAAGGTAGATTGCCCTACTTGTCAAGGAAGCCGACTCAAGAAAGAGTCCCTTTACTTCAAACTAGGCGAGAAGAATATCAATGACCTGGTTAACATGGATCTGGAACCTTTACTGAAATGGTTCAAAGGTCTTGAGGGTGAGCTAGGCGAAAGAGAGAAAGTCATCGCTCGAGAACCCTTGAAAGAAATCATCTCCCGTATGGGATTCCTCCTTGACGTAGGTCTGGAATATCTCACCTTAGGAAGATCTGCCAAGACTCTTTCAGGAGGAGAAGCCCAACGTATCAGACTGGCCACACAGATTGGTAGCGACCTGGTAGGCGTGCTCTATATCTTAGATGAACCGAGCATAGGGCTGCATCAGCGGGATAACCATAGGCTCATCAAGTCATTGAAAAGACTAAGGGATGCAGGGAATTCAATCATCGTAGTAGAGCATGATAAGGACATAATGAAAGAGGCTGACCACCTCATAGACATTGGCCCAGGAGCCGGTAAATATGGCGGTGAAGTGGTCTCTCAAGGTCATTGGGCTGAACTCACCGCAAACTCCTCTACCACCTCTCATCTCAGTGGAAAGGACAGCATTGCGGTGCCTAAAATAAGACGTAAAGGAAATGGCCTTTCCCTTGAACTCTTTGGCGCTACGGGTCATAATCTGAAGAATGTAGACTTGAAACTGGCCCTCGGGACATTCACCTGCATCACAGGTGTATCTGGAAGCGGAAAGTCCTCCCTGATCAACCATACCCTCTACCCTATCCTGAACAATTTTTATTTCAGAGGAAATAAGGAACCATTGCCTTATAAAAAGATTACCGGCTTAGAGCATCTGGATAAGGTCATTGAAATAGACCAGTCTCCCATAGGTCGCACCCCTCGTTCCAATCCTGCCACCTACACCGATGTCTTCACTGACATTCGTAATCTCTTCGCCATGACACCTGAGGCAAAGATCAGAGGCTATAAGACCGGGAGATTCTCTTTCAATACCAAAGGAGGTAGATGTGAGACCTGCAAAGGTGCTGGAGTGAAGACAATAGAGATGAACTTCCTCCCTGATGTGAATGTGGAGTGTGAGATATGCGGTGGCCATCGCTATAACCGAGAGACCTTGGAAGTGAGATTCAAGACCAAGAATATCTCTGAATTGCTGAATATGACCATCAGTGAGGCGAGTAAGTTTTTCAAGGATCATCCTAGAATCCAGGATAGACTGAGTACTATGGAGCAGGTAGGTCTCGGATACCTCCACTTGGGACAAGCCTCTACCACCATTTCAGGTGGAGAAGCACAGCGTATAAAGCTCTCTAAGGAACTGGCCAAGCGCAGCACGGGGAATACCATTTATATCCTAGACGAACCAACAACAGGGTTGCATTTTGAGGACATCAAGCTGCTCCTCAAGGTTTTACAGGACATCGTTGAACTGGGGAACACCGTATTGGTCATAGAACATAACATGGACGTGATTAAAACAGCCGATCAAGTAATCGACCTAGGGCCTGAAGGAGGCCGCCATGGAGGCGAGATTCTCCTGATAGGAACCCCTGAAGAAATAGCTGTCTCAAGTAAGGGCCATACCGCCCGCTTCTTAAAACTGGAATTGTAAGGTCATTCTACCTTACTTTGCATCCTTATTACTAAAACCCTCCTTAAGTTATGTCAGAAGATAAAATCTCCAACGCTTTTAAAAGACAAGGTTGGAGTGATAATGAGATCATGACCAAAGACAGCTGGCAGATCTTCAAGATCATGTCAGAATTTGTTGAGGGATTCGAGCGTATGGGTCGCATAGAACCTTGCGTTACCATCTTCGGCAGTGCCCGGACTAAACCTGACGATCCTTACTTCATTCAAGCTGAGGATATCGCAGCTAGACTGGTCGCAAAGGGTTATGGTATCATTACTGGAGGTGGCCCAGGGATCATGGAAGCTGGAAATAAAGGAGCCCAGAAAGGTGGCGGAACCTCTGTGGGTCTGAATATAGTTCTGCCCTTCGAGCAGGATGGGAACCCTTTCATTGACAAGGACCGCAGGATAGATTTTGATTATTTCTTCGTGCGTAAGGTCATGTTCATGAAGTACAGCCAAGGATTCATCGTCATGCCTGGAGGATTCGGGACCATGGATGAGCTTTTTGAGGCATTGACACTGATCCAGACCGGGAAGATTGCCCGCTTCCCTATTGTGTTAGTAGGAAAATCATTCTGGGATGGTGGAATCGATTGGATTAAGAAAGTATTCAGAGATGAATTCAAGACAATCAATCCGAATGATTTGGACCTGTTCTTCTGCACGGATAGTACAGATGAGGCCATAGATCACATTGTGAAATTCTACTCAAAGTACATGCACAAACCGAATTTCTGATGAAAAAGACCCTTATAATATTGAGCTTGAGCATTGGTCTTCCTTTTATGGGAGCTTGTCAATCTGCAGGTTTACCTGAAAAATTCAAGGATGCTGACAGCAATGCAGACGGTAAGATCTCCATTCCTGAAGTCAGGGAGATGATAGATGGTTTCTTCATTGGAAAACATGATCATGGAGTGATGTATATCCATGAGTTGATTGACTATTTCTTTGAACAAGCTTGATAAAAACCAATACCTATATATAATGAAGACAATATTGACCTGCACATTTTTAGTAGCATTCTCTGTTCTAGGAATGAGCCAAAACGAGCTCACTGTATTTTCTGAAGAAGGAAGGAATTTCTTCCTTACAGTAAATGGTATTCAGCAAAATAAGGAAGCTCTGGCGCGAGTAACTGCAAAGGACCTTAGTGATGGAAGTGCATCAATCCTGATTCGCTTCGAGGACGCTAAAAGTCCTGATATGATGGAAAGAATCGCCTTCCTGAACCCGAATACTGAGGTGATCAGTATGATCACATTGACCAAGAAAGGATATAAGCTCCGCTACTTTGGTGAGAATCCGAAACAGTCAGTAGCTGTCAGCGAAGTTAGAGCCCTAGAGCCTGTACCTTTTGCTAATCCCAGAGAACAGAATAACAACTTGTCAGAGACTGTCATTCCTAATCAGGCAGAACACGTAGAAATCCATTCTGAAATGAGGAGTGATATGGAACCTAATTCAGAGAAGCTCAGCATGAATGTGGGAATCAATGGAATGAGCCTGGAAGTGAACATGAACTATTCTGAAGGGAATCAAGATCAAGTGGTCACCACCACTGCTACTACCACCACTACAACTGTGGTTATAAAGGATATACCTGTTGAACTTGGATACGAGGAATATGACGACTCTGAAGAAACCTTGCCTGCCAGTGGTTGCCAAGGAGCCACCTGTGACCATAGAAAGATAGCAGCTGTGATGCAGGAAGAGGCTTTTGAGGATGACCGTATGTCCGTGGCAGAGCAAGCCATAGCAGACCGTTGTCTCTCTGTCGCGCAAATTAAGGACCTTGCCGCTCTATTCACCTTTGAAGAGAATAGATTGAACTTCGTGAAGAGCGTTTATCCTCGTACCACGGATCCAGAGAATTTCTATGAGCTGAATTCCAGCTTCACATTCAGTGATTCTAAAGAAGAACTGAACAGATTCCTCAAGTCCCAGAGGTGATCCGAATTCTAAATTTATTTGAAGCCCTGTTTTTAAAACAGGGCTTTTCTTATGAATAGACGTTAAGGATTTCAAGATGAATTTACAATTTGGTATATTTGGGTGAACCCTAGATTACGGCACCATGAGCGAAACATTCAAGAATATCCTGATTCCTTATGATAACTCCCCTTCAGCTCGTGTAGCATTGAGAACTGCTGTGAATCTGAGCAAGAAGTTCAAGGCACAGCTCACCATGGTCTATGCTAATCCTGACTTGGAGATTGCTGAAGAGATTGAAGAGACCATAAAGACCGTCAAAGAGAACACAGGAGTAGACATTACCTTTTTCAAGCCAAAAGGGCTTATCTATGAAGAAATCGTAAGCGTAGCAGATGCATCCGATTGTGACCTAATCATAATGGGTACACACGGTGATTCTGGGATTCATGAACTCTTCGTAGGAAGTAATGCCTTTCGTGTGGTCTCCACTTCCTCGGTCCCTGTATTGACTATGAGAGCTTCTTACATGAAAGATAGCTTTGATAAGATTATCATTCCAATAGACGATTCTTTTGAGACTCGCCAGAAGATACCTATGGTCAAACAGTTGGCACGTTATTTCAATTCTACGGTCTATGTCTTGTCTTGCAGTAAATGGGATTTAGTGGATGTACGATCTAGGGTTCAGCAATACGCAGAGCAGACGGTCTCTCTGCTTGAGGAAGCTGGTATCAAGACCGAGATTAAACATGTTTTCGGAGGCAACATAGCCGAAGCGACTATGGACTATGCAGATGAGGTCAAGGCTGACCTAATCATCGCCATGTCAGAGTCTGAACCAGCAGGAGGTTTCTTTATGGGAGCCAATGCACAGCGCTTAGTGAACCATAGCGATGTTCCTGTATTGACTGTTCACGCTAAAGAGGAAATCATTGGAAATCCTGTTGGTTGGCAAGGAATGAGCTAGCCTTAATCTAGTCCTCCATTGCTGAATTCAGTGCTTGCCTTTTTTTAAACTCTATACCCGCTCTGTTAGACTATAGAGCAAAATGCGTGGGGAGCTGTAGGCCGTTCCTTTTTCTGAATCATGGACTTACTTCTCAATCAAGGTAAATTGCTCAGGTTGAGGGGGTGATTCGCTGAAAAGAAGAATTTCAGCTTGAACTCAGTTGGTCAGCATGGCGCTGTTCTTTTCACTGGGCTGTATCAAGTCCCATTTATTCCCATATAAATCTTCAAATACAGCTACTTTTCCATGCCCTTCTATCACAGGTTGACGAATGAATGTCACATCCTTCTTTAGCATATTCTGATAATCCCGGTCAAAGTCATCTGTGAAGAGGAATAAGAAGACCCTCCCTCCCGTTTGATTCCCTATACTCTGCTTCTGTTCCTCATCTGAGGCCCTGGCAAGAAGAAGTGAACACTCCTCTGCCCCTTTGGGAGCTATGACCACCCAGCGTTTTTCATCACTGAGATGCGTGTCCTCTATGACCGTAAAATCCAGCTTCTGGGTATAGAAAGCAATGGCTTCATCATATTCTTTGACTATGAGTGCTATATGTGCAATCCTCTGCTTCATGTCCGCTTAGCCTTTCCTGAAATCACTTGTAGATATAGTCTCTCCACTTTATCCCTGGCCCATTGCTCTCTTCTCAAGAACTTGAGGCTAGAGTTGATGGTCGGATTGCTCTTGAAGCAATTGATGTCTATCCTCATGCTAAGTTCCTTCCAGCCGAAATACTCTACCAGGTGGATCATGATATCAGCCAGTTTCACTCCGTGAAGTGGATTATTGGCTTGGGGTTCTATGGGAGAATTATTATTCATATTCAATCGTCCAAAGTTATTTCAATCACTCTAATTCTCTATACGATTAAGAATGTTTTAATGGTCCCATTGGATCTCTCTTGACTTTTCAGTGAACTGCTTGATTCATATCCCTATATGGATTGATCTGCTTTGGTGGTCTTAAGTTCATGACCGGAGCAGGAACTCGAAAAGTCAATCCAGATAATACCCTAGGTAAAAAGAAGGGTGATGAAAGGAATTCTGATACGTTAATTGGCTGTGGATTATATCATTCATGAAGATACACTTAGCTCTAAATGAACTCTTCTTCCTACTCTAACTATGATCTGAATAATTTCTTCAATATCATGCTTTGAAGTCCTGAAATTCACAACACATGCTCTTAAACAATACTTTCCGTGAACAACTGCATTTGACAGAAAAACCTCTCCTTCACTTTGTAGCACATTCAAAATTTCTACGTTCAGTTCATTCAGGTATTCATTTTCCAGATCGCTGTCGTAGTCGATTGGAATATATCTGAGTGTTGAAATACTCAGATTCTGAGTCACGGCCTCTAGCTCCTCGTGTTCTGCAGCGAGTGCAAATAATAATTCAGCTAATTCAATATCCTCACTGATCAACTTTTCATATCCACTTCTTCCAACTTGTTGCAATGTCATCCACACTTTCAACGCTCTGAATCCACGGGAGTTCTGCAATCCAAATTCATAATAATTCCGTGAGGTCTCTCCTTCGGTAGTGCTGAAATTATAATACTCAGGATGCGAACTGAACGTGTTTAACAGATGTTGAGGGTCCTTGACTAAAGTACAGCCCGCTTCAAGTGGGCTATACAGCCACTTATGAGGGTCGAGGGCTATAGAATCTGCTTCTGTCACTCCATTAAACAAATTCTTTAATGAAGGAATAACGGCTGCTGGAATACCATACGCTCCATCAATGTGAAACCACATATTGTATTGTTTACTTATAGCCGCAAGGTTCTTTAAGTTATCCACTGCGCCTGTGCTTACATCACCTGCTGTTCCTATGACCATTATGGGTCGACAACCATTCTCCAGATCCTCATTTATAGTTTCTTCTAAGATCCTCTCATCTATTTGATTCGAAGCAGTCGTCTTTATCCAACGAATCGACTTGCTTCCTGATCCAAAGAGAATCGCAGCCTTCTCTACCCAAGTATGGGTTGTTTTAGAACAATAAATCGTCAACTTATCGGTGGTATTGGAAATGCCTTCTTCTTTGATAGTTATAGGAGCCTTTGCAGTCCTGGCGGCCAAGAATGCTGTGAAATTTGCCATATTTCCACCGCTCACCAAAATGCCCCCATAACTTGGTGATACACCAATAAACTCAGCCAACCATTTGATTGTTTGTTTTTCCATCTCAGTCGCCATTGGGCTTAAGATGTTGGCACCCACATTTGGGTTGACTGAAGCTGCTAATAAATCTGCTAATGCACCTAAAGGAGCTGCCGAAGATGTTATATACCCCAAGAATCTTGGATGACCATTTAACAATGAATAATTGAACAATAAATCACTTGTTCTGGACAGCAATTCCCCAGGCGGAATCCCATTTTCAGGCAAGGAGTTGTCGCCTAAGACCTTTAGTAATTCACTTTGTGATTTGGTTGTTGTCACCGGCCTATCTTTGATTGAATCAATGAAGTCAGCAATTCTATCAACTAACTGATAGCCAAGTTTTTGAAACTCTTTTCTATCAATCTCTATCGGAGCATTTCTATTTCCTTCCATTCCCTTAAGTACTTCGAAATCTGTTACAAGGTAAGCAGGAAATGGCATCTCGCTTAGCACACTCTGATCATCATCCCTACTGCCCTGTCCATGATTTTCAACATGCCATTTCGCCAGTGGTCAATATTTTTATGTTAGTCCTCCACTTCAACGATCATGTAAACAGATGCTGCAATATTGTGAGGGACACTCACTCCAACTGCCGTTCGGGTATGTCTTCCAAGTTCGCCAAATACCGCGACAATAAAATCCGAAGCACCATTCATTGCATCGGCCTGTTCTGTGTTTTCAGATGCAGAATTGACCAATCCGTGTACAGCGACAATGCTAGTTACTTTGTCCAATGGACAGATGGTCTTGATTGCTGCAAGACATCCGATAGCGCACAATTTAGTGGCATGTTTGCTCACTTCCAATGATATATCCAGTCCCAGCCTTCCTTTCAGAATCACGCCATTCTCAACAGAAATTTGGCCAGCGATATAGATCAGATTTCCTGTTCGCTTGGCTGGAATATAATTTGCCATCAGTATAGGAACCTCTGGCAACTGGACTCCTAACTCCTTCAATCTAGTTTCAATCTTATTCATTTACCTAAGTTACCTTTATATTGAAGGTGACCAAGAATAAGACATAAGGCAAAGTCCTATATGCTCAAGACATAGCTTGGCTGCATTGTATACTTCCTATTCTACATCATTGTACAAGTCTTCAGGCCTCTTTATCTTGAAAACGCCTTGGGGTATCCACATCCTATATCTTAAGGGGGACTGTTCCAGACTCGACTCTTTCAAGCCATATTATATGACATTCTGATGCTAACGATAGCTCCCAGTCCAAGTCTACTCATGTCATAAAACAACTATAAAGCTTTGAACGATTTATTCACCTCTCGCTCGAAGTGCTTCGATCTTGATCAAAACTTCATTCGCCTCCGCATTCTTTTGATCGCTCAAAGTGCGATTCAAAGACGAGAACTCATAAGCCTCCTTCAATAGGCGTTCATAGCTCACTTGCAGCTTCTCAGAGGCTTTTTTCTTTTTGAATAGTCCGAACATAAGATACGTTGAATTTTGATTTAATACTCTCTAAAAGCCAATCTCTTATATACTGGGATGAGTTTATTATGACTTTGGCGGAATCTCTTCCCGGCATAGTTGAGACCTGATTGGCTTTGAATACGCTTCTCGATAGTTTTCTGCGCTTAGAGCGTGTCAAAATACAATAATCAACAATTCATAGAAGAGCGGAAGAGTGATATGAGTGCTCATATATTTGAGACACTAGAGCAGCTAAGGGTCCATCAGAGGTATGCATACATGACTGCGCCCATGACCCACCGACCGGATAGTTTGAACAACCTACTTCTATTAAAAAATAGTGCTTAGTTCTCTTCTGGGGATAACCCCAGATTGAGCTGTTAGAAGAAGAGAATAATTATAATTTAACCTTGTCCTATGAAGGGGAAGCCTACATAATAATGACCAGTATGAATCAAACAGTCTTTTTTTTGAGATTCCAGATACCCTCTGTCCCAAAACTATTTATTCTATCATACTGTAGGGTATCATCGAGCAGAAACCAATGGCTTTCTATCAAAATAAATTCCATCTTCTCATGATAATAATAGGCGACACTGAATACCGTAAGAAGAATGGATGTTTATAGAGATTTCATCAATCACCTTCTTTAAATTCAGAATCAATCACACATCACATCATGTAGCCGAGAATATAGAATGTAGCTCGTCAGAGGTAGATCTTTTTCCAGATTGCCGCCTGTCCGTCAGCAGAGAAGTGAGGGCAACTGCGCTGGGTATTAGTGACCATATGCTATGGAACATGTTGTGGTTTTTTTTCAGCAACATCCTTTTTCCATTTGAATTGGTGGACAAGGGACACTTCCATAAGAACAATATACGCAACATTCACCTTCTTTCGGTTTGAGTTCAGCCGAGCAGGACTCACATTTATAAAAGAAGGCACACGCATCTGTCGGCATGGTTTCTTCCTTCACAGCGCCACATTTTGGGCATGTGATTACAGATTGAAGGACTGCGTGTAAAGGTTGCATAGAATTCGTTTTTAGTGCTCTCCATTTATAGATCCCAAAGGCAAGCAGAACAGCTCCAATAATCATGAATACTGCACTATAGCTTTCTAGCGATTCACTGAATGCCAACATTCCTGTTGCACCTCCAAGAATAACGATCAATGCGGGTAACCAGCAACAAGCTGTCGCAAGGATAAATGCGATCAGGCCTCCAGCTATTGATTGTTTATAGTCCATCTTCTTCTATTTCCTATAACGCCTAACTACCACGTTTTAATGTGGTTTAGCTTGTGTGATTACCCAGCATAAGCATTAGATATTAAAAGTAGCAAATTATCTTGAGGGTGAATGCTCTTAGTGGCTTAGACTTGGGCCACTTATAAGTCGAAAGGGTGCTGCGGGTGAACCCACATCTGAAGGAATACCGAAGGCTTGCTCTTCGAGAAGCGAGACTTCAAACTCCTGTGCTCAAACTCCTGCATACTCAGGTCAGCTCGCTCAGGAATCGAATAAGAGGCTTTGGGGACGGCTGAGCGAGCGCAATCGACAAGCTCAAGGCATTGTATCAACTTAAAGCACACACAAGAACCGCGCAGGATTTAGATGCGCCAGAGGTCGGAAGAAAGATGATGCCCCTATCTGGGGAAATCTCCATAGTCGCGAGACAACATAGAGGAGATTCAGACCAGCTAAAATGCCACAAGGCCAGAGGTCATAGTAACGCTTGACTAAAAGCAAGCCTAAGGCCTGTCTTCATCTTAGATAGATGCAGGAACTCTTGCCGAGCCCTGCGAAATAAAAGCGGACGGAAGGACTCACAGGGTGCTAGGCAGAGTTTGCCCATTGAACTAATGGGCCGACCCATATTCCACTTGACCATTGGACCGAACATAGTTCCTCTCTGCAGAGTTCATCCGTATTGAATTTCTACTTGAATCCGAGTAATCCTATGTGTCTTGTCATAGCTGTACGGATTTATGTTTCGGCAAATGACATGGACTAAATCTTAACCCATGTATGGTGATTCGACTAAACGGTTAATCCAATGGAAAGGACTTATGAAACGCGTTTTTAAGATACTTAGACTTACTTTTGACATATATCAGCTGGCTTAAGTAGAGTCAGAAAAGTAGAATCCATATGCCTTTCTATCAGAAACTAGGGAATATCCCGCCTAAGCGCCACACGATACATAAGAGCCCCGAGGGTAAGTTCTATTATGAGCAACTCTTCGGGACCATCGGTTTTGATGGAATGTCCTCACTGCTCTATCATGTGCATCGTCCGACAATGGTGAAGGAGATCGTGAAATCATACTCTGTAGCTCCTGAAATAGCTGTAGGAAAGAACATGAAGGCTATGAGCTTGAAAGGATTCTCAGTGAAGGCAACTGATGATTACCTGGAAAGCAGAAAGACTATCTTGGTCAATAGTGATGTGGCTATCGTATTGGCAGCTCCTAAGAAGTCACTGCGAAGCTATTTTTACAAGAACACGGACTGTGATGAAGTCATCTTCATTCATAGAGGAAGTGGCAAACTGAGAAGTCATCTTGGGAACATTCCATTCAGTTATGGCGATTATATCGTAATTCCAAGGGGGATGATCTATCAAATAGATTTCGATACGGAGGATAATCGCCTCTTTATTGTAGAGTCCAAGCATCCGATCTATACGCCTAAGCGATACAGGAATTGGTTCGGACAATTGCTAGAGCATTCTCCTTTCTGTGAACGTGATATGCATGGCCCCTCAGAATTGGAGACCCATGATGAATTGGGCGATTTCGAGATGAGGGTGAAGAAGCAAGACATGATCCATGTATACACTTACGCCTCACACCCCTTCGATGTGGTGGGCTGGGATGGATATAATTTTCCTTATAAATTCTCTATCCATGATTTCGAGCCGATCACTGGACGTGTACATCAGCCGCCTCCTGTGCATCAGACCTTCGAGACGAGCGCCTTTGTGATATGTTCATTCTGTCCAAGGTTATACGATTATCACCCACTCTCCATTCCTGCACCTTATAATCACAGCAATATAGATTCTGATGAAGTACTCTATTACGTTGATGGTGACTTCATGAGCAGGAATCATATAGAGAAAGGCATGATCACTTTACATCCTTCCGGAATCCCGCACGGGCCGCACCCTGGAGCGATGGAAAGAAGTATTGGACAGAAGGAGACTCAGGAACTTGCGGTGATGGTAGATACCTTTAAGCCGCTGATGATTACTAAGGAAGCGCTTGAAATAGAAGACCCTGGTTACCATCAGAGCTGGTTGGAGCACTGATATAACTATTCTGATTTTGGATTATCTTGTCCCACAGAACCAAAACAAAACCTATGGAATTAGACAGAGATTTATCAGGAGCAGGCGCTCCAAGGAAGGCGTGTATCAAACGCTTCAACATAGTCCAGTCAGCCTTGACCTATGCCACAGTAGTTGGAATAATGATGTTCATACTCTTAATTCCTTTCATGCTCATAGGAAGTGCTTTCGGTGGCCTTTTTCAAGAAATGCCCGGATTCGGAATGGGTGGAGGAATAGTGATGCTCCTATTGGCGCCAGTGATTTACTTCGGACTGACCTTCGTGATTAGCGCCATTGGGTTTGCCATCTACAACGTGGCTGCCAAGTGGACTGGAGGAATAGAAGTAGAGGTAGAAGCCTGATCCGTCATAAAGCTTTATCAGCCTGCTGCGCTTTCATATAAGTGTCCCCTCTTTGGATTCCAAGCAGACATTGTTGATAGTCCAATGAGTTGATGTCGAAACTTAGAATGGATAACATCGTATATTTCGGCAATACTTAAGATTAAAAATACAAGATGACCAAAGAATGGAAGAGGAAGCACTTCCTATGTTACGTGCTTCTATATGCTGCTGCGGCAGATCTGACCGTAAGCCCTGAAGAAGAAGCTTATATCCAAGAACAAGTAGGCGAGAAATCCTACAAAAGGATCAAGGATGAGTTCGATAAAGATAATGACAGCCAGAGGATTCATAAACTAGTAGCCTTCTCTCAAGGCGAGGATTTCGATCAGGAATACTCACGTATCGTCATGAATGACATGGAGGATCTCTTCCTCAGTGATGGCGATTATACCCACTGGGAGAAATCTATAGGGAGGGCGCTCAAGCGTCTGATGAATGCCTAACCTTACATAAGAACAAGCTTAAAGCAAAAAGCCCATTCAGGAATTTTCCAGAATGGGCTTCAATTTATTCTAATGTGGTCTGAACTCTTAGTTCTTCACCACTTTCAATGGGCTGCTCAAGTCCTTTCCGTTCAGATCCATGATACGGATCATATAGCTTCCTGAAGCCAATCCTTCTCCAATGTTCAGGCGCTTAGTGTTAGCATTCAAGTTTTGCTCTATCACCGTTCGTCCTGTCACATCCAGCACCATAAGTTTCATATTCAATGTAGAAGTAATTCTCTCTAGTGACAATCTGAACTCATTATCGCTCGGATTAGGGAATGCTTGGATCATAGGCAGATTCCTTTCTGTCAATGAAGTGAGATTATCTACCCTGAAATCATCCAGTCCTGCCTCAACGATGCTTCCATTTCCTACGTCATCAGCTGTCTGGATACGTAGTTTGTACATTCCACTTGTGCTGATGAAATCTACCAAGTTGACTTCAGAATACACCCATTGGCCCTGTTGAACTGAAGAATTCATTTCTTCCAATAAGATTTGTGTTCCGCCATTCACAAGATAGATCCTCAGTAAATCATTGGCGACAGTGTTGTCATAATTAGCAAACCATCGGTAATAAGAAACTACAGGGTTCAATGCAGGATTTGCGAAGAACTCAGGCGAATCAAGGGTGACTGAACCATCATCAACATCATCCGTTCCAGCATCTCCCCCAGCGTTCCCAGTCACATAGGCAAAACCTGCGCAGTCACCTGCGATATCGACTCCTGGATTCGAGGCATTGTTAAAATAGCTGGTGCCCACTGGAATAGCCCTTTCCCAAGCTCCCGTGACCGCTGTGCTGGTATTGGTCCAACCAAGGTCCAAACTGAAGTCATCAGCATAACCAGGATCCAAGTTCAATTCAAGGCCTGTTATGTTCTCATCAAGCACTATCTCCGTGCATTCGCCATGGTATCCCCAAGCTCCTACTGTCAACTGGAACGTACCTTGGAAAAGATTAGGGAAATTGAAATTCCCTGATCCATCAGCAAACACGGTAACCTCGTATTCCCCATCTGTAATATAAATCTGAGCTCCTGAAATTCCGGCTGCATCTATCGTGTTGATGACCGAACCATTTATTGTAACCACTTCCAATGGAACCAATTCCACATCCAATTCAGTGATGACATCATTCACTAAATTGACAGAGATGGTCTGAGGAACATAACCTGACTTGCTCACAGTGACATTATAGGTTCCGGCAGTAGCGTAACCCGTAGCGTAAGAACCTTGACTTCCAGATGACTCTGTGACATTCGTGCTTTCAAGGACTAATGAAGCTCCTACAATTCCAAATGAAGTAGAAGCATCAGTGACATTGCCTTCAAGCCAGCAAGCTCTCACATAGTTAGGTTCTAAGACATACATCCCATTCCCGATATCAGATATCAACACAAGTCCTGAAGGCAGATAAGGGTATGCTCCCCAAGCTCCATCGAATCCAGTACTCGCAGGAATGAATGTGTCAAAATTCCCTACTTCAACAAGGTTGGTAGGATTGGATCCATCTACTAGGATACATCCATCTGTATAATAGGAGATGATCAACCAGTCATCCCAAACATGCACATTATGCGGAATGACTCCTTCTCCCAATGTCTGAATAGGCCTGAATTGATCCAGTTCTTGCACATCGGTTGGATCGGAAACATTATAGGAACCCACAGGGGCATTGGCCACTTCATCTGTTGTGTAAAGAATGTTACTATCACTTGATAGCCATGCATTATGTGTGAAATTTCCTTCGGTCTCTCTAGACCCCAAGACCTGTGTATTGTTCTTATCACTCACATTATAAATACTGAATACTCCAGCATAGATCTCAGAGCAATATGAAATATTATTCCTTACGAATACATCATGCGAATAGATGGCTGGCCCAATTCCTGCTACAGTTGGAACTCCTGGACTAGAAGAAACATCAACGTAGATCATTCCACCTGAGTTCACATTGCATCCTACCAAGTATGCAAAACCCAGTTCATCTATCCAGATGTTATGGCAAGAACTTATCGTCCCAACTCCCGGAATATTCGGAGTCCAGTTATATGCTGAAGCGTTGCTGGGAAGATCTGTCATGTCTATCACCATGACCCCTTGGGAAGTCTCATTAGTCACATAAGCGAAATTGCCCCAGGTCTTGATGTCCCTCCAGATAGAATTGGCTCCAGGAAAGAAAAAGAGCTCGGTTGGGTTCTCAGGATCAGTGACTTCCACTATTGAAACTCCATTATAAACACCTACGATGGCGTACTCTGACCCATCAGGAGCAGCATAGCCCCATATATCACTCAATTCCTGGTCATAGGTGATGTTCCCACGATAGGTCATGTTGAGCTGGGCAAACATAGAAGTGCCCATGAACAGGGCAACAAGGGTATAGATGGTCTTCATTATAAATGTTCAGATTTTAATTTGCAGCAAGATAAATCAATGGTGCTAGGTCCATTGAAATATCTCGTGACGAATGATGTTGATTCATGGAATGCTGAGTACTCAAGCCTGGAATTCCATCAGGGTTTTTTCAATGATAGAAACACAGTCCATTAGCTCCTCTTCAGTCATCACCAAAGGAGGCGCAAATCGGATGATGTTTCCGTGAGTTGGCTTGGCCAAAAGACCATTATCACGAAGCTTTAAGCAGATATTCCAAGCTGTCTTGCTTTCAGGAGTGTCATTGATGATGATGGCATTGAGCAAACCTTTTCCGCGCACTGCAGTTACCAGTTCGCATTTAGCGATTACTCGGTTCATCTCCTTTCTGAACTTATCTCCTAATCTGCGAGCGTTCAATGCCAACTGCTCATCTCTCACTACTTCTAGCGCAGCCATTGCCACTTTGGCTGCAATAGGATTTCCTCCAAAAGTGGAACCATGTTGACCTGGTTTGATGACATGCATGACGGCATCATCAGCCAGAACAGCAGACACTGGATAGACACCACCAGAGACTGCTTTACCGAGGATCAAGATATCTGGCTTGCGATACGTGGCTTGCTTTTCACAATGTCCTTGGCAAGAACAATCTCCGCACATGGCCAATAACGCTCCCGTTCTTGCAATACCTGTCTGCACTTCATCAGCGATGAATAGCACTCCAGCTTCTTTGCACAATCTATGCGCTTCTTGTAAATATCCTTCTGTGGGAACAAAGACTCCTGCTTCCCCTTGGATAGGCTCGAGCAAGAATCCTGCTACATCTTCATTTTGAAGCGCTCTCTTGAGTGAATCCAGATCATCATGCGGAATACGGATGAATCCTGGAGTAAAAGGCCCGAAGTTCTTCTTAGCATTCTCGTCATTGGAAAACGAAACGATGGTCGTGGTCCTGCCGTGGAAGTTATTGTCACATACGATGATCTTCACCTCATTCTCTGCTACACCTTTAACCTCATAGGCCCATTTCCGGCACAACTTAATCGCAGTTTCTACCGCCTCAGCTCCCGTGTTCATGGGAAGGACTTTGTCAAATCCGAAATACTCGGTGATATACTGTTCGTATTCCCCTAAGACATTATTATAGAAAGCTCTAGATGTAAGGGCCAATGTCTCTGCTTGCTCCACGAGAGCAGCGATAATCCTTGGGTGACAATGGCCTTGGTTGACAGCAGAATAAGCAGAAAGGAAATCATAATACCTCTTCCCTTCTGTATCCCATACATATACTCCTTCACCACGTTCAAGCACCACTGGAAGTGGATGATAATTATGCGCTCCGTACTTCTCTTCTAACTCGATTGCCTCTTTCGCTGAGGTCTTACCTGTCACTTGTGTCATATGCTATAAATCATTTGTAAGGTCAAAGATACATCAGCCCTTGGGCTTGGGCTTAACCTAATCCTTCTAGGAACATGCTGCGAGGATATCCTCCCGCGTGTATGTCTTATTAGGAATGTTCAACTCATGGCGATGCATCACTTCAGGAATTTGCTCTCCAGCTAGGAATCTATCCATCCACGGTTGAAAGTAGGCTGGGGTATCGGTGTCATCCTTCAGCCCTTGAATCATTTCTTTAGATGCAAGACCGCTTTTCTGAAAGAAGGAGAAGAGCATCTGCATGGCATAGGCCTTCTGCTCTTGACCATTGGCAGATCTACTGGGTGAAAAATAGGATTCTTCATCTATGGCGAAGACCTGTTTGTCCTTGACATAGAATTGATAGGTCTTTTCTCTGGCTATCCCAAGCTTATCTCCCATTCCTAATTTATAAATCAGATGACGTAGTTCCTTCTTGAAGGGCTTGAGAAGTGAACTGTTCCTCAGTGCATCTGTCTTCCGCTTCACATCTGGAGACCACATCAGGAAAGTAGCAGAAAAGGACGCTGGTAAGAATACGATATGTGGCTCCCAACTATCTACACGTGAAGGATTCCAGTCCTTCTGATGAAAGTGTTTGTTCACCTTCAGATTGCTAGCCATGGTCTTTTCATTCACCTTAGGGTCTTTCTTGAATAAGATGGACTCATAGCCTGATCCGAAGAATGCGTAAGTCGTAAGGAGATAGTTATTATGATGATGTATGGCGTGGGCTGCATATTCATTCATCCCTTCAGGACCGGCAGGGAATAAATGGATCTTCAGGATGAAATCGTCCGTTTCATAGACATAGAAGAAGGGGATGTTGTAATCACTCCAATCGAAATTCAACCACCCTAGGTCATTGATATTACGCTCTATGACCTTGGAAAGAAAGGCCTTATCGCTGCCCATCTTGACTAACAAAGGCTCCATGGCTGTGTGGAATTCTCTGCGCTCAGAATAAGTAGATTCCACCTTCTTGGCTTCTAGGATGTATGGATGATCAATGAAATAAGAGGACATATCTTTAGAGGCCATAGCTTAAATGGTTAGATCTTTCAAAGATATAGTGGATAAGCGTAGGTTGCATTATTGATTCACAGAGAATGCTATCCCTACCTTTGTAGCAAAATCAGAAACACATGAAATTCTTCATAGATACAGCCAATCTGGAACAGATCCAGGAAGCAGCAGACCTAGGCGTACTGGATGGCTGCACGACCAATCCCTCACTTATGGCCAAGGAAGGAATCAGCGGGGAGGCTCGTGTCAGACAACATTATAAAGACATCTGCAAGATTGTTCAGGGACCTGTTAGCGCTGAGGTGATCGCTACTGATTTTGCCGGAATGGTGCGTGAAGGTGAGGAGCTTGCCGCATTGGATGAGCACATTGTAGTGAAAATCCCTATGATTAAGGACGGTATAAAAGCGCTAAGATATTTCAGTGATAAAGGCATCCCGACCAATTGCACCTTGGTTTTCTCAGCAGGTCAAGCCCTTCTTGCTGCTAAGGCTGGAGCAACCTATGTCTCCCCTTTCATCGGCAGATTGGACGATATATCCACAGATGGACTGGACTTGATTGATCAGATCCGCTTGATCTATGATAATTACCTCTTTGATACACAAATACTTGCTGCCTCAGTACGTCATACTATTCACGTGATCAAGTGCGCAGAGATAGGTGCTGATGTGATGACTGGGCCATTGAGCTCTATTATGGGTCTATTGAAACACCCATTGACTGACAGCGGACTTCAGCAATTCCTTGATGACCATAAGAAAGCACATGCAGCTATTGCTGGCTAATACTTAGATTATGCTCTTAACCATACATCCTGATAATCCCCAAGAGCATAAGCTGGACGAGGCTGTTAAATGCCTGCGGTCTGGTGGCGTTATCATTTATCCTACGGATACCATCTATGCCATTGGCTGTGACATCAATCACCAGAAGGCAGTGGAACGTATGGCCAAGATAAAGGGAGTTAAGATAGATCAGGCCAATTTCTCTTTGGTATGCTATGACCTGAGTCATTTATCTAGCTATGCGAAGCAGATAGATACGGCCACTTTCAAATTGATGAAAAGGGCCTTACCGGGCCCTTTCACATTCATCCTTCCAGCAAGCAGGGAGGTCCCAAGATTATTCACGACCAAGAAGAAGACCATAGGTATCAGGGTTCCGGCCAATGATATCGCACGTGCTTTGGTGCTGAAACTCGGAAACCCAATTGTCTCTACTTCAGTGCATGATGACGATGAAGTACTGGAGTATACTACGGATCCTGAGCTCATCCATGAGCGCTATATGGACAAGGTGGATATGGTTATCTCTTCAGGCTTTGGTAGCAATATTGCCTCCACGGTCTTCGATTGTACCGGTGAAGTGGCTGTGGTAATCAGACATGGTGCAGGAGAAGTCGAAGGATTACTGTGATCGTAAGGCGAGTTTTTCTACTTTTGCAGTCCTTTTTTAATCGATGTTGGATTAAGTAGGCGCTTTTTGAGCGAAATAAAAGAGCTCGGGGTGTAGCTCAGCCCGGTTTAGAGTACACGTCTGGGGGGCGTGTGGTCGGAGGTTCGAATCCTCTCACCCCGACAGAAGGATCCGAAAGAGGGTCTTTATTGATTTATTAGTCGCGTAGCTCAGCTGGATAGAGCATCCCGCCTCAAGCGGGACGGTCCTGACTCTGGTCATCCTATCGCGCAAATAGTCCTTTTAATGTAAGGTCTATAATTATTGTTTTGGTCGCGTAGCTCAGCTGGATAGAGCATCCCGCCTCAAGCGGGACGGTCCTGACTCTGGTCATCCTATCGCG
>Ga0209702_10000584_pt1 | contig 76484 bp, 69 predicted proteins | sample FRY01_FD_187210 | JGI IMG/M metagenome (GOLD analysis project Ga0209702, IMG submission 187210) | Freshwater microbial communities from Lake Fryxell liftoff mats and glacier meltwater in Antarctica - FRY-01 (SPAdes) (version 2) | ecosystem: Environmental > Aquatic > Freshwater > Ice > Glacier...
TTTGCTGGTGGACTTTGCCATTCGCATGCGCGAAGAAGGCATGGATCGCAGCACCGCCCTGTTGGAGGCCGCCAAAGTCCGCCTGCGCCCTATCCTGATGACCACGCTGGCGATGATTTTCGGCATGATGCCGCTGGCGTTTGCTTTGAGCGAAGGCTCTGAGCAGCGCGCGCCCATGGGGCAGGCGGTGATTGGCGGAGTGATTACGTCGTCGCTGCTCACGCTGGTGGTAGTACCTGTAACCTACTGCTATCTGGACGATCTGGGGCAGTGGCTCAAGCGCAAGTTCGGCCCAAAAAGACAGCAGGCGACTGACTCATTCGATGCCGCCCAAGTACACACGCCGGTTACAGGCCAAGACTAAAATTCAGGGTTCCCCCTCATTACCCTCTTCCACACGACCACCCGACATGAACTACGAACAAGCCCGATTCAACATGATTGAGCAGCAAATCCGTCCCTGGGAGGTGCTGGACAATCAGGTGCTGTCGCTGCTAGCAGTCGTCAAGCGCGAAGACTTTGTGCCAATGGCCCACAAAGCGCTGGCTTTTGTTGATATGGAAATCCCGCTCACATCCAAACTGCAACAGCACCCCGATCAATGCATGTTGGCACCCAAGGTCGAGGCGCGCATCCTGCAAGACCTGGCTGTGCAAAAACACGAGAAGGTGCTGGAAATCGGTACGGGCTCGGGTTACATGGCCGCGCTGCTGGGCCACCGTGCGCAGCAGGTCATCACGCTGGAGATTGATACCGCGCTGGCTGAGACCGCACGCGGCAGCCTGCAAAAAGCAGGTGTGCACAACGTCGAGGTGCGCACGGGCGATGCTGCGGCCCACATTGCCAAGGCAGTCTCAGGCAGTGACCCCTTAAATGACATATTAGGTGGCCCGTTTGATATCATCGTGCTCAGTGGTTCGGTCGTCGAAGTACCCAGCGCGCTGCTGTCAATGCTCACGGTAGGCGGCCGTTTGAGCGCCATCGTCGGCAGCGAGCCAGTGATGCGCGCCACACTGATAACGCGGGTAGACCAGGAGGCATGGCGCACCGTACAGGCCTGGGACACGGTGGCAGCGCCATTGCTTAACTTTCCAGAGCCCTCAAAGTTCACGTTTTGAATCAGCTTTAAACACTGAACCCTGAAAGCCATTTTGATGATTCCGCAACTCAATCCAGCCAGCTTTGCAGACTGGCTTGGCAGCCTGCAACCCACAGAGCAACGCAAGCTAGCCATCGTGCTGGACGTACGCGAACCGTGGGAGTTGCAGACTGCTTCGGTCAAACCCGATGGGTTTGCAGTGCTGGCGATTCCCATGCGCGAGATACCCGCACGCGTGGCGCAATTGCAGCAGGCACACGACAGCGATCACCCCATTGCATGCCTGTGCCATCACGGAGTGCGCAGCCAGCAGGTAGCCATTTTTTTGGCGCAAAGCGGATTCACCCAGGTCGTCAACCTGCAAGGCGGTATTAATGCCTGGGCCAAGCAGATTGACCCCAGTGTGGCGACGTATTGAACCCGCTGCCGTTACAGCGCCCACTGATCAATTTTTTATTTGCTGATTCATTCATATTTCAGGACACCCATGACAACGCCTCAAAAACTGTCAGCTGTATCGATAGCCGTGGCATCGGTGCTGTTTGCAGCACTACCTGCCGATGCGCAAAATCTGGTGAACCTTTACGAATCGGCCCGAGCGTTTGATGCCAATTACCAGTCGGCCAAACTGCAATACGATGCCAATCTGGCAAAGGCCAATCAGGCCAAAGCGGGCATCTTGCCGACGGCGGGTTTGTCGGCTGGCGTGTCATTCTCCAGCCTTGAAAATACCAACCCGTTTGCTGTCAACCGCAGCTTCAGCACCCAAAATGCAGCGCTCACTGCAAGCCATCCACTTTACCGGCCCGCCAATTTAGCCGCCTATGAGCAAGGCCGCAAGCAGGTGGATTTGGCCAAGGCCCAATTGGACACCGCCGCGCAAGACCTGATTGTGCGCACCAGCCAAGCGTATTTTGACGTGCTCGCAGTTCTTGATACTCTGGCATTTGTGCGCGCGCAAAAGACGGCGGTGGCCGAGCAGCTGGCATCCGCTAAGCGCAACTTTGAAGTCGGCACTTCCACCATCACCGACACGCGCGAAGCGCAAGCCCGGTACGACTTGGTGATTGCACAAGAAATTGCTGGCGAAAACGATTTGCGCGTTAAAAAACTGGCGCTCGATACGTTGGTTGGCAAAACCGACTCGCAACCCAAAGGGCTGGTGGTTCCCGCCGCACTACCACCCCTCGTTCCAGCCGATGTCAACGTATGGGTAGACCAGTCGGTAGGGGTACACCCCAGTATCCGGCTGGCGCAAAACAACTATTACATTGCAGAACTTGAAGTCAAAAAAGCCGAGGCTGGCCACAAGCCGACCCTAGACCTCAACGCCAGCTACAACATCAACCGCAGTCCGTCAGGTACCGCTGCCAACACTTTGAACAATCGCTCCCATCTGGGCGCGATTGGCCTGGTATTGAACGTGCCCCTGTTTGCAGGCTTTGCCACGCAAAACCGCATCGTTGAAACCCTTGCACTAAAAGACAAGGCACAGGTAGACCTTGAAGGCGCGCGCCGCACGGTGGCACTGGCTACCCGCACCGCTTACTTTGGCGCGCAATCAGGCCGAGGCCAAGTCAAAGCGCTGGAGGCCGCAGAGCTGTCTAGCCAAAGCGCGTTGGATGCCAACAAGCTCGGCTACCAGGTCGGTGTGCGGATCAACATCGACGTGCTCAACGCGCAAAGCCAGCTGTTTCAAACCAAGCGTGATTTGGCCAAGGCACGCTATGACGTGCTGATCGGCGGCCTCAAGCTGCGGCAAGCCAACGGCACGTTGACGCCTGACGATTTGCTGATCATCAATTCGCTGCTGGCAAAGTAAAGGGTGCCCTAAAGCGGACTATTGCAGCCAGCCTCTCAACGCATCCAGCGTCTTGACGGTTGCTCCCCGGTTGCGTGCTGCAAATGCCAGGCCAGAGGCTACAGCCTGCGCCTTTGCTGACGCTGCATCGCTGACCAGTTCCATCGCCATACGCACGCCACCCGCCATGTCGGCAACACGCCTTGCCGCCCCCACCACTTCAGCATTCTGCGCTGCCTCTGCAAAGTTGAAGGTGTGTGGCCCCATGATGACGGGGCAACCGCAGGCGGCGGCTTCAATCAGATTTTGCCCACCCAGCGGTGCAAAGCTGCCGCCCAGCAACGCCGCATCAGCCAGCGAGTAGTACAGCGCCATCTGGCCGAGCGTGTCGCCCAGCCAGATGTCGGCGGCCATGGCTTCTTCGTTCGATGCAGGGCCAGCAGGCCAAGTTGATCTGCGAGACACCTGCAGGCCGTGCTTTTCGGCCAGCGCCGCTACCTCATCAAAACGCTGGGGATGGCGTGGCACGACCAGTATGTGCGGCATGATTAAGCCTGCACTTGCTCTTAAATCAGTAGCTACAAAATTTGTCATTTCGGTACGTATTTGTTGAGATGTAGCACTTATTTGGGCATAAAAATCGTCCTCTTCACCTTCCCGGGAACTGGCAAACATCACGACAGGCCGCCGAATAGCTTGTCGCCAAGCTTTGCCCGTGGCTTGGCTAGCAGCATCAGGTGTTGCATCAAACTTGAGGTTCCCAAACACGCCCGCAACTGGGGCACCAAGCTGGCGAAAGCGCTTTGCGTCTTCATCAGTCTGCGCATACACCGCCGACAGTGCGCCGTAAGCGGGGTAGGCCAGCGGTGCCAGCGCCAGGGCCTGCTGCAATGATTTTTCAGACAGGCGGGCATTGACCAGCACCAGCGGCACGGCGCGCGCCTGCGCCCCTGCTACCAGGTTGGGCCAGATCTCGGTTTCCATCAGCAGCCCGATGCGCGGCTTGAAGTGATTGAAGAAGCGCTGCACAGCGCCCTTGCTATCCCAGGGTTGCCAGACCTGCACATCACCCGCACGCAACAGGCCTGCGCCTTCTGCGCGGCCCGTGGCGGTGCCATGCGTGAGCAGTATGCGAAGCGCCGGATATTGTTCGCGCAGCGCCTTGATCAAAATAGCCGCCGTGCGCGTTTCCCCAAGCGATACGGCGTGCAGCCACAGCAGTTCAGACTTTACCTCAGGTGGCTGGGTGTAGCTGCCAAAACGCTCAGCAATTGCTTCGCCATAACCTGGCTCTTGCCGCGCGCGGCGGGCCAGCTTGCGGCGCATGAAAGGCTGCGCCAGCCACAGCAGCAGCGAATACAGATTGAGGATCAGGCGCGGGTTATTGGTGTCAGACACCAATTTCGCTGCAGTGCAAGCACTGCGCCTTACGGGCGAGCCAAAGGCTCGGCGAATTTGGGCTCTGACCCCAAAAACCCCAAGCCAGGCTTGCCAGACTGCCTGAACGCTGGGCGCGGGCGTGGCAAACACACTGACCTGCCGGGTACTCTGATTCACCACATTGCGCTCATCGGGGCCAGTGCGCCAGGCGGTGTCAAAGTTGTAGATCTGTACATGCGGCAAGCCAAGCGCAACGGCAATATGGCTCACGCCGCTGTCAACACCGATCACGCCGACGCATTGAGCCAGCGCGGCAGTCAGCGCATCGAGCGGCAACATCGGCCAGACCGTGACACTGCCCTGCCCGCTTGACCCTAGCGATATGGCTTGCGCTATCGCCTGGCTGGTGGCGTGCTCTGCTGCATTGCCATGCGCCAGTGCAATGTGGTAGCCCGCGCCAATTAGGCGCTGACCCAACTCTTGCCAGTGACTCAAAGGCCATTGTTTGTCGGCGCGTGAGGTGCCGTGTATAAATGCCAGTGTTTTTTCTGTTACCGGTATCGCTATATTTTCAATAGTTGGTCGCGTGCGTATTTGTTGGTCTACAGCTTTTTTTAATCCAAAATCAGGGGTCAGATCAAGGCGGTAACCCAGTGCCAGCGCTGCCAGCTCACGCGAGCGCTTCAGCGCATGGATGTGCGGCTTGATGTGAAAGGCCACATCAGCCACCCAGCGCGTAGTCGCTTCATAACCCGAACCCTCGGTCTGGTTGGCCAGCGCGTAGCGTTTGCCGTTCGGTGTAAGGCGTGCAAGCCAGGACACGACGGCAGATTTAGTCAGGCCTTGCAGGTCAATCACTGCGTCATAGCTTTCCGCCTGAAGCGCGGCTTTGAAAGCCCGCCACTCGCTACGTGTGGCGCTGGAAAAAGGCGACTTGCGCCAGCGCCTGATCTCGCAAGTAATAACCCGGTTGATCGTGCGATTTAGCCTGTGATCGTCAACAAAAAATGAAAGTAAAGGCGCAAAAGATTTTTCAACGACCCAGTCAATCTGCGCATCCGGCATCGCCGCATGAATGTCCTGTACCACCGGCAGGGTATGCACGACATCGCCGAGCGACGACAGCTTGACCAAAAGAATTTTCACGACGAGTAGTGAAGCAAACGCAGTGACGGATGGAGAAGAGTCCTCTTAACCAGCAGGGGCCGCGGAACCGGCTTTGCCGGGCCGCAGGCGCAGCGCCCCCGCGGGGGGCAGCGAAGTACACAAAGTGACGAGCGTGGGGGCAGCATGTCTAATGGGCTGAGGCTGCCAAGCTGGCATCGGGCTTGACACTGCGTAGCAGAGCCAGCATGTCGGCTTCGATGCGCTCAAGCGCCTGCTGCGTGTGCCCTTCAAAGCGCAACACCAGCACCGGCGTGGTGTTGGATGCGCGGATCAGACCGAAACCATCGGGCCAATCAACGCGTACACCGTCAATGGTCGAAATTGTGGCCCCCACGCTTCTCGCTTCGCGTAGTACGCTGCCCCCCGAGGGGGCTGTGCTTGCTAGGGGCGGCCCGTCGCTGCGCACGGTCTGACTGGCAAGTTCAATCAGTGCGTTGACTACGCTATGCGGTTCACCCTCTTTGCAGGCAACATTCAACTCTGGTGTGCTGAAGCTGGTGGGTAAGGCGTTGAGCAAGCTACTCGCATCAGGCACACGGCTGACAATTTCCAGCAGGCGCGCACCGGCGTAGGTGCCGTCATCAAAACCGTACCAGCGCTCCTTGAAAAAGATATGCCCGCTCATCTCGCCACCCAGCGGCGAGTTGACTTGTTTCATCTTCGCCTTGATGAGTGAGTGGCCGGTTTTGTACATCATGGGCACGCCGCCTGCGGCGGTGATCTCAGGCGCGAGGCGCTGCGAGCATTTCACGTCAAACAAAATGGTGCCGCCGGGTACGCGCGACAGCACATCGCGAGCAAACAGCATCATCTGGCGATCTGGGTAAATGTTGCTACCGTCTTTGGTAACGATACCCAGGCGGTCACCATCACCATCGAATGCGAGGCCCAGTTCTGCATCAGATGTTTTGAGTGCGTTGATTAAATCGCGTAGATTCTCAGGCTTGCTCGGGTCAGGATGGTGGTTGGGAAAGTTGCCATCGACCTCGCTGAACAGCTCGGTGACCTCGCAGCCCAGCGCCCGAAAAATGGCCGGGGCCGAGGCACCTGCAACACCGTTTCCCGAGTCAATGACGATCTTCATGGAACGCGAAAGCTTGATGCCCGAGACAATGCGTTCTCGGTAGGCCTGCGAAACATCAACCACACTCACAACACCCGGCATGGCGGCAACGGTCCAGGCCTCGGCAGACATCGCCCGATACAGCGCCTGGATTTCTTCACCGTAAATTGCGCGCCCCGCCAGCACCATCTTGAAGCCGTTGTAATCCTTCGGGTTGTGGCTGCCGGTCACCTGTATGCCCGACGTGGCCAATGTGCTGGCCGCAAAGTACAACTGGGGTGTAGTGACCATGCCCACGTCAATCACATGTACACCTACGCCGGCCAGTCCACGCATCAAGGCCGCGCTAAGCGCCGGCCCGCTCAAGCGCCCATCGCGGCCAACAGCTACTGTGGTTTCGCCTTCTCTCAAGGCCGCAGTGCCAAACGCCTTGCCCAACGCCTCGGCTACTTTTTCATGGATGGTGGACGGCACAATGCCGCGAATGTCGTAGGCTTTGAAAATTGAAGGGTTGGCTTGCATGAAGAGGGTCCTGACGGAGTAAACACATGACGTGTCAGAGAAGTAATTGTAGGCGTGCCTCATGATCGCAAAAGCCCAGTCAAGAAGCGCAGGACAACACCTTATCCACATGTCATAAAACGGCTAGTCAAGAGCGGCACACCGCGTATCATCAAGCCATGCTTCTTGAGTCCATGCTCACCGATGACGACTGCTACCTTGCCCTGAAGGTAAAAACATTCAACACAGGTCAATCATGAAATTCGACACCTCCATCGTTCGACACAGCTACCAAAGCCCGCTGGGCCGCGTCATCATGGCTGCAACAGACAAAGGCCTGGCGGGTTTGTGGTTTGAAGGCCAGCGGCATTTACCTGAAGAATGGGTGACGGGCTCAAGCTGGCCCGAAGACCCAAGTCACCCGGTGCTTCAACAAACTACCCGGCAACTCAAGGAATATTTCGACGGGCAACGCACACACTTCGACCTACCGCTTGATCTGTCTGGCGGCACGGTCTTCCAGCAAGCGGTGTGGCAGATCTTGCTGGCGATTCCACCGGGCGCAACAGCCAGCTATGGCGATGTCAGCAAGCGCATCGGCAATCCGATGGCGGTACGCGCTGTGGGTGCGGCAGTCGGGCGCAATCCGGTTAGCATCATTGTTCCGTGCCACCGCGTGCTCGGCACCAACGGGTCGCTTACTGGCTATGCCGGTGGGCTTGATCGTAAAACTGCGCTGCTCAAACTGGAAGGCGCACTACAGGAACCCATGCTTTGAATTCACCGACACATGCAAGCCCAAAGCCCTGGCTTGCAGATTTGATATTAGTGGCCGCGATCTGGGGAGCGTCATTTTTTTTCACGCGTATCGGCGTGCTGGAGTTCGGGCCGTTGCCAACCGTTGCGGTACGCGTGAGCATCGCTGCGCTGTTTTTATTGCCGCTGGTATGGATGCGCGGGCTGATGCCAGAGCTGCGGCAGCACTGGCGGCGTACTTTTTTTGTGGGCATTTTCAATTCGGGCATTCCGTTTGCCTGCTTTGCGTTTGCACTGCTGTCGATTACCACCGGGCTGTCCAGCATCCTCAACGCCACGGTGCCGATGTTCGGCGCACTGGTCGCGTGGTTGTGGCTTAAAGACAAACCCAACGCCTCGCGGCTACTGGGCCTCGCGCTGGGTTTTATCGGCATCGCCATGCTTGCGGGTGACAAAGCCAGCTTCAAGCCTGATGTGTCTCATGCGGCGTCTGGTCTGGCCGTTTTGGCTTGTCTGCTGGCCTGCATTTGCTACGCGATTGCAGCCAGCTACACCAAACGTTATCTGGTGGGCATACCGCCACTGGTCACGGCAGCAGGCAGCCAGATCGGCGCAACGCTGGGCATGGCTCTGCCTGCTGCATGGCTGTGGCCAGCACGTATGCCAGGGGCGGCTGCCTGGGGCGCACTGGCGGTGACGGGTGTGGTGTCTACCGGCGTGGCCTATATTTTGTTTTTCAGGTTGATCGAAAACGCCGGCCCGCAACGTGCGTTGTCAGTGACGTTTTTAGTGCCTGTATTTGCGGTGTTTTATGGCGTGCTGCTGCTGGGCGAGCATGTCACGCTCTGGATGCTGATCTGCGCAGGGGTGATTGTGCTGGGGACTGCGCTCTCGACAGGCCTGCTCAGGCCTAAAGGCTGAGAGGCTGGAAAGCTGCGGCATCTTCGAGATTGCGCTCGAAGTTCGCGGTGAATTTGACGAGGTGCTTGGTTGTCACGGTGCGGACGTTGCTCAGGCGTGGGCCTTGGCAGCACGACGGCGCTTCAACGCGATCAGGGTGTTGTGCGCGTCTTTTACCTTACCAGCGGCGATGTCGTTTAAGCCCTTGTTTGCATCGTCAATTAGCAGAAGGTGAATACGTTCACGCTCTAGCTGGTGGTAGTAGTCCAACCGTTGGGAATCGATGATGGCGACATAGCTCTCGCCATTCTTGGTGATGATTTTTTCGGCCCCCGCTTTGACCTGCTCAACCAAGTCGGAGAGTGTGGCTCGTGCCTGAGTGAGTGGAACCACATCGCTTGCAGTGAACGCCGTAGCCATCTCCATCAACTAAAAAATGTACGCAATACTGTGCATTAGGCAGCCAGAAAGTGCCCCGGCGTATTTGCTTTTGCTGCGGCTTGCGCTGCCGGTAGCGCCTCGTCCCAAAGGCGGGCAATGTAGCGGCCACCCGTCTGTCCGTTGGAGGCGTCCGAGCACAGCCAGCCGATGCCGCGCCGCATGATGGCTGCCGGCAGCAGGTTGCCATCGGCACCGCGCTTGTTCTCGCTGGGCGGCAGCAGATCCGTATCGGCTGCGCCGCCAGGCAGGTAGACATTGACGTCCACGCCCTTGCCTTTCAGGTCCTCCGCCCAGACTTTGGACATCGCCTCCAGCGCCGCCTTGGACGGCCCGTAAGGCGAGTAGCCCTTGCGCACCATGGTCGGGTCACTGGTCGAGATGTTGATGATCTTGCCAAAACCCTGGGCCAGCAGGTGCGGCGTACAGGCCCGGCTCATGTTGAATACACCGTTGACGTTGGTTCCGATGATGCTGTGCCAATGCTCAGGCGCTATCTCCCAGAACTGCACGGGCTTGGTATTAAAGGTCTCGCTGATCAGCCGCATGCCCTGCCCCGCGTTATTGACCAGCACATGCAAGGCACCGAATTTTTCAAGGGTGAACTTGAGCACGCTCTCGCAGGCTGCGAAGTTGCTGACATCAGCGGCAATCCCTGCGACGCGGTCCGTACCAGCGATGGCGGCAGCCATGGCAATGGTCTCGCGCATCGCATCGGATTCGGATGCACCGGTGACAACTACTTTTGCGCCCTGCTCCACCAGCGCCAGCGCCATCTCACGGCCAAGGCCGCGGACGCCGCCGGTCACGATGATCACGCGGTCTTGTAGGGATGCATCTTTGCTTTGCGACATGGATAACTTTCATTGTTTGCTAAAAATGGCGTCGCCCGGAGCGACGGCCATCCAGCGGTTTTCAGGATGGGTCAGTACTTGCAAACGACGTTCAGCAAGGCCTGGCGTTTCTCGTGGGTGACGACATGTATGGCTCGTGCGATGGCTGCCGGCAATTGCGCCGGGTCGTCAACGCGTTCGCCGTAGCCGCCGCTGGCTTCCACAATCTTCTCGAAAGCGGGAGATGGACTCAGGTCGGCCAGCAAGGTGCAGCCGCTGTCGCCGGATACGCCATCCTTGTACATTGCGGCTGTGGAATTCCGTACCGCGCCATACAACTGGTTGTTGTAGATCACGGTCAGCACCGGCAGCTTCTGCGCGGCACAGACCCAGTGACACGCGCTGGGGTTGTCGAAAATATAGGCACCGTCTCCCAGCGTGGCAATCACCAATCGCTCGGGCGCACTGAGCTTGACGCCGACCGCAGCGCCCAGGCCCCAGCCCAGTCCGCCTGCAGGACTTTGCCCGAGGAAGCTGCCAGACTTTTCACGGTCACAGTGTTCCAGCCGCAAGGGGTATTCATTGACGAAGATGGCGTCCGGTCCGGCTGCATCCGAGAGGCAGCGGCTGATGTATTCGGGCGTAATGTGGGGTGCCTTCGCGGCTTTGTCGCCCAGCGATTTCCAGTCATCCCTAAGCGCTTTTCGGCGTTCAGCAATCAGACTGCGGCGCAATGCAATGGATGGCGCTTCCGGTTGACTGTCCGGCACCAGTTTGCAAAGCCCGGCTTCAAGCGCCTGCAAGGCTACGGTGGCATCAGCCCTGATCGACATGTCAACGGGAAAGCCTCTGGTCGGGTAGCGCGAGAACGCAGGGTCTTCGGCAATATGGACGACCTTGCAGTCCGCAGGCGGATTTTCAAGCGACGGTATCCAGGGCACATCGCATTCGAGGGCGATGATCAGGTCTGCATCCTGAAGGAAAGGTTTTGTCTGGAAGCCCAGATGCATGTCATGGCTGGTGGGCAGGCAGACATAACGCCCATACAGCGTGATGACGCCAATTGCATATTTCTGCGTGAGTGAGCAAAGTGCATCGAATCCTGCACTGGTACGCCCGGATGTCGAGGTGATGATGAGCGGGCGCTTCGCCTTCGCAATCAACCCGGCCAGTTCGCTGATGTCAGTAGGGTTAGGCCAGGGCGCAGCGGAAACGGCACGCGCACGCCCCGGGTTCTTCACCTTGATGGGCATGCTGATGAGTTCACGCGGCAGCGACAGATAGGCCGGACCGCGCGGCGAGGTCATCATCAACTCCATTGCACGGTCCACGGCTGCCTGCGTTTCGGAAGCGATTTTCAGCTCGTAATCCCATTTGACAAATTCGCGCAGCATCCCGGCCTGGTCAAACATCTCCTGCGCCCAGTGAATGTTGCGGCTGCGCGAGCCAAGCAATCCAGTCTCGGTAATGGGCGTGCGGCCGGCCATCAACAAGATGGGTGCGTGGTCGCGATCAGCATTGGCGGCGCCATTGACCATGTTTGCAGTACCCACATTCACATGCACCATCACCGCCTGCGGACGTCCGGTCATCAAATAAACACCATGGGCCATGGCCACGGCGGCATTTTCATGCGGCACCACAATGGGCCTGGGCACGGATTTGGCGATTTCAGGGTCGGCTTGCGCCATCGAAAAGGCTTCAACAATCGCGGGAAAATCGGTACCGGGATTGCAGAAAAAGTACGCCACGCCATGCGCACGCAGACGTCGCAACATGACCAGTGCAGCAAGTTCCTCTTTCACTGCACCTGCAGAAGCGTCCGGCTGTTGATCAATGGCCAAGGCCGACATGTCACCCATAAATTCACTCCAGAAAAGTTAAAGGCGGATCGGCGACCCGCCGCAAAGGTCTATTTGATGGAAGCACCTAACAGGTGGATAAGCTCCGTCAGTCTTTCGGTGTCCTTCTTGATGCGGTTTTCAAACTGCACGCTGCTGCCGCCGACCACATCTGCACCTGCCTTCCTGATTATCTCTATCACCCCAGGGTCTTTCAGCACCTTGCTGGTTTCTTCCTGTAGGCGGATGATGATTTCAGGCGGCGTTTTAGCCGGTGCCAACAGGCCAAACCAGGTATCGAGTTCATAGTCGGGAATACCCAGCGCTTCAGCAACCGTCGGCACGTCAGGCAGCAGAGGCGAGCGCTTGGAGGAGGTCACGGCCAGTGCTTTCAGCTTGCCGCTCTTCACAAACTGCAAAGCGACCGGTAGATTGATGAAACCGACCTGCAGCGTGCCCCCGACGTGGTCTATGATTGCCGGCGCAAAGCCCTGGTACGGGATGTGGGTCATCTTGGCGCCGGTCTTCATGACCAACAGTTCAGCAGCCAGATGCGGGGAACTGCCCACACCGGGTGTGCCGTAGTTCATCTTGCCAGGCTCTTTTTTCATGAGCGCCACAAGCTCCTTCATGTCGTTCACGGGTATGCTGGGGTGTACCGTCACGACGTTCGTCAGCGATGCCACTTCGATGATGGCCGTGAGGTCTTTGGTGGGGTTGAACGGCAGGTTGGCATACAGCATCGGGTTGACCGACAAAGGGATGCCGTTGATCAGCAGCGTGTAACCATCCGGCGCCGACTTGGCCACATAGTCGGTGCCGATGTTGGTCGCGGCGCCGGGCTTGTATTCAACCAGTACCGGTTTGCCCAGAGCGTCCTGCAGCTTCAGTGCGATGGCACGTGCCAAGATGTCGACTGTGCCGCCTGGTGGTGCGGGCACGATGATGCGGACCGGCTTGGTTGGATATTGCTGTGCCAACGCGGCGTGTGGCAACAGGGACGCACCCATTAAGGAAGAGGAAGCGAGTGCAAGCAAGAAATGACGACGCATAAGTACTCCTGTAAAACAAAAAATATGTCCGCGGCAAATAGCACTTAACGTGCCTACCCGGTGGCCAAGGCCCTGTCAGTGCATGCACATCGCCGCACGTACAGAGGAGAAAAATAGCATGCAGCCTACGCTGCATCCAGATCTTTTCCCTGAACGGATTGTGCACGTCAACGGTATTTCTTTAAAATGATATTATTTTCTTATTTCATACTATTCAGGATATATCAACATGGAGTGGACACAACGCCTGCGTATGCGCCAGCTTTACCTGCTGGTAGCCCTTTATGAAACCCGTAACGTCAGCCACACGGCGACAAAAATGGGTGTCACGCAGCCAGGCCTGTCCAAATGGCTTGGCGAGCTGGAAGAGGACCTCAACGTCAAGCTCTTCAAGCGCAATTCGCGCGGCCTGACGCCGACCGAGTTCTGCACGGCCCTGGTCTCCCACGCGCGCGCGATCATTGGCGAGCTGGACCGCGCACAAGCCACCATACGCCTGATGTCCATAGGCGCTTCCGGTAATTTGGTAGTCGGCACGACCCCTACCGTGGCCACCGGCCTGGTTCCCAAAGCCGCAGGCTATTTCAGGAAGCGTTTCCCGGATGCCTATCTCAACATCATCGAAAACCGACTGGACACCCTGCTCCCCCAGCTCGAAGAAGGCCGGGTGGACCTCGTGATCACGCGAACCGACCAGGCACGGCTGGATGCAGGTGTGCGCTGCGACATCCTGCACGCCGAACAAATCCGCGTGGTGGTTGGCGCCAACCACCCGCTCGCCAAAAAACGCAAGGTGGACTGGCCTGATGTGCTGCGTTACCCCTGGATCATCCCGCCCAAGGTGAGCCCCTTGCGGCGGGAACTCGAGCACGAACTGGCCCTCGCCGGCCAGCCCTCACCCCGCTACCGTGTCGAAACAGGCTCCACGCTTGCGATCGTCACGATGCTGCAGGACAGCGACCTCGTGGCGCCCATGTCTGCAAGGCTCATGCACTACTTCCAGGGCCTCAAGCAGGTGGTTCCGCTGCCGCTGCCTTACCTGCGCGAAGGAAGTGTGGGGGTAATCCGCCGACGCGAAAGCACTGAATCACCCATGCTCAAGGCCTTCATGGACGGCCTGCGCCTGCACGCCAACAGTTAAACACCGCAGCTCCAACAGTGGCTGAAATGGCCAGTCCAGTCATATCCGCAAATTGCGTTATGCGAAGAAGAAATTGACTACGCCGCCCGTTGTATTCGGATCCGTTGTCCAGATTGATGACGAGGCGCTTTAGATCATGCAGATCCGGTCTTCAGCTCAGGAGGCTTGTCTTCCGTCTTTGGCTTGACCCGGTCGGAGATGTCGTTGACACAGCCAAACACACCCTCTGCCAGGCGCGGTGGCCGGCTATTCGATCTGGATGTTGCCGGCTTTGATCACCGGCGCCCAGGTGCGTATTTCCTTCTGGATGAATTCGAGGAATTTCTCCGAGCCGCGGGGCGAGGGAGACAAGCAAACAGTAAAATATAAAACGTGCATCAATTATTCATGAAAATTGTGCTTGCACGGCAAAATAGCGCGTTGCGGGCCGGTGTTCGCGGGAACCAGATTGGGCATCCGCGTCGAATGCGCCGGGCTGGCAAGGCCATACAGATAAAGATAAGGCGGCGGTCACACGCCGAAGAACCATGAAGAATATTGATAAGCTGATTGCTTTGTCGGCATACGATGCGGCACGCGCATTGCAAAGTCGGGCGTTGTCGGCCCGCGATTATGCTGGCGCCTGCCTGGAGCGCATCGACGCGCGCGAACCGCAGGTGCGAGCGTTCGCGTACATCAACAAGGATCTTGTGCTGGCGCGTGCCCGGGCCCTTGATGCCGGGGCGATCCAGGGGCCGCTGCACGGCCTTACGCTGGCGGTGAAGGATGTGTTCGACACCTGGGACATGCCGACCGAGGGCGGTTCGGCGGCTTTTGCCGGCTACCAGCCGGTGCAGGACGCCGCCTGCCTCGCCACGGCGCGCAGCCAAGGCGTGATCATCATGGGCAAGGCGGTGACCACCGAGTTGGCAACTTTTCCCACCAATGGCACGCGGAATCCCCTGAACCTGGACCACACGCCGGGTGGGTCATCGTCCGGATCCGTGGCGGCCGTGGCCGACCACATGGTGAGTTTTGCCACCGGCACGCAAACCATGGGGTCGACGATCCGTCCCTCTGGCTATTGCGGCGTCACCGGATACAAACCGAGTTACAACCTGATTCCCAAGCGCGGCGTCTGGTCCAACGCCGACTCCTGCGATACCGTGGGCCTGGTGGCGCGTGATGTTCGTGATGTCGCATTGCTCGCGGCGGCGATGGCGCAGTACCCCGGCCTGATGCTGCCCGAAGGACCGTCCGATGCGCCCACCATCGGCCTGTGCCGCACGTTCGAATGGGAGCGGGCCGACGAGCACATACACCGCGCATTCGAGGATAGCGCGAGGCGTCTCGCCGCCGCGGGGGCCAGAGTGGTGGAAATCGTACTGCCTGAAATTTTTCGTGGAATGCTGCAGGCCCAGTCCGCGGTGGCGCGCTTTGAAATGGGTCGCGGCTTCGCCGACATCATGGCGCGCCATGGCAATCTCATCCGCAAGCCCTTGTACGACAGGACGGTGGCGGGCATGCAGGTGAGCGGCGAGGAATACCAGGTGGCGCAGACGCTGGGGCGGCACTGCCGCCAGATGTTTCCCGATGTCCTTGGCGGGTGCGACGTATTGTTCGTGCCGGCGGCAACGGGGGAGGCGCCCAAAGGACAGGACTACTCGGGGGACACGTCGATGAACCCGGTCTGGACCTTCATGCATGGTCCGTGCATATCGGTTTGCGGCGGTGTCGGTCCCAACGGGCTGCCGCTGGCGATGCAGGTGGTCGGGCGCATCGACGATGACGCGCGAACGCTGCGCGCCGCACATTGGGTAGATTGCTGCCTTAAAGCCGCCTAGCGCCGCGGCCACCCTGGCCGGACGCATCCCGTTTCACCGAGGCTGCACGATACCGGATCCGCTCCGGGTTGCGGGTGCCTTAGCCAACGATGGGCGGCGGCAATTGGTGCCGTGCAGCTTGACACCCCAGCCCTTAGCTTGGGGGCGAAATCATTGAGTGTGTTGACTACCCCTTCTGAACCAGCGCCTCACGTACCGTTTTTGCCGTCATGTTGGTGTACAGCAAGGTGGTACGCAGACTCGATTCAGATTCACTGTGCGGCTCCATGATGGCCTGTATTTCGGCCAGCAGCCCAGGGTGCTTGTCTTCCGTCTTTGGCTTGACCCGGGCTGAGATGTCGTTGACACAGGCAAACACACTCTCTGCCAAGCGCGCTTTGCCATCGAGCAGCACCGTTGCCACATCACCCATCGCGCGTCGACGCGCTGGTCAAGCAATCAATTCAAAATCGCCCAACCAAATCTACCCTCTCGGTCGATACGCCATTGCACACCATTGACGCCCTATACAAGGCGGTTTTGCACTTTGCTTGTGCCGATTTGATGCTGGACAGGCCAACCACCCACTGAATGCTGCTGACGCACCAAATGTGCGAAGTTGTTTCATATCCCAAGAAACCCAGAGGCTGAATATCGGTTTCAGCCATCACGAAACAAATATATCTTAATCACTTTCAGGTATATCAATGATTTCCCGGGGCTTGTGTAAAACCCTGTATTTGGTAATCATCTACTACTTATTCACTTGGAAAAGACCCATGACGTCTCCTCATGTATTGATAGCCGGCGCCGGCCCCGCGGGCTTGGTCAGCGCCCTGACGCTGGCCACGGCCGGCATAGCGGTGACAGTCTTCGAGCGGAACGCGACAGCGCCTGAAGACCTGCGCGCTTCAACCTTTCACCCCCCCACACTGGACATGCTGGCCCGCTTCGGGATCACAGAAGAACTGGTGTCCCAGGGACTCATCGCGCGCTACACACAACAACGCGACCGCCAGGAAGGCCTGATCGCGGAATTCGACATGTCCCTGCTGGAAGGGGAAACGCAGCATCCCTTCCGCCTTCAGTGTGAGCAGTGGAGACTCAACAAGCTCCTGATCGACAAGCTCGCAAAGCTGCCACATGCGAAGATTCTTCTGGGCACCGAGGTGCAATCGGTGTTGCAGGATGACAGCCACGTCGAGGTAAAGGTCAAGACTGCAGAGGGCGTGGAAACCTTCAGCGGCGACTACCTGATAGGCGCGGATGGTGCCTGGAGCTCGGTGCGCCAGTCGCTCGGCATCGAGTTTGAAGGTTTCACCTACCCCGAACGTTTTCTGGTGATCTCCACCGACTTCGAGTTCGCCGATCATTTCTCCCATCTGTCCTACGTGAACTATGTGTCCGACCCCAAGGAGTGGTGCGTGCTGCTGCGCGTACCTTCGCTCTGGCGGGTCTTGTTCCCGACGCGCCCCGAAGAGTCGGATGAAGAGTGCATGACCGACGAGTCCATCCAGACCCGGCTGCAGCAGCTGCTGCCCAAGGACACGCCGTACCCGACCATGCACCGGACGCTGTACACGGTGCATCAGCGCGTTGCAAAAGAATTCCGCCGTGGCCGCGTCATCCTGGCCGGTGATGCCGCGCACATCAACAACCCGCTGGGCGGCATGGGCTTGAATGGCGGTGTACAGGACGCTTTCAACCTTTCTGACAAGTTGGTCGATATACTGAACAACGGCGCATCCCAGGACCTGCTGGACCGCTACGAGAGGCAGCGTCGTACTGTGGCCATTGAATACATCAACGCCAACTCTGCACGCAACAAAAAGACCATGGAAGAGTGCGACCCGGAAGCGCGCCGCAAGACCCAGGAAGAACTGCGTGCCATTGCCGCCAGCCCTGCCGCCGCGAAGGACTACCTCCGCAAAACATCCATGATTGATGCGCTAGAGCGCTCGGAGTCGATAGCATGAAACAAGGTCTCAGCACCAAAACCGGCACGCAAAAACGCGCTGAACTCAAGGCCCGATTTACCAAAGGCCATCTTGTCGTCGCCCCCGGCGTTTTCGAAATGGTGTCCGCCAAGATTGCGGACCAGATGGACTTTGAAGCCCTGTACATTACGGGCTACGGCACCGTCGCCTCCTACATGGGCCTGCCCGACGCGGGCCTGGCCAGCTACACAGACATGGTCAACCGCGTCACCCAGTACGCCAGCATCACCGACACGCCCCTGATTTGCGATGGCGACACGGGTTATGGCGGCTTGTTAAACGTCATGCACACCGTGCGCGGCTATGAAACCGCTGGTGCCTGCGCGATCCAGCTCGAAGACCAGGAATTCCCGAAGAAGTGCGGCCACATGCTGGGCCGCCGGGTGGTACCGGTGGAAGACATGGTCGCCAAGATCAGGGTTGCCGCAGAGACCCGCACAGACAAGAACTTCCAGATAATTGCGCGCACTGACGCCCGCACCGTGCATGGCTTGGACGAGGCGCTGCGCCGCATGGAGAAATACGCCCGTGCCGGTGCCGACATTCTCTTTATCGAAAGCCCGGAGTCCATTGAGGAGATGGAAAAAATCGGCAAATCCTTCGACCTGCCGCTGGTGGCCAACATGGTTGAAACAGGCCGTACACCCGTGCTGACAAAGGAAGAACTGCAACGCATCGGCTTCGGCCTGGTCATTTTCCCCTCAGCTGCCTTGCTGTCTGCAGGCGCCGCGTTCAAAAATATTTACAGTCACATCAAGGCGACGGGTTCCAGCGCGAACACCAAACAACAGCTTCATGATTTCAAGGAGTTTTCCTCGCTGATGGGCTTCGACTGGGTGATCGACTTCGACAAACGGCATACCGCCGGTGAAGATGTCCCATCTTGAGTAAGGAAGACATCTACCGCAAGCAGAACATGGGCAATGCCTCGGGCATCGGTTCACGTTGCGGACTCATCCTGGTCGACTTCGTTAACGGGTTTGTCGATGAAAACCTGTTCGGCGGTCCGCACATCGAGGCCGCGGCCAATGCGACGGTCCCCCTTCTGACAGCGTTCCGCAAAGCCGGGCTGCCGGTCGTCCACACCCGTGTGGTGTTTGCCGACGACGGTGCCAACAAGAACGTGTTCTGCATGAAGGTGCCGCCACTGCTGACGCTGACTGAAAAAGCGCCTGCCTCGCAAATCGTGCCCCAGCTCACGCCCATTGATGGCGAGTGGGTGCTGCGCAAGGTGTCGGCATCGGCTTTCTTCTCCACCGGCCTGTCGGAATGGCTGCACCTGCGCGGCGTGGACACCGCTGTCGTCGTCGGCTGCACCACCAGCGGCTGCGTACGCGCCACGGTCATCGATTCCATGCAGTTCAACTTCCGAACCGTCGTGATCGAGGACTGCGTGGGCGACCGGGCCATCGAACCGCATGACGCCAATCTCTTTGACATGCGCCAAAAATACGCCGACGTGATGACACGCGACGCCTTCCTTCAACTACTCTCGAAAGCCTGAACATGGACCACCTCGGTTATCGCATGAAATTCGGGGCCATTGGCCCTTCCACCAACACCATCGTGCAGCCCGACTTTGACGACATGCGTCCCGTCGGTGTGACCAATCATTACAGCCGCATAGAGATCCCCAACGCCCCGGTCAACACCGACGCAGATTTCCTGCAACTGGTGCAAAACATCCAGGGCAACACCCTGCATGCCGTGGATGTGCTCAAGAGTTGCGAAATGCAGTACCTGGTGATGGGTATGTCAGCCGCCACCTTCTGGGATGGCCGCAAGGGCGCGGAAGCTTACCTACAGATGATGCGCGAGCGCGCCGGTGTCGACGTCTCGTGCGGCTCCTTCGCTACCGAAGCGGCGCTCAACATCTACAAGGCCAAACGCATCGCGTTTGTGTCGCCCTACTTCCCGGTCGCCAACGACCAAGTGCGCCGCTTCTACCAGGACTGTGGCTTCACCGTTGTGCGCGACATCTGCCTGCAACGCCCCAGCCCGGTACAGATCGCCCACACCACCGATAAAATGTGCCGCGACGCCCTCAAGCAGCTTGATGGCGACGACGTGGACGCTATCGTGCAGGTCGGCACCAACCTGTCGATGGTCCGCTTCGCGGCGGCCGCCGAGTGGGTGCTCGACAAACCGGTGATCGCCATCAACACCGCAACCTACTGGCACGCACTGCGCGCCTGCGGCATCAACGACAAGCTGCAGGGCTTCGGCAAGCTGCTGTCGCACTTCTAAAAAAGAGACGCCGCCAGATGATTGTCGGTCAACTAATCAACGGACTGATGACAGGCGGGCTCTACGCGCTGGTCGCCGTCGGTCTCACGCTGATCGTGGGCGTGCTTCACCGCATCAACTTTGCGCATACCGAGGTGTTCATGATAGGCGGCTTCGTCGGACTGGTCGTCGCCCAAATGGTGCCATCCCTCCCGCTGGCGATGCTGGGCACGTTCATCGTCGGCGGCATTCTCGGTATCGTGGTGGAGCGCATCAGCTTTCGTAACCTGAACTCGGAAGAAGCCTCCATCACGGCCGCCCTGTCATCGATGGCTGTCGGGCTCTTGATGCTGGATCTGGTTCACCACATCTGGGGCACCGAGCCGCTGTCCTTCCCCCTGGTCAACGCCTTGGGTTCCGGCAGCTTTGAAATGTTCGGCGTGCGTTTTGTGCCGGTGCAGGGCCTGGTTCTGGCCCTGACGCTGGTGCTTGTATTGGTGCTGTATTTCATCATTCAGAAAACCCACACCGGGCGCAATATCCGCGCGGTCTCGGACAACGCCACCAACGCCGCACTGCTAGGCATACCCGTCAAGTTTGTCGGCCAGCAGGTGTTCTTTATCTCGTCGGCACTGGCCGCCCTGACGGGCCTGTTTTTTGCACTGCGCGTCGGCACGGTGAACTCCGACATCGGCCTGTCATTTGCACTCAAGGCCCTGGCCATCACGGCGATAGGTGGCATGGGCAACCTGTGGGGCGCCGTGGTCGGTGGCCTGCTGGTGGGCATGCTGGAAGCCATGGCCGTGCAGTTTGGCTTTGGCCGGCTCGCTGACCTGCTGGTCTGGGGTTTCATGATCATCGTCCTCCTGGTTCGTCCGCAAGGCCTGTTCGGCAGCGTCTTCCACGGCGCTGGGACCAGGGCATGAGCGCCGCGCCGAACTGCTTCAAGCAAGCGACATCCCCCGCGGGGTGGCAGCGATGCACACGAAGTACCAAACGTGGGAACCCTATGAGTTCGGACTTATTGTTTTTTACCGCCGTCAATATACTGATGGCGTGGAGCGTCTACATCGCCCTGTCGGCCGGAGCGCTGACATTTGGCGCCAGCGCCTTCATGGCCATCGGCTGCTACGTAGCAGGTGTGTTGACCGTGAAAGCCGGCTGGCCCCTGCTGCCCGCCTGCCTGTCCGGCGCCGTGATCTCCGGCGTGCTGGGGTTTGCCTTCGGCTTCCCAGCCCTGCGGGTGCGCGGCATCTACCTCATCCTGACCACGCTGGGCATTGCCATGTCCATGGTGGTCATTCTTGAGAACATCGATTTTGTCGGTGGCACCGTCGGCATGGGCGGCATGACGGGCTCGACCGTCTGGCATGGCGTGGGTGCCGTGCTGGTGGTTGGTGCAGCGCTGTGGTGGGTGTCCCGCGCGCCGTTGCAACGGGTGCTGGATGCGGTTCGTGAAGATGACGAAGTCGCCGCGTCACTGGGCATGAATGTGGTGTTCGTCAAACTCACGGCCTTTGCCATCGGCTCGGCCGTCGCCGGTTTTGCCGGTGGCCTTTACGGGCACTACATCACCTTTGTAAGGCCAGACACCTTCAACGTGCTGATCTCTATCTACGCCGTAATGTTTGTGATTCTCGGTGGCAGCAACAACTTCTGGGGCGCAGCGCTGGGTGCCATCATCATGACCATACTGCCCGAGCAGATCACCTTCGTGCGCGAATGGCGGCCCAGCGTTTTTGCCTTGACCATCATCGTGCTGCTGCTGTTCCGGCCACAGGGCCTGATCACCAATCGTTTCACGACCATCACCCTCGGCAAGGGCAAACCATCATGAGCGTGCCCCTGCTGGTTGCAAACGGCCTGTCCAAGTCTTTTGGCGGGCTGAAGGCCCTGTCCGATGTATCCATCACCGTTGAGCGCGGCGAGATTCTCGGCATCGTAGGCCCCAACGGTGCAGGCAAATCGGTGCTGATCAACCTCATCACCAAGTTCTATGCGCCCACTGCCGGAACGCTACAGTTCGACGGCGAGGATGTCAGCGCCTTCTCCCGCCTGCAAATGGCCAGGAGCGGCGTGGCCCGGACATTCCAGAACATCCGCCTGTTCAAGCGCATGACGGTTCTTGAAAACGTGCTGGTGGCTGACCCTCTCACCACAGCCTCGCCGTTTCGCAGCGCCGTGCTGCGCAAAAGCCGGCTGGAGCGGGCTGTTGCCTTGCTGGATTTGATGCGACTGACGGATCTGTCAGACCAGGTCGCCGGCAGCCTGCCCTACGGCGCTGCACGTCGGTTGGAAATCGCCCGCGCGCTGGCAACCGGCCCGCGGCTGCTGCTGCTGGACGAACCGGCCGCTGGCATGAACGAGGAAGAAACCGCCGCGCTGGCCGAAGACATTAGCAAGGCACGCGAACGCGTCGAAGGCATCCTGCTGATCGAGCACGACATGTCGCTGATCCGCGCCCTATCCAGCCGCCTGGTGGCCCTAATTGCCGGCATGAAGGTCGCCGAAGGCAGCGTGGCGTCCGTGCTGTCCGATCCGCAGGTCATTGAGGCCTACCTCGGGCCGGACGAAGAAGCTGCGGACGCAGAAAGGATGGCTGCATGAGCGCGCTGCTGTCGGTCCAGAACCTGGAAGTCAACTACGGCGCCATCAAGGCGCTGCGCGGCGTCACGCTGAAGGTGGAACCGGGTGAAACCGTTGCCGTCATTGGCGCCAACGGCGCCGGCAAATCAACCCTGATGCGCACGCTGTCAGGCTTGTTGCGGCCCGCTGCGGGCAGCGCTGAATTCGGCGACATGAACCTCGCCAAGGCCGCGCCGCACACCATTGCGCGTGGCGGGTTGCTGCACATTCCTGAAGGCCGCGGCACCCTGGGCCGACTGAGCGTGGCAGAAAACCTGCGCATCGCCTACGACCGTGACCCCGATGCGGCAAAAGGTGAATCGTTCGAGGCGGCCTGTGAACGTGTGTTCCTGCGCTTTCCGCGCCTGAAAGAGCGCCTGAAGCAGGCGGCTGGCAGCATGTCGGGCGGCGAACAGCAACAACTGGCCATGGCGCGCCCCATCCTGGCCAAACCAAAACTCCTGATGCTGGACGAACCCTCACTCGGTCTGTCGCCGATCATGGTGTCCACCGTATTTTCAGTGCTGCGCGAGCTGCGCGATGCCGGCATGACCATCCTCATCGTCGAGCAGAACGCCCGCGCCGCACTGAAGCTCTCGCACCGTGCCTATGTCCTGAAGCAGGGGCGCATGGTGCATGAAGGCCCGTCTGCGGGCCTGCTGGCTGACGATTCCATCCTGTACCATTACCTCGGCGCCTGAACCTTAACTATCCCTAACCAAGGAGTTTTCCATGTCACAGAATTTTTCACGTCGTCTGGCTGTATCGGCCATCAGCCTGGCGATTGCTGGTGCCGCGTTCGCGCAGGCCAAGCCGCCCATCAAACTTGCGCACTCGGCGCCGCTCACTGGCCAGTTGGGCTCGGTCGGCAAGTTGCAGGCGATTGCCATCGACATCGCGGTGGACGACGTCAACAACTCCGGCGGCATCAACGGCAGCAAGATTGAGATCGTGCGTTATGACGACCAGCTGCGGCCCGACCAGGGCGTGCTGCGCGTCCGCGAAGCCCATCAGGCGGGCGCACTGGCGGTGCTCGGGCCCCTGTCCTCGACCCAGTGGGAAACCGCTGCCGCGACCATCAACCAGCTCAAGATGCCCTCGGTCAACATGAACTCCAACAAGCCCGGCCTGCTGGCGCGGCCTTACGGCACGCGCCTGAACACGCCAGATGACGTGTTGCTGCCCATCGCCCTCACCGAGTTCCTCAAGCTTTTTCCGAATACCAAACGCGTGGCCGTGATGGCTGACGTGCGCGAAGCTGCCGGCAAGGCCGCCGCCGAAGAATGGACCAAACTGGCCAAAGCCAAAGGCCTGGAAGTGGTGGGTTCACTGGATTTCACCTCTGGCCAGATCGATTTTTCACCTGTGGCCATCAAGCTGAAGGAATTGAAACCAGACATCGTGCTGTGCTCCATCCTGTCGGGTGACGCGGTCAAGCTGGCGCGCGACCTGCAGATTCAGGCCGTCACTGCCACCATCCTGTGCAACGCCCTGATTTACCCCGGCGTCTTCCCCCAGATCGTGAGCAAAAGCGTGGGTGCCCATGCCAAGCAGTGGTTCACCGCGGGCGCAGCCAGCAACGACTATTCGACCGGCGACCCGGTCAAGTACAAGTCCTTCGTACAGCGCTACATCCAGGCTGTGGCCAAGGACAGCGCGCTGAACCAGTTCCAGCCGCCCAACCTTGCCAACGCCAGTCTCGGCTACGACGCCGTGCTGCTGGTCGCCGAGGCCGCGAACAAACAGGGCATAGATGGCAACACCCCCATCGAGGCAGCCCGCGACAAGCTGCGCGACGGTATCAATGCCTACAAGACATTCCGCGGCCTCAACCAGTTGGCGTTCACGGCCACCGGCGACGGCGTCAGCCCCAGTGGCGTGCTGCAAATAGATCCCTCTGCCGGCACGTGGAAATTCGTCAAGAAGTAATCTGTCGGTTGTCACCGACCTGCGAATCACCTGCACCGCGACGGCCGTGGGTGATTCGCCTCCCCTAACCACTTTTGAATACCACCACCATGTCGGACCACGCCATTCAACGCTCGCTTGAGCTGGATAAATTTTTGCGCCGTGAGCAGGCCAGTTTTATCGGTGGGCGTTTTGTGCCTGTCGGGCAGCAAAATCGCGTACCGGTGTATGACCCGGCGACCGACGAAAGGCTGGGCGACCTGCTGGAAGCCGATGCAGCGGAAGTCGACACGGCGGCACACACCGCACGCGAGGCCTTCGAAGACGGGCGCTGGTCCGGCCTGACGGTCGAGCAGCGCCAAAACGCGCTCATGAAAATCCACGATGCCGTGATTGCCGGGCAGTCCGAGCTTTCCGAAATCGAAAGCGCCAGCACGGGTATTCCTCTGGCGCAGATGAAGGGTTTTTACATTCCACGCGCGGCCTACAACTTCAAGTTTTTCGCGGAGTTCATAGGCCAGGTCGGCGGCGACCTGTACACGCAGGAACCGGGTTATGTGACCAGCGTCTTCCGTGAGCCGGTCGGTGTGGCCGGCCTGCTGGGCCCATGGAATGCACCTGTCACGCTGTGTTCGATGAAGATTGCGGCGGCCATTGCGTTTGGTAACACTTGCGTCGTCAAACCTTCAGAGGTCGCGGGCGCGGGCATGCAGCGTTTTATGGAGTTGATTCACAGCACCGGATTGCCGCCTGGCGTGGTCAATTTAGTCAATGGACGCGGGCCGGTGACTGGCACTGCGCTGGTCGAGCACCCGGATATCAATGTGGTGTCGTTCACGGGCGGTACAGCCACCGGCCGCGCCATCCTGGCGTCAGCCGCCAAGGGCCTGAAGGCCTGCACCATGGAGCTGGGCGGCAAGTCGGCCAGCATCATCTGCGCCGATGCTGACCTTGAACGCGCACTGGATGCCGCACTGCTCGGCATCTATGGCGGCAACGGCCAGCAATGCCTGGCCGGTTCGCGCATCCTGGTGGAGCGCTCGATTGCCGACAACTTCATTGCGGCCTTTGTCGCGCGCGTGAAAAACCTCAAGATCGGCCACCCCTCGGTCATGGGCAGCGAGATGGGGCCGCTGGCATCCAAAGCCCACATGGAGCGTGTGCTGTCCTACGCCGAGGTTGCGAGATCTGACGGCGCGGAGATCCTCACCGGCGGCAAGCGCGTCGAGTCCATGGGCAACGGCTATTACATCGAGCCCACTGTCGTGCGTGCGCCCAGCAATGCAGCGCGTGTCTGCCAAGAAGAAATCTTCGGGCCGTTCGCCACCTTCGTGACTTTCGACACCTTTGAAGAAGCACTGGCGATAGCCAATGACAGCACCTTCGGCCTCGTCGCCTACGTCTGGACATCCAGCCTGGACAAGGCCAACCAGGCCATGCGCAAGCTACGTACCGGCACGGTCTGGGTCAATACGCCCGTCGTGCGCGACCTGCGTTCGGCCTTCGGCGGTTACCGCGAATCGGGCATAGGCCGCGAAGGCGGCAAGGGCTGCATGGCGCTCTACACGGAAGAAAAAACCACCATGGTCGCCATCGACAAAATGCCCATCCGTCGGCTTGGAGTTTCCGTATGACCATAGATCTTTTGCGCCTGCCGCCACCTTCGGGCATGCGGCTGGCTGTGGTCGGTGGTTGCGGCGGCATAGGCACGCGCCTGGTCGAGGCATCGCTGGCCGCAGGCATGAAGGTCGTCAACCTTGACCTGGCCGTTTCCATGCTCAAGCGCCCTGCCTTGCCGGGTGAATGGCAAATTGCCTGTGATGCGTCCAATGCCAGCGATATCAAAAATGGCTTTGAAGCTATTGGCGAAAAATGGGGCGCGCTGGATGGCATGGTCCATCTTGCAGGCTTCACGCCGCCGCCGTCCGCGATGCGCGACACCAGCGAACAAAGCTGGGACGAGGTCATGAATGTCAACACACGTGGCGCCTTCCTCAGCGCACGCGCGGCACTGCCGCTGCTTGACAAAGGCAAGGATGCAGCCATTGTGCTGACATCGTCCGGCCTGTCTGTGACAGCCGACAAGGGCGTGGGTGCGTATGCCGCCGCCAAGGCCGCCATTAATGCGATGACACGCAACCTGGCCAAGGAAAATGCACCCGGCATCCGCGTCAATGCGGTCGCCCCAGGACCTATCGAAACGGCCTTCCTGTCCGGCGGCACGGGGCGCGGCGGCGACGTGAACAACAAGGACGGCTGGTTTGCCGCCGGGCGCAAGGCCATAGAGGCCACGATTCCCCAGGGCCGCGTCGGTCAGCCCGATGAAGTCGTCGGGCCCATCCTGTTCCTGCTGGGGCAAGCTTCGCGCTACATGACCGGGCAGATCCTCTACGTCAATGGCGGCAGGTTGATGTTTTAGGCCAACCCTCAACAGCACGATGCAAACCCAGAAAATTGGCCAGTTGCAGGTGGATCTGGTGCTTGAAAGTGAAGGCGCTTTCTCTGCCCTGGATTTTGTGATCCCGAACATCACACCCCAGCAGATCGAAGCCCATGCGCACTGGCTGAAACCGGCCTATGTGACGGCGGACAACCGCATCAACATGAGCTTTCACAGCTACATCCTGAAAACGCCGAAGCACACCATCCTCGTCGATGCCTGCGTCGGCAATGACAAGGAACGACCGCTCAGGCCGCCCTGGCACCGCCAGAAGTTCACCTACCTTGACAACATGGCACGGCTGGGCTTGCAACCAGAAGACATTGACTTTGTCTGCTGCACCCACATGCACGTCGACCATGTCGGCTGGAACACGCGCCTGCACAACGGCCACTGGGTGCCAACTTTCCCCAAGGCGCGCTACGTGTTTGCCAACGCCGAATACAGCCACTGGGAAAAAGAACACCGCCACGCGCTGGCGCATGGCCTGGATGCGCCCAACCATGGCTCGTTTGCCGACAGCGTGCTACCGGTGGTCGATGCAGGTCTGGCCCTGATGGTGGACTCGGGTTTTGAGTTTGAAACCGGCATACAACTGCACGCGGCGCATGGCCACACCGCCGGCAACTGCCTGCTCGACGCCCGCAGCCAGGGTGAGCACGCCGTGTTTGCCGGCGACATCCTGCACACGCCGGCACAGCTGATTGACCTGTCGCTGTCATCGCGCTTTTGCCACGATCCGGAGCTGGCGGCCCAGACCCGCTCCGACCTCGTGCACCAACTGGCCGATACATCGACTTTGCTGTTCACCGGGCACTTCCCTTCCCCAACTGCCGGGCGCATCATCAGCAAGAATGACCATTTCAGGTTTGAAAATAATTAAACGCGGCTAACGTCGGCGCCGTACCCTCACCAGAAAGAGACAGCCGTGAGTACGCTTTTTGACAAGCTATGGCAGGCCCACAAGGTCGCCAGCAACGATGCCGGCGAAGACCTGGTCTACATCGACAGGCACCTGGTGCACGAGGTGTCCAGCCCGCAGGCTTTTGCCAGCATGGCCGCTTCGGGCCGCGTGCTGCGTTCGCCGGAACGGCACATGGCCATACAGGACCACAACGTGCCGACAACGGCAGACCGCGTCACCAACATCCCCAACCCGGAAAGCGCCGCCCAGATTGCCACGCTGCGCAGGAACGCCCGGGCCACCGGCATGCGGTTGCTGGACCTCGACGACCCGCGCCAGGGCATCGTGCACGTGGTGGCGCCCGAGCAGGGCTATGTGCTGCCCGGCAGCACGGTGCTGTGCAGTGATTCGCACACGGCCACGCTGGGTGCGCTGGGTGCGCTGGCTTGGGGCATAGGCACATCCGAGGCCGAACACGTCATGAGCACGCAAACGCTGTGGATGCGCAAAGTGCGCACGCTGGGCCTGCAGGTTGAGGGCCATCTGGCAACCGGAACCTACGCCAAAGACCTGGCGCTGGCCATCATTGCCCAGATAGGCACGGGCGGCGGTGTCGGCTCGGCGATTGAATATTTCGGATCCAGCATCAACGCCCTGTCGATTGAAGCGCGGCTGACGCTGTGCAACATGACAATTGAAGCCGGCTCGCGTTTCGGCCTGGTGGCGCCCGACGGCAAAACCATAGACTACCTGCGTACACGCGTGAGCGGCCAGGCCAAAGACCTGTTCGATCAGGCAGTTGCCTGTTGGGCCACGCTCAAGACCGATGACGTGCGTGACTTTGACCGGCTGGAAAGAATCGATGCCAGCCGTGTCAAACCACTGGTCACCTGGGGCACCACGCCAGCCGACAGCGCAGGCTTCGGCGATGAGGTGCCAGCCTCGTTTGGCGCCGACCATGAAGACGAACAGGCGCGCTTTGACGCCGCCCTGCACTACATGGGTCTGCGTGTCGGCCAGCCGATTGCCAGCGTGCCCATCGACGTGGCCTTCATAGGTTCATGCACCAACTCACGCATTGAAGACCTGCGCGCGGCAGCCAGCGTCGTCAAGGGTAGGCGGATTGCCTCCAGTGTGCGCGGGCTGGTGGTGCCGGGCTCTACCGTGGTCAAGCATGCCGCCGAGGCCGAGGGCCTGGCTAGAGTCTTCCTCGACGCAGGTTTCGAGTGGCGCGAATCAGGCTGCTCGATGTGTGTGGGCATGAACGGTGATGCCCTCATGCCCGGCCAGCGCAGCGCCTCAACCTCCAACCGCAACTTTGAAAACCGCCAGGGCCAAGGTGGGCGCACCCACCTGATGAGCCCGGCCGCCGTGGCCGCCTCAGCGCTGCGCGGCGCTTTGACCGACCCGCGGGAGTTCGTGTCATGAGGCAACCCATCACCACCGTTAAGGGGCCTGTCGCCGTGCTGCGGCGTGACGATATCGACACCGATGCCCTCTTCCCTGCCCAGTTCTTGAAGAAGACCGTGCGCGAAGGCATGGGCCTGCACCTGTTTGCCAACTGGATAGCATCCGGCCAGCCCGAAGCCGCCTTTGTGAGCGCGCCGACGCCAACACGCATCCTGCTGGCGGGCCGCAACTTCGGCTGCGGTTCCTCACGCGAGCATGCCGTCTGGGCGCTGGCAGATTACGGCATCGAGGCCATTGTGGCCCCGTCTTTTGGCGATATCTTTCGCAACAACTGCGTCAAGAATGGCATCGTCGCTGCCGCCGTGACGCCGGAGGATCACGCTGCGCTGTTGGCCTGCACCCAGGACGGCAATCAGTTGGAATTGAGCCTGAAGGACTGCACGCTAACCGCCCCGGACGGCGAAAAAATCAGCTTTACCATCTCCAGCGGCCATCAGGCGCAGCTGCTGTCAGGCGAAGACGACATCACCCGCACTTTGCGCTATACAGCCGCCATCGCCGCGCATGAGGCGAAGGTAGCCTTTGAGACGCCCTGGCTGCAACGCATGGATTGATGGCTCAGCCCGGCAGCGCGCACCACCGCCGTGGCGCGGGTCGAGCCTGTCATCGATTGTCGCGAGGGTTTCAGTCATATGTCCAGCTTCCTAAGGATAAAGGATAGGAATTCCAATCGCATGAGCCTAAGTATTCCACCAAAAATCGGTTCCATAGAACACGCACACCCACATAGCCTCCGAAATCAACTGCTACCAGAGCCAACCAGCACGTAGAATATTCCCTTCACAAACTAGCAGTTGGAATCGAGATTTTGAACTCCAGAAAGGAAATGGCCATGCACCAGTTCGCGATGCCACAGGAATACGTTCAACGCGTTGTTGCTCGCCAGGGACGCGCTCATGCATGCGAGACCTTCGATGGTCCCAGTACCGCCTTGGTGGTGATCGACATGCAGAACTACTTCATGACCGCGCCCTATCAGGCTGCTTGCCCGGCGGCACAGGAAGTAGTGCCAAACGTCAATCGGCTGGCCGCAGCGATGCGAAAAGCCGGCGGCAAGGTGGTCTGGGTCCAGAACCTCGCGCCCTGGGAGTCGGAGCAGAGCTGGTCGGTTGCCAAGGAAATGTATACCCCGGAGAAGGCGAAGAAGCGCTGGGAGTCGATGCAGCGCGATGCGCATGGCTTTGCGCTCTGGCCCGGGCTCGATGTGCGCGAGCAGGATGAGAGGGTCGTCAAGCGCCGCTTCAGCGCGTTCACCCAGGGCTCATCGAACATCGAAAACGTGCTCAGGGACCACAAGATCGAAACCATCATCGTCACTGGCGTCGCCACCAACGTGTGCTGCGAATCGACCGCACGTGACGCGATGATGCTCAACTATCGTACGCTCATGGTCGCGGACGGCTGCGCGGCGGCGACCGATCAGGAGCACGCCGCCACGCTGGGAAATTTCTACCTCTTTTTCGGCGACGTGCAGTCAACCGACGAGATCCTCGCGCGGCTGTGAAGGGCTAACAGGCTGTTGAAATACGTTTCCTGAGCGAAGCGGCAGCAATCCCGCCTTTCGGGGGTGCCTCGACAATCGAGACTTTACGCGCCTGCGGTTGCCTATTTCATCACCAGGTTGGGCAGGTAAAGCGACAGCGCAGGCACATAGGTGATGATGACCAGCGCAACTCCGTAGGTCACGAAGAAAGACCACAGCCCGCTAACGGAGACTATATGTCCAAATTTGCTTATACGAAGAAAGAGATCAAAGCTGGCGGCTTCAACACCGCTTACTTGGAAGCCGGCAACCCGGATAATCCGACCTTGGTACTGGTGCATGACGGCGCCTACGGCACCACCGCCGAGCTCTGCTGGGGTCCGATGATCGAATTCCTGACCGAACGCTTCCACGTGCTCGCGCCAGATCTGCTCGGCTGGGGCGGAACCGACAAGGCGATCTTTCTAGACCGCTCCCCCTATGCCTTCCGCGTGGTGCATCTGATCGACTGGTGCCGCGCAGTAGGCGTGAGCCGCGCCCATTTTGTTGGGTCCTCCTTCGGCGGCTCCCTGGTGCTGCGGGCTCTGACCACCGCCGGCGAGGCATTCCTCGCCGACAAAGTGATCAGCATTTCCGGCACCGGCGGGCCTTTCCGGCTGGCCGGTGGCATACAGGCGCTCGCAGATTACGTGCCCAGTCTGGAGGCAGCCGGTCGCCTCACGGCTCTACTGGTTGCGGACACTAGCGGGTTGGCCGATCATATCCAGCAGCGCTATGAAAACAGCTTGATTCCCGGCCACTGGGAAGCAATCTCAGCGCCGCGCCTGCAAAACCCAGCGATCACCAAGGCACCGCCGAAAGACAACCTTTTCGAACTCCTTAAGAAGGTGACCCGACCAGTGCTGCTCGTCGAAGGCACTCGGGACGTGCTCCTTGAGCCGGGCTGGTCTGATGCCTTGGCCAGCCATATGACCACCGCCAAAGTCGTAAAACTCGATCACGGACACGAACCGAACATCGACGCGCCGGCTGAGCTGAGCCAGGAAATACTGCAGTTTTTGCTCGAAGACTAAGCGACCACCTCACAACACAGCCGCCTTGCGGACGCGGCGCGAAAGCGCGCCAGAACAGGAGACAACATCATACACAACACACAGTCAAGCCATCGGATTCCACTCGACGAGGATGGCCTGCGGGCGGCGGTGCACGAGGCGGAGCTACCCCCACTGCTAGCCGCTCTTACCCACATTACCGGCGACACATCGCTATTGTCCGACGATCTATGCCCGCCACTGCCTCCGATGGCAGCGACAATCGAACCCCAGGGCGGCATGACTGCCGCGGCACAGAGCCGCGCCCGGGAGCTAATAGTTCAAAAACTACTGTGGTGGCGGGAACACGGTCCGACCGCCAGCGGCAGTTCTGATAAGCCGATTCTGGAGCGCATTATTGCTTTCATTACCGGTGGCGCATCGCGCGACTACCTACCGCTGCTGGAGCACGAACTGGCCCTGAGCGCCGACCACGGCGCTCCAAAATGGTCGAAGGCGGAGATCGCGCCGCAACGGGATTTCAGCGTCGTGGTGATCGGTGCTGGCGCCTCCGGTATCGCGGCGGCGCATCGCCTTTATCAGGCCGGGGTGCCGTTCGTCGTGATCGAGAAAAACAGCGACGTAGGCGGTACTTGGTGGGAGAATAATTATCCCGGTTGTCGGTTGGACACTCCCAACTACGCCTACAGCTATTCGTTCGCGCAAAAAGAAGACTGGCCGGAGCAGTTTTCCCAACAACGGGAGATCCGTGACTACTTCCGTGGCATCTCCAAAGATCTGGGCCTCCGCCGGCATATGCGGTTTAACACTGAGGTCACTGCCGCCACGTACCAGGAAGCGGAAGGACGCTGGCAGCTCACCTTGCGCCACGCCGATGGCCGGGAAGAGGTACTCACCGCTCAGGCAGTGATCAGCGCGGTGGGCCAACTCAACCAGCCTAAGTATCCGGACATTCCAGGTGTCGACCGGTTCGCCGGGACCGCGTTCCACTCGGCCCGTTGGCCCGACAATCTGGACCTCACCGGGAAACGGGTGGCGGTGATAGGCGCCGGTGCCAGTGCCTATCAGATTGTGCCCGCCATCGCGGCCCAAGTGGGGGTCCTCAAGGTATTCCAGCGCAACGCGCCTTGGATGCTACCCACGCCCAACTATCACGAAAAAATTCCGGAAGGCATGCAGAAGCTTTTTCAGGAGGTGCCTGGCTACGCGCGCTGGTTCCGATTCTGGCAATTCTGGATCGCCATGGAAGGGCGCATGCCGTTCGTCTGCGTTGACCCGGACTGGCAAGGAAAGCACGCCGTCTCCGCGAAAAATGAGGTCCTGCGCTCCCAGCTGGTAGCCCAGTTGGAGAAGCAGTTCTCCGACCGGCCCGATCTGCTCGCCAAAGCGATGCCAAGTTACCCACCCGGAGCGAAGCGTATGTTGCGCGACAACGGTGTCTGGGCCGAGGCCCTAAAGCGCGACCATGTAGAGTTGGTCACCGACGGCATAGCGAGGATCACTGAGCGGGGCATTATTACCGCGGATGGCCGCGAGCACGAGGTGGACGTGATCGTATACGCCACCGGTTTTCTTGCCTCGGATTTTCTCAACACAGTGAACATGACCGGCCGCGACGGCACCAGCCTTGAACAGCGCTGGAAGGGAGACGCCAAGGCCTACCTGGGCATTACCATTCCCAACTTTCCTAACTTCTTCGCCCTGTACGGTCCCAATACCAACCTAGTGGTGAGCGGAGGAAGCATCCTTTTCATGGCGGAGTGCGCTATCGAGTACACCATGGAGTGCCTGCGTGTGATCCTGGAGAAGGATGTGAAAGCATTGGAGTGTCACGAGCAGGCCTGCCAAGCCTTCAGCGACGAGATCGACGCTGCCAACGCACGGATGGCCTGGGGCGCCTCGAGCGTTAGTAGCTGGTACAAGAACGAAAAAGGACGGGTATCCCAGAACTGGCCGCACTCGGTGTTGCGTTACTGGCAACTGACACGAACTCACAACCTTCCTGACTACGAAGTTCAGTAATCCATTTTTTAACTGTAAGGAGAGCCCCATGCCCAGCATTTTTGACCAGGACCTGCCCCGCACCCAGGCGAATTACGCCGCGCTGTCGCCGCTGTCATTCATTGAGCGTGCCGCTGAGGTGTACCCGCAGCGGCTGGCCGTGGTGCATGGCGGCTTGCGCCGAAGCTGGTCCGAGGTCTTCTCACGCTGTCGCCAGCTAGCCAGCGCGTTGCAGCGCCACGGCATCGGCAAAGGCGACACGGTCGCTGTGATGCTGCCCAACACGCCGCCTATGGTGGAGGCGCATTTTGGCATTCCGGTGACCGGCGCGGTACTCAATGCGCTGAACACCCGGCTCGATGCCGAAACGATTGCCTTCATGCTGGACCACGGCGAGGCCAAAGTCGTCATTGTCGATCCCGAGTTCGCCGGCATCATGCAACAAGCCCTGAGCCTGCGCAAGGCCGCCACACCGCTGCTGGTGATCGACGTGGAAGACGCGATGTACACCGGGCCGGTAGAACGCATTGGCAGCATCCGCTACGACGAGTTTCTTGCCACAGGCGATGCGGGTTTTGCCTGGCAGTTGCCGGCCGACGAATGGGACGCGATCTCGCTGAACTACACCAGCGGCACCACCGGCAACCCCAAGGGTGTGGTCTACCACCACCGCGGCGCGGCGCTCAATGCGGTGTCCAACATCCTCGAATGGGACATGCCCAAACACGCGGTGTATTTGTGGACGCTGCCGATGTTTCACTGCAATGGCTGGTGCTTCCCGTGGACGGTGGCGGCGCGCGCCGGCGTCAATGTCTGCTTGCGACGAGTTGATGCGCAGGCAATTTTTGATGCGATTCGCCAGCATAGCGTGACGCACTACTGCGCCGCGCCCATCGTGCACGGCCTGCTGGTCAATGCGCCGGACAGCATGAAGCAAGGCCTGCCTGGCGGCGTCAAGGCCATGGTGGCCGGCGCCGCGCCGCCGGCGGCCATGATCGAAGGCATGGAAGCGCTGGGGTTCGACCTGACCCATGTGTATGGGCTGACCGAGGTTTATGGGCCGGCCACGGTGTGCGCAACGCAGGCCGGCTGGGAAGCGCTGGACATTGGCGATCGGGCGCGTCTCAATGCACGGCAGGGCGTGCGCTACCACCTTGAGCACGATGTGCGGGTGCTTGATCCGCTAACCATGGTGTCTGTGCCGCAGGACGGCGAAACCATGGGCGAGATCATGTTCAGGGGCAACATCGCGATGAAGGGTTACCTGAAGAACCCGAAGGCGACCAAAGAGGCTTTTGCCGGCGGCTGGTTCCACAGCGGCGACCTGGCCGTGATGTACCCCGACGGCTACATCAAGATCAAGGACCGGAGCAAGGACATCATCATCTCCGGTGGGGAAAACATTTCCTCCATTGAGGTGGAAGACGCGCTGTACCGCCACCCCGATGTGCTGGCCGCAGCCGTGGTGGCCAGGCCCGATGCGCGCTGGGGCGAAACACCGTGCGCCTTTGTCGAGTTGAAGGCGGGAGCGACCACCACGGCGGAGGACATCGTGGCGCACTGCAAGAAACACCTGGCGGGCTTCAAGGTGCCGCGCGCGGTGGTGTTTGGCGAGTTGCCGAAAACCTCTACCGGCAAGATCCAGAAGTTCGAGCTGCGCAAGCAGGCCGGCTCGGCGGTGGCGATTGATGTGTGAGCGACGGCCACGCCGACTTTTTGAATCTGCAAATAAATAAGATTCAAACCCTTTCGGAACGAGCGAAAGCTGCTATCAAATCAGGAGTAGCTTGCCTCTCACGCCGGCTTGGCCGCGAGGCCCAGGCGTTGGATGATGGCCTTTTCCTTTGCGAAGTTGTCGCGCAAAAACTTCGTATAGTCGATTAAAGCTGAACGTACATATTCCAAAGTTTGGAATAAAAAAAGGGTTTGCTACTATTTTCATAGCGGCAAACCCTTACGTACTGGCGGAGCGGACGGGACTCGAACCCGCGACCCCCGGCGTGACAGGCCGGTATTCTAACCAACTGAACTACCACTCCTGGTAGAAAAGCGTTTGCAAAGCAGACTGGCTGCTGAACCAAGTGCTAACGACTTGTTGCCTTGTACATCACTTCCAAAAAAGAAACAATGAATGCTGGCGACCCCACGGGGATTCGAACCCCGGTACCTACCGTGAAAGGGTAGTGTCCTAGGCCTCTAGACGATGGGGTCAAAACCTTGGAACTTGTCCGATCAGACTGCTTAGCTTTACACAAGCGGCCTGACAAAAACTCTCTACTAAATTTTTCAACAATTTTTGGTGGAGGTAAGCGGGATCGAACCGCTGACCTCTTGCATGCCATGCAAGCGCTCTCCCAGCTGAGCTATACCCCCCAAAATGTCGTAGCAATCTCAAAGATTTCGCTGCAACTGTCGAGCTTTTGATTATAGCCCGAAAAAGTGGGGTGTTCAAAACCGCAGGCGGGCGAGCACATCTTCACGCGTCATCAGCTCAAGAATCGCGTCGAGTGAAGGTGTTTGAGGTGTACCCATGAGCAGCATGCGCACCGGCATGGCGAGTTGCGGCATTTTCAGGCCAGTATCAAGCAGCACCTGCTTGATGGCGGCTGCGATGGCGGGCTTGCTCCACTCACAGGTTGTAAGTAGATCGGCCAGCTTGGCAAGCGCAGGGCGCACAGACTCCGTCACATGCGTGCTGATGTCCTCAGGGCTAGCCTGGCCGCCCGTCACCAGCAACTGCAGCCAGCTAGACAATTCAACCAGCGTGCTGCAGCGGTCCTTGAACAGGCCGCAACCGCGCGTCAGGCGTGCAGCATCGAGGCTTAAACCTTGCGTTGGCAGGAAGGGCTGTACCAGTTGGGCCAATGTTTCGTCCGGCATAGCCTTGAGGTGCTGGGCGTTGACCCAGCGCAGCTTGGCTTCATCGAACTGCGCGGCGCTTTTGCCAAGGTGGTCGAGGTTGAACCACTGCACGAATTGCCCGCGCGTGAAGATCTCGTCATCGCCATGGCTCCAGCCCAGGCGCGCCAGGTAGTTGACCATGGCATCTGGCAGGTAGCCTTCAAGAGCGTATTGCGTGACGGCCTTTGCGCCACTCCGCTTGCTCATTTTTTCGCCCTGCTCGTTGAGCACGGTGGGCAGGTGCACATACACCGGCACCTCTTTGCCGAGCGCACGAAAGATATTGATCTGGCGCGGCGTGTTGTTGACGTGGTCATCGCCGCGAATGACATGGGTGATGCCCATGTCCACATCGTCAACCACTACGCAGAAGTTGTAGGTGGGTGTGCCATCGGGCCGCGCGATCACCAGGTCGTCAAGTTCGTCGTTGCTGATTTCGATGCGGCCCTTGACCTTGTCGTCCCATACCACCGAGCCGCCCTGCGGATTTTTAAAGCGCAGCACCGGCTGCACACCTGCGGGAATGGCTGGCAGGGTCTTGCCAGGCGCTGGCCGCCAGGTGCCGTCATAGCGCGGTTTTTGCTTGTCCGCCATCTGCTGCTCGCGCAGTACGTCGAGCTCGGCAACGCTCATGTAGCAGGGGTAAACGTAGCCTGCGGCCTGCAACTGGGCAAGCACCGCCCGGTAGCGCTCCATGCGCTGCATCTGGTAGAACGGACCCTCGTCATAATCCAGGCCCAGCCAGCGCATGCCTTCGATGATGACATCGACGGCCACCTGGCTCGAACGTTCAAGGTCGGTGTCTTCAATTCGCAAAATAAAATCACCGCCCGTGGAGCGGGCAAAAGCCCACGGGTAAAGCGCAGAGCGGATATTGCCGAGATGGATAAAGCCGGTGGGGGACGGGGCAAAACGGGTACGTGTTTTTTGTGTCATGCGAGCGTGATCATGCGAGAGTACTTAAGCCGCGCAGCAGATCGGCCTTGATGTCTTCAATATGGTCAAGGCCAACCGCTACGCGAACCAGCCCCTGACTGATACCTGCGGCTTGGCGCTGGACTTCTGTAAGCCGACCATGGGACGTGGTGCCAGGGTGGGTGATGATGGTTTTGGTATCACCCAGATTGGCGGCAATGCTCAAAACCTGCGTGCTGTTGATAACGTGAAACGCATTGGCGCGCGCCGTGTCAACAGCACCTTTCTCGCCCTCACCCTTCACATCAAACGACACCACCGCACCACCCATGCCCGATTGCTGGCGCATGGCCAGATCGTGCTGTGGGTGCGAGGCCAGGCCAGGGTAGTAGACCCGGGCAACACCGGGCTGCGTCTCCAGCCAGCGGGAAACAGCCAGCGCATTGGCGGATTGGGCCTGCATACGGATGCCGAGCGTCTCCAGCCCCTTGAGCACCACCCATGCATTAAACGGCGACAGCGTCATGCCGGCCGTGCGAACGACGGGGCCAAACACATCCACGATGAGTTTTGATGGCCCGCACAAAGCACCCGCCATCACGCGGCCCTGGCCGTCCAGGTACTTGGTGCCCGAATGCATCACCAGGTCCGCGCCCAACTCGACGGGCCGCTGCAATGCAGGTGAGCAAAAACAGTTGTCAACGGCCAGCAAAGCGCCTACGCTGTGCGCCAGGTCGGCCAGCGCGGCGATGTCACACACCTCGGTGAGCGGGTTGGTCGGTGTTTCGGCAAACAGCAGCTTGGTAGTTGGGCGCAGTGCGGCCTTCCATTGCGCCACATCGGTCTGCGACACAAACGTCGTCTCGACACCGAACTTGCCGAACTCGCGGCCAATCAGCGTCAACGTCGAGCCAAACATCGAGCGTGAGCACACGACGTGGTCTCCCGCTTTGAGCAGCCCCATGCACATCATCAGTATCGCGCCCATGCCGCTGGCTGCGGCAATGGCGGACTCTGTGCCTTCGAGCGCGGCCAGGCGACGCTCAAAGCTGCTGACCGTCGGGTTCGACGTGCGTCCGTAGGTGTAGCCGTCTTCAGTGCCGGCAAAACGGCGTGCCGAGGTTTCAGCATCGGGCTGTATAAAGCCGCTTGTCAAATACAGCGCTTCAGAGTTTTCACCCCATTGGCTACGGTCAAGTGCAACACGCACGGCCAGCGTGTCACGGTGCAGGTTGTCGGGTAATTTTTTTTGAGTCATACGCTGCTGTAAAAATAAAGTTTCAAGCCTCTTGTGGATTCGGCAAAGCCAGGCGCGACACGTCCAGCTCGCCTTCTTCACTGCTGTTGCCACGTTGCTCGTTCATTTTGGCAATCGTGTCAAGCGTGATGTCACCGGTAATGTAAACACCATCAAAACACGAAGCGTCAAAACCATCGAGCTTGGTGTTGAGCGAACCAATGGCGCGCTTCATGCCTTCAACGTCCTGATAAATAAGCGCGTCGCAGCCAATCACCTGGCGAATTTCTTCAACCGTGCGGCCATGCGCCACCAGCTCTTCGGGTGTCGGCATATCGATGCCGTAGACATTGGGAAAGCGCACCGGCGGCGCGGCGCTGGCCAAATAAACTTTTTTGGCACCGGCATCGCGCGCCATCTGCACAATCTCGCGGCTGGTGGTGCCGCGCACGATGGAGTCATCCACCAGCAACACGTTGCGGCCCTTGAATTCGCTGGCAATCACATTGAGCTTTTGGCGCACGGATTTTTTGCGCACACCCTGCCCCGGCATGATGAAGGTACGGCCCACATAGCGGTTTTTGACAAAGCCTTCGCGGTAGGGAATGCCCAGTAAATGCGCCAGCTGCGTCGCGCTAGGGCGGCTTGATTCGGGGATCGGAATGATCACGTCAATCTCATTGGGCGGCACGGTCGATACAACGCGCTTGGCCAGGGTCTCACCCAGATTCAAACGCGCCTGGTAGACCGAAATGCCATCGAGTACCGAGTCAGGCCGTGCCAGGTACACAAACTCAAAAATGCACGGATGTAATTTGGCATTGGCCGCGCACTGCTCGGCATGTACCTTGCCGTCCATATCGACAAACACCGCTTCGCCCGGTGCAATGTCACGCTCAAACTGGTGCGACGTGCCTTCGAGTGCAACCGACTCGCTGGCGACCATCACGGTTTTGCCGAGCTCGTTCTGGCCATGGCCCATGCACAGTGGGCGTATGCCAAACGGGTCTCTGAAAGCCAGTAAACCGTGACCAGCAATCAGCGCCACCACAGCGTAAGAGCCCTTGATGCGTTGGTGTACGCCGCGCACGGCTGCAAACACGGCACCTGGCGTGAGCGGCAAGCCGCGCGTGGTTTTTTCAAGTTCATGCGCCAACACATTGAGCAGCACTTCGGAGTCACTATCAGTATTGATGTGGCGATGATCGGTCATGAACAGCTCGGTTTTCAGTTCAGCCGTATTCGTCAGATTACCGTTGTGCGACAGCACCAGGCCAAACGGCGCGTTGACGTAAAACGGCTGAGCCTCGTCATCACTGAAGGCATTGCCCGCTGTCGGGTAACGCACCTGACCCAGACCGACATTGCCCGGCAGTGCGCGCATGTTGCGGGTACGAAAAACATCGCGCACCATGCCTCTGGCCTTGTGCATGTAAAACTTGCGTCCAAGCTGCGTGACGATGCCCGCCGCATCCTGGCCGCGATGCTGCAAGAGCAGCAAGCCGTCATAGATCAACTGGTTGACTGGGGCTTTGCTGACAACGCCGACTATTCCACACATAAATTGATTTCCATAATTAGGGTGCTTCTAGAAATTCAGATTTTCGGGATGAAGTGCAAGGCGCCCGGAGCACAGCAACCGCAATGTACTTCAGGTACATGAGGATTGCGAGCACCGCGCAACGCGGCAATTCGCCCGAAAAATGAATTTATAGAAGTGCCCATTAGTTCAAATACTTTGCAAACTTCTCGGGTAGCACGGGCTTCAAGCCTTTAAGCGTGGCCGCTAGTGCCACCGCACCTTTTGACTCCTGCCACCAGGCGCTTTGTTTGAGCGCCGTCATGTCCATCACCACCGCTGCCGCCAGCAACAAAATCACACCGCGCACCAGGCCAAATGCGGCTCCGAGCGTGCGGTCAATGGGCCGCAGACCAATCGCTTCAATCAGCTTTTTAAGCATGACAGCCAGCAGGCCTGCTGCAAATACTGATGCAATAAAAACCAGCACAAAACCCGCCGCATAACGCACCGCCTCGCCTACCTCCTGCATCGGCAACAGACTGGCTACCTGCGGCGCAAAAACCTGCGCGATGTAAAAAGAAGCCACCCAACCCAGCACCGACAACACCTCATACACCAGCCCGCGCCACGCACCCAGCAGCATAGACAACACCAGCACCACCAACAAAATCCAGTCAACGGCGGCCACGTACTCTGCCAGCTTCTTTTATTCCGTTTCCAGATCGATAGGAGATTAGGCGTGGGTTATTGGGGTCAGACACCAATTTCGCCGCAGTGCAAGCACTGCACCCTACGGGCGAGCCAAAGGCTCGGCGAATTTGGGCTCTGACCCCAAAAACCCAAAGGCGAAGCAACAACATATCGTATTGATCTGGAAATGGAATTACAAGGTCAGGATGGAAACCGGCAGATCAAGCGTCTTGATCTTGCTGGCAGCCTGGTCGGCCTCGGCCTTGGTAGCGAATGGGCCAACGCGAACCCGTATGCGCTTGCCGTCTTTGGTCTCGACCACCTGGGTGTAGGTTTTAAGGCCCGCTTTTTCAAGCTTCAGGCGCACCTCTCTAGCCTTGTCTGCATCGGCAAACGCGCCCACCTGCACCACCATACGGCGTTCGACTGCGGCAGATGCGGGCGCTGCGGGGTTTGCTGCCGCCTGCCCGTCCAGCAAAGCCTTGGCGCGCGCGCCATCGTCCAGCGGTGCTGCGGGTTTCGCTGCTGCTTTGGTTTCAGGTTTTGGCTCTGGCAACACAGGGGCCACGGGCGCTAGCGTCTTTTTATCCGTGAGGATTTCTTCTTTCGATGACAAACTGGAAGCTGCGGCAACTTTTTCGGACGGCGGTGCAGACGGTGGCACCGGCAATGCAGCAGCAACTAGCGGCGCAGCAACAGGCGCTGGAGCAGCTCCAACCGGGCCAGCAGACACGTTGGCCCCAGGTTTTACTGGCATCACCAGCGGTTTGACGCTGTTTTTACCGGGGATTTCAATCGGGATATCAACGGCGATGGGCCGGGGCTGCGTGTCAAACAGCAGGGGGAAACCCACCACCCCGACCAGCACCAGAACAGACGCACCTATCAGCCGATGTTTGGCCCGCTTGCGAATCACATCCACGCTGTCGGGCGATGCGCTGGTGGCGTTGTTGGCAGCTAGAGTGCCGGACCGGCGAAAGTTGAAAAGCGGCATGGTTGTGATGAGCTCTTTTGGCGTTGCGGCGGCGGGTTGATTGCGATGTTTGGCTGGACTTGAAGGTAATGGGCGCTGCTAGAAATTCAGATTTTCGGGAGGAAGTGCAAGGCGCCCGGAGCGCAGCAATCGCAATGTACTTCAGGTACATGAGGATTGCGAGCACCGCGCAACGCAGCAATTCGCCCGAAAAATGAATTTCTAGAAGCGCCCTAAATGCGGGGCCAGAAGACGCGGTACGCCAGCCTTCAAAATACCGCCCACTGTGTAGAACGAACCGAACACCACGATTCTATCAGTGGGGTCTGCCCGCTCTATCGCAGCTTGCAGGGCCAACTCGGGGCTTGAATAAGCATGGGCCGTGACATCTTTACAGGTATTGATGGCCTCCCATTTACCCTTAAGAGACTCGCCAGTGGCAGCTCGCGGCGTGGGTAAATCGGTGAAGTACCACTTGTCGATCAGCGGTGCAATCCGCGCCAGCATGGGCACTACATCTTTGTCCGCCATGGCACCAAACACCGCGTGGGTACAGGGGTAAAACCCCATCGCGTCTAAGTTTTCTGTCAGCGCGGCGACTGAATGCGGGTTATGCGCCACGTCCAGCACCAGCGTCGGCTGGCCTGGAATGATCTGAAAGCGCCCCGGCAGCTCGACCATAGACAAGCCCACGCGCACCGCCTGCGCCGTCACAGGCAACAAGTCACGCACCGCAGTCAACGCCGCCAACACACCTGATGCGTTCATCAATTGATTGGCACCACGCAGCGCCGGGTAGGCAAGGCCCGCATACCTTCTGCCCCGGCCTACCCATGCCCACTGCTGCTTGTCGCCCGAAAAATTAAAGTCCTGACCAAAGCGCCACAAGTCAGCCCCTACGCTTGCTGCGTGGTCAATGATGCTTTGCGGCGGCATGGGGTCGCTCACCACCACGGGTTTGCCAGCGCGCATGATGCCGGCTTTTTCAAACCCGATCGCCTCGCGCGTGTTGCCCAGATATTCCATATGGTCAAGGTCAATGCTGGTGATGACAGCGCAATCGGCATCCAGAATGTTCACCGCATCCAGCCGCCCGCCCAGGCCGACCTCAAGAATCACCACATCAAGTTTTGCGTCCGCCAGCAGCTTCAAAATGGCCAGCGTAGTGAACTCAAAATAGGTCAACGAAATCTCTTCGCCCTGAAGCCGCGCAGCCTCAACCGCTGCAAAGCCATCGAGAAACCCAGCAGCAGTGACCACATCACCGCGCACCCGGCAGCGTTCCTCAAAATGCACCAGATGCGGCGAGGTGTAAACGCCAGTGCGATAACCCGCCTCGAGCAAAATCGCCTCCAGCATGGCACAAGTAGAGCCCTTGCCGTTGGTACCCGCCACCGTCATCACCGGGCAATCAAAGTGAAGCCCCATGCGGTCAGCCACCGCCTTGACGCGGTGCAGCCCCATGTCAATGCCCACAGGGTGCAGCCGCTCGCAATGCGCCAGCCAGTCATTAAGAGTGTCAAGTTTGGGTGGAGATTGCAGATTTTTCATACTGCCGATATTGTCGCCGCAGGCGTTACGGCTCAGCCTCCTGCAACGCCCGCCACATCACCTTGCCCGAGCCGCTCTTCGGTAGCACGTCCACAAACTCCACCACACGCGGGTATTTGTAGGCGGCCATGTTGTCTTTGCACCAGCTGATGATGTCGTCTGCCGTGGTGTTTTTAGATTCGGCACGCAGCACGACCACTGCCTTGACGGTCTCGCCCCGGTACGCATCGCGGGTTGAAATAATGCAGGCCTCCTGAATCGCCGGGTGCTTGAACATCAGCGCCTCTACCTCTGCCGGCCAGACCTTGAAGCCGGACGCGTTGATCATGCGTTTGAGCCTGTCAGTGATGAAGAAGTAGCCGTCTTCATCGACTCGGCCCAAATCGCCAGAGCGAAAAAATCGTTTGCCATCCAACTCCAAAAAGGCCTTTGCTGTGGCTTCGGGATTTTTCCAGTAACCAGAAAAGTTTTGCGGCCCGCACATGATGATTTCGCCCTGCTCGCCTTGCGGCACTTCAAGCAAGGTAATCGGGTCGATCACGCGCGCGTCGACGTTGAGAAAGGGCACGCCCAGGCACTGCTGCTTGGTCGCGTCGGGCGGGTTGCTGTGCGAGGGCGCGGCGGTTTCCGTCAGGCCATAACCTTCGGCAAAACGCAGGCCATATTCATCAAACAAACGCTGCGCCACGGCTTGCGGCATGGCTGCGCCGCCACCGCCTATGTAGAGCAGGCCGCTTAAATCAAAACTTTTAAAGTTGGGGCTACCCAGCAAGTCAATCACCATGGTCGGGATGTTGGTCCAGTGCGTCACGCGCCAATGTGAGATGAGGTGCCCGGCAAGCTCCCTGTCCCAGCGCGGCATGATGACCAGCGTTGCACCGCCATACATGGCCGCATGCATGACCGACACCATGCCGGTGATGTGGAACATGGGCACCACCGACAGCACCACGTTTTCAAAAGTGCTACCAGTCCACAGGCAACTGGCCACCGCGTTGTGCATGATGCTGGCATGGGTGTGTATGCAGCCCTTGGGCAGGCCGGTGGTGCCGCTGGTGTAGGGTAGAACAGCCAAATCTTGTGGCTCGGCGGTATGCGGCGGCAGGTGTTTGATGTCGCCTTGCAGCGCGTCAAGCCAGTCCATCACCACGCCACTTTTTAACGCAGGGAGTGGGTGGCGTGTGTTCAGCCAATCGCCCCACGCCTCGGGCAACGCGCCACTGGCTTGGCTGGCGGCTACATCAAAGGCATCGTTGTAATGCACAGCAATAAGCGTTGAAAGTCTCTGCGCTTCGTCCAACTGCGCATCGGCTTTGGCAAGCTCTACGGCCAAGTCGGCTGCCGCAATGGCGACTTTGGTATCGGGGTCAAGGATGTAATGCTTGAGTTCTTCGGCCCGGTTCATGGGGTTGACGGGTACCACCACCGCGTTGGCCCGCAGGATAGCAAAATACGCAATCACCCACTGCGGCGAGTTTTGCGCGTACAGCACCACGCGGTCACCTTTTTTAACGCCCGCTTTGGCTAGCGTCGCAGCCAGGCGTTCGGCCTGCTGCATCACCTCACGGTAAGTCAGCACCGCATCGAAAAACACCAGCGCGGGTTTGTCCGGAAAACGCAGTGCATTGACAGCCAGGTTATGCCACAGCGATGTAGCCGGGGCCGTGATGTGGTGCGGCAGGCGTTTCGGCCAGAACTTGAAGTGTTCGGTATGGGAGGGGGTCATGACATTTCCTTGGCCACAAGGGTAACGCCAGAGATCAAGCAGCTTTTGTCGTCACTTCATGACCAACAACGCGACTAGCGCAGGTTTCCGGTATGCCCCAGTGAATAGCGCCCCGGCTGTGGCCATACCGTCAGGCCGTGCGGTTCGCGCCCGACCTTGACCTTGTCAACAGCGCCGCTGTCGGTGTTGAAGCGATATACCTCGTTATCGTAGCGCCCACCAAGCCACAGGTACTTGCCGTCTGCGCTGACGTTGCCCATATCCGGGCTGCCGCCGCCCGGAACAGGCCAGGTTTTGGTCACGACGCGAGTGGCAAAGTCAATCACCGACACGCTGCCTTTGCCGCCTGGTGTGCCACGAATTTTGTTGCTGCCGCGATTCGCCACATACATGCTTTTACCATCGCGGCTGGGGTACAAACCGTGGGCACCGACACCAGTGGCAATAAAGCCAATCTGCTTGAACGATTCGCCATCGACCACATGCACGCCATCGGCCATCATGTCGGCGACAAAAAACAGTTTGCCGTTGGGCGATATGCGCACGTCCTGCGGCATGCCAGGCGTGGTGCAAATCTCAGCACCGGGCTTGCTCGGGTCTGGCACATACCTGGGCTTTTTGCCGGGTGTGGCAATCAACAGCAGTGCATCAGGCCGGTCAAAATATTGACTCAGCTTGATGGTATCAATCACCTTGCGGTTCACTAGGTCGATCTTGGTGATGGAGCCGTTGAACTCGCAGGTAAACAGGGCGAACCTGCCGTCGATTGAAAAATCGGCATGGTTGATGCCTGCGCACTTGGGTGTCGGAATCGTAAACTTCATCGCCATGGTGACCGGGTCACGAAAGTCCAGGCGCTTGTAGGCCTCTGCCACCACGATGGCGTACTGGCCATCGGGCGACCAGTACAGGTTGTAGGGGTCGTCTACCGGTATCGACTTGCCGGGTTTGCCGGTTTTGGGATCAATCGGGGTCAAACTGCCGTCAGTTCGGCCCTCGGCATTATTGGCGACCCACAGGGTGCGCAAGTCCCAGCTTGGCACGATGTGCTGCGGATGCACACCGACCTTAAAAGTGTCAATCACTTTCAGGGTGTTGGGGTCTATCACAGACACCGTGTTGGCACCCCGATTGGGTACATAGACCCGCTCCAGCGAGCCCGCAACAGCCGGGCTCATGCGGCCTGCCGCAATCTCGCTGTACAGATTGTTGGGGTCCACCGCGGCAGGCATGCCCGCCACCACATCCACCGTTGCACTGCTTGCGGCCAGCGGCTTGCTGGCTGGTTTTGCAGCGGTCTGTGCCAGCGTCAGGGACACGGTAGCAACGCAGGCCAGAGCCGCCAGCGCGGCCATGATTGAATAATTTTTACGCATTGATTGATTTCTGAACTTTTAACTTTTTGACGGATGGATGACTCAAGGGGTTATTGGGGTCAGACGCCAATTTCATTACGATGCAAAGCATCGCACCCGAAGGGCGTGCCAAGGGCGCGATGAATTTGGACTCTGACCCCAAAAACCCCACTCAGCGCGGCGCAGCAACAGCTTTTTTTATCGCTTCAACCGTGATTTTAACGACTGCATCAAGCCCCAACTGCCCATTGGCCGCACTGGAGGCACGCGGGTCACCCAGCGTACCACCACGCCAGCCCGCAGTTGCTGCCTCGGCAAAACGCTCGGGCCTGACCATGCTGGCATCCATCGCCATCAGCAGGGAGGTATCTGCCGAGCCCGCATGAGTGCCTATCTCTGTTGCACTCAAGCCCCTGGCCTTTAGAGCGGCGATATAAGGGCCTTGTGTGGCGCGGTAATAGTCTGCAACAAAATGCATTCGTGCGGATGGCACAGAGGGTGCGGATGATCCACCTTTAGCCGCCTCGCGATTGAACTGCGCGGCCACGGCAGCCAGCAGCTTCTGGTAGTTTCCGCTATCGCCCAAGAGCACGATGTCGGTGAAGCCATGCTTTTTAAAACTGCGGGCAGCGCCCAGCAGAACACCTTTGAACACATCGTCCGGAATCGAAATCGTGCCGGCAAAGCCCATGTGCTCTGTCGGTGGGTCAATCGTGCCTTCGGGGGTGTAGGCCAGTACAGGCGCGACCAGCGCGTTGCCAAGTACCGTCGCAATCTGGCCCGCCAGCGCCCTGGCCCGGGTGTTGTGCTTACCAATGGCCATATGCGGGCCGTTTTGCTCGGTGCCACCAATGGGAATAATCACGGTGGTCTTTCCGGCCTTGAGGGCAGCGCTGACTTCCTGTGTTGTCAACTGCTCGGCAAACACACTGCTGGCGCTGACCTGGGCCTGTGCTTGCGCCATCAGGCCCAAGCCGCCAAGGCACCAGCAGACCAGGGCAGCCAGCAGGCGGGGGTTCAACATACGGACTCTGACATAAAGCGGTTATTGTCGCTGCTCGGCTCCAGGAATCGGACCTCCCGGCACAATCGTCTATCGGTATCACTTATTCAGAAAAAAATGTCAGCCCATTGCCACGACCATCACGCCAGCCCCGGCGCAAGCGACCCGCGCTACCGCAAAATTTTATGGATTGCGCTGGTTCTGAACGCTGCCATGTTTTTTGTCGAACTGGGTGCGGGTTTTAAATCGGGCTCGGTGTCGCTGCTGGCCGATGCAATTGACTTTTTTGGCGATGCGGCCAACTACGGGGTGACCCTGGCGGTGTTGTCCAGCAGCCTGGCTTGGCGCGCATGGGCAGCGGTGCTCAAGGGTTTGAGCATGTTTGGTTTCGGCTTGTTCGTGCTGGTATGGGTAAGCTGGAGCGCGATGCAAGGGGTGATGCCTGAACCCGCCACCATGGGGGCGATTGGCTTGCTGGCACTCATTGTCAATGTATTAGTTGCGGCGCTGCTGTACGCCTACCGCGAAGGCGACGCCAACATGCGCAGCGTCTGGCTCTGCTCGCGCAATGACGCGATTGGCAACCTCGCCGTGATGCTGGCCGCGCTGGGTGTCTTTGGTACCGGCAGCGCCTGGCCCGACCTGGCCGTGGCTGCGGTCATGGCCAGCCTGGCGATCTGGGGCGGCTGGTCTGTGGTGCAGCAGGCGCGGGGGGAACTGACTGCTGTCCGGACGTCTGAGATACAACGGTGGGGTTAAATAGACCCTTGTTGTTTTGAACTTTTCTTTTGTGGTCTTATCATGTACTTATGCGCCGTTCCCTTTTCGTTCTGATCATCACCATGCTGCTCCTGCGCGGCTGGGCGAGTGACGCAATGGCCACGGGCATGGCTGTAGGCCAACTCCTCCACTTGCAAGTTGCTACGGAGTTATTGGGGTCAGACACCAATTTCGCTGCGGTGCATCGCACCGCGCCCTCCGGGCGAGCCGTAGGCTCGGCGAATTTGGGCTCTGACCCCAAAAACTCCCTGGCAACCGCTCCTGACTGCACAGGCCATGCTTCAGATGAAAGTGCCCAAGAGGCCAGCGGACACTGTGACGTCTGCCCCACCTGCCAGGCGTGCCACACGGTGGCGCTGTCGCATCTGGAGACCCACGCTCCATCCATGGCGACCCCCCCCGCACTGCCGCATTCGCCGGCCGCGCAATTTGCCAGCGCCGTCGCTGCGCTCGGCCAAAAACCACCGATCTCCTGATTTTCAGGCCCAAACTGGGCCTGTACTTGCGCTAGCACGGGCTTGACTGCCCGTTGCACCTGGATTGCTGTGATTGTCGCAATCACCCCGCTTGTTTATCAGGAGATTATTTTGAATACCCGTCCTTTTTCCAACCTATCCCGCTGGCTTTCACTGCTTGCAATGTCGCTGTGGGTCACAGCTGCGCATGCGCAGATGAACCCGGTAGCGCCCACTATCATGGGAAAAACTCAGGTGACCAAGGTCACGCCTGCGGGTTTTCAGTCGGCTTTTGAGGGCTACAAGCCCTACACAGAAGAAAACGCCGGCAATTGGGTAAAAGCCAACGATACGGTTGGCAAGATTGGCGGCTGGCGCGTTTACGCCAAAGAGGCGAGAGAGCCCGAGCCGGCCAAGGGCATGCCGGGGTCACACATGGGTCACGGAGGCAAGCCATGACGCGTTTAAACCGGATGCCGCGTGTCAAGCTGGTCGTCGCTGCGGTCTCATTGGTGGTTTTGACCGGATGCGCGAGCGTCAATTTTGACCAGTCCATCGCCAAAACCAACCAGGATGCGGCCGATTTCACGGCGGGCCGCCTGTCGCTGGCGCAAACCCATGCGCAGCGGGAAGCGCGAGAACGTACTGCTGCGGAGTTACTCAAACAGCCGCTCGACCAGAGTGGTGCGGTGCAGCTTGCCTTGATCAACAGTCCCGCATTGCAGGCCATGCTGGCAGACAACTGGGCCAATGCGGCTAACGCAGCGCAGTCAGGTCGGATAGCCAATCCCATTTTTACATTCGAACGCGTGCGTACCGGCGCTGAGCTCGACTTGGGGCGCTTGCTCTCCTTCGGCTTGCTGGACCTGCTGACGCTGCCTCAGCGCAACGCCATCGCGCAGCGGCGTATCGCGCAAAGTCAGTTGCGCCTGAGCTCCGATGTCATTGACCAGGTGACCCAGGTGCGACAGGCCTGGGTCAAGGCGGTTGTGGCACAACAAAGCCTGAGCTATGCCAGGCAGGTAGTTGACAGCGCGCAAGCCAGTGCTGAATTGGCGCGCCGCCTGCAGGCCATTGGCAACTTCAACAAGCTGACCAGTGCACGTCAACAGGTTTTCTACGCCGATGCCGCAACGCAACTGGCGGGCGCGCAGCACACGGCCACATCGGCCCGCGAGGAACTGACTCGCCTGCTCGGCCTGACAGACGCGCAGGCTAGCCAACTCAAACTGCCCGAGCGATTACCCGATCTGCCAAAAGCGCCGCGCGACCCGGCCGAGGTCAGCCAGCTGGCCAGCGCCTCACGGTTGGATATCCGTATGGCCCAATCAGACTTTGAGGCTGCCGCCAAGGCGCAGGGCTTGAACTTTGTGACCAGCCTGACGGACATCGAGCTGGGCATGATCCGCAATACGGTATTCGACAACGCGGACGGCGATAAGAAGACGGGTCGCGGCTTTGAGATCAGCTTGCGTTTGCCGATTTTCGATTGGGGCGGTCCCCAGCGCGACGCGATGAGCGCGCAGACCCTGGCAGCGGCCAACCGGTTGGAAGCGGCGGTACGCGCTGCAGGCTCCAGCTTGCGCGAGGGCTATTCCGCCTACCGCACGGCCTACGACATCAGCCGGCACTACCGCGATGAAGTGATCCCGCTACGCAAGACCATCTCGGAAGAGAACGTGCTTCGCTACAACGGCATGTTGATTGGCGTCTTCGAGCTGCTGGCCGATTCGCGCGCTGAGATCGGTACTGTGATGGCGGCCATCGCTGCCGAGCAACAGTTCTGGCTGGCTGACGCGGCACTGCAGGCATCGGTGATGGGCAAGCCAGTCATGGCATCCGCAGCGGCCATGCCGGACGGAGGAAAGGGAGGCGGCGATGCGCCTCACTGATGGGCCTCACCCATGCCGCAAGGGGTTATTGGGGTCAGACACCAATTTCGCTGTAGTGCAAGCACTGCACCCTACGGGCGAGCCATAGGCTCGGCGAATTTGGGCTCTGACCCCAAAAACCCCATCCATTTGAAAACTTTGCCAAAGAGAACTCCACATGAATTCAAGAAGACAGTTTTTTAAAGCGGCCAGTCTTGCCGGAGGCGCCGTAGCAATCGCTGCAGTGAGCCGCGTTGCCATGGCGGCCTTGCCCGAACCGGTTTTCCAAACCAAACCCGACACCATGCCGCCGTTGGTGCCGAACAGCGGGCGGCCCTACAACCCGGTGGTCACCCTGAACGGCTGGACGCTGCCTTGGCGCATGAACAACGGCGTGAAAGAGTTTCACCTGGTGGCCGAACCGGTTGTGCGCGAAATGGCACCGGGCATGAAGGCCCACCTGTGGGGCTACAACGGACAGTCGCCCGGACCGACGATTGAGGTTGTCGAAGGCGACCGGGTGCGAATTTTCGTCACCAACAAACTGCCCGAGCACACCTCCATTCACTGGCACGGCCAGCGTCTGCCCAATGGCATGGACGGTGTGGCGGGTCTGAACCAGCCTGCCATTCCGGTGGGCAAGACCTTTGTTTACGAATTCGTCGCCAAGCGTCCGGGCACCTTCATGTACCACCCGCATGCGGATGAAATGACGCAGATGGCGATGGGCATGATGGGCTTCTGGATCACGCATCCCAAGGCAAAGCACCCGTTGATCGACGAGGTGGACCGTGATTTCGTGTTCCTGCTCAACGCCTACGACATTGATCCCGGCGCCTACACGCCCAAGATCATGACCATGCTTGACTTCAACCTGTGGACCTTCAACAGCCGGATTTTCCCGGGCATCGACTCGCTCAATGTGCGCAAGAACGACAAGGTGCGTATCCGTATTGGCAACCTGACCATGACGAATCACCCGATTCATCTGCACGGCCACGAGTTTCTGGTCACCGGCACCGATGGCGGCCCGACGCCGAAATCCACCCGCTGGTACGAGGTCACGACCGATATCGCCGTCGGCCAGATGCGCCAGATTGAATTCCTCGCCGATGAAGAAGGCGACTGGTCTTTCCACTGCCACAAGAGCCACCACACCATGAACGCCATGGGCCACGATGTGCCCACCCTGATCGGTGTGGATCACCGGGACGTCGCCAAAAAGATCACCCGTCTGATTCCTGACTACATGGTGATGGGCGAGCGCGGCATGGCCGACATGACGGAAATGCCGATGCCGCTACCCGACAACACCATTCCCATGATGACCGGCGAAGGCCCGTTCGGCTCGGTCGAAATGGGCGGCATGTTCAGCGTGCTGAAAGTGCGCAAGGATCAGAAGCCCGGCGACTACAAGGATCCGGGTTGGTACCAGCACCCCCCTGGCACCGTGGCCTTCGAATACAAGGGCCCGCTGACCGAGCCCGCGCGCTTTCAATCCGAAGGCGGGCAATCCATGCCGCGTGCGCAAAAGAGCGCCAAGGAAATCGAAGTGCAGGTACGCAAACCAACGGCGAAATCCGGCCATTCCAGTCATTAAGTTTCAGTTTTTAACCCCCAAGGAGTATTTGTGAAAGTCAGATTCATTTCCACCCTCGCCATCAGCGCACTGGCTCTATCAGCACTGTCAACTGCCGCGTGGGCCGCTCCTGGCCACGCTGGCGGGCACGGCGATTCGGCTATCGGCAAACCCGGCGTGGCGGCCAACGCCAAGCGCACGGTCAACATCGACATGACCGACAACATGCGGTTCACCCCCGCCAACATTAGCGTCAAGCAGGGCGAAACCATCCGCTTCATCGTGAAAAACTCAGGCAAACTCAAACACGAGTTTGCGCTGGGCACAGCGCAGGAACTGAAGGCGCATTACGAAGAGATGAAAAAACATCCTGGAATGGAACATGACGACCCGAATATGGTCAGTGCTGCACCCGGCAAAACGGGCGAGGTGATCTGGCAATTCACCAGGGCCGGCAAGGTTGACTTCGCCTGCTTGCTGCCGGGCCACTACGATGCTGGCATGAAGGGCCATGTGGATGTGGCAAGCAACAAAACCCCAACCAAAGGAGATGACCATGGCCAACACAAGCATTGACGCTTTTTCCCGCCGGTCAGCGCTGCGGCTGGCGCTGGTCGGGGCTGCGCTTCTCAGTCAACCCTTGCGCGCGCTCGCGCAGGCAGCCAAGCAAACTCAAATCACGGTCTGGAAAGACCCCAACTGCGGTTGCTGCAAGGACTGGGTGGCCCACCTGCAGGAAAACGGTTTTGAGGTCAAGATCAACGACAGCGGCAACGCGGCGGCCAGGACCCGGCTGGGCGTGCCGGAAAAACTCGGCTCCTGTCACACCGCGCTGGTCGACGGCTACGCCATCGAAGGCCATGTGCCCGCCCGCGAAATCCACCGTCTACTGAAGCAGCGCCCGTCCGCCATTGGCCTGACCGCGCCCGGCATGCCGGTCGGCTCGCCGGGCATGGACGGAGCGGTCTATGGCGGACGCAAGGACCCGTATGACGTGCTGCTCATCAATCGTAACGGCAGCACGCGCGTTTATCAAAGTTACAACCGCACCTGAGTGCATTCAAAGGATTACCCATGAAACGCTTCACCACCCTGATCGCCACCCTCCTGACTTCGGCCGCTTTCGCGCAGGCCGCCCTACCCCTCACCGAAGGCGAGGTCCGCAAAGTGAACAAGGAAGACGGCAAGATCAGCATCAAACACGGCGAGATCAAAAACCTCGACATGCCGCCCATGAGCATGGTGTTTCAGGTTAAAGACCCTGCCCTGCTGAACAAGGTCAAGGCCGGTGACAAGGTGAGTTTCACCGTGGACAAGATCAATGGCGCGTTTACCGTACTTTCCATTGAGTTGAAAAAATAATTTTGCTTTGCGAATGGCTGACACGACTGAACTTTCCTGACTAAACCGTGTCTATGGGTTTAGATTTCTGCCGTGCCAGCCCTCCAATGTTCGCTATCTCAATCTGTCCCACACCATGACCTGGAACCGCCGCAAACGCTTCGTCACTGTGCTGTTCGCACTGGTGAACCTGCTGTTCATGCAGCTGGCGGTGGCCGCCTATGCCTGTCCTGGCGGTCCGTCCAAGGCTGGGGGCGATCAAATCGCCGCGATGGCGCAGGCGGTCGGGATGCCGTGCGCCGGGTCCATGGCACCCACGATGAACGACGAGCAGCCCAGCCTGTGCCATGCGCACTGCAAGGCCGCGCAGCAGACCGCCGACAAACACCAGGTGCCTGGATTGGCGAGCCTGGCCGATCTGGCAAGCGACTTCCCGTTACCTCGCGTTTCTGTGACTGTTACGTCGTTAGGCGTGCCCTTGCAGGCGCCACTTCTGGCGCGCACCACCGTGCAGTCTGTGGCCGTGCGCCACTGCTGTTTCCGCCTCTGAATCCTCCTGCTTCCTGTTTTCCGCCTGAGCACCTGCTGTGTGCCGGCGGTTTTTCATGTTGTCTGGAGGTTTCATGTTTTCTTTCTCTCTTGTCTGTCGGGCTTGCCTGATTTGGGGCCTGGCGCTTTCTGCGTTGCTGATCCACATCGCGGTGCCGCTGTACGCCGCAGAGCCCTTACCCGATCCCTTGTCTTTACAGGAAGCGCAGCGACTAGCTGCCGCGCGTTCCCGGCAACTGGTGGCCCAGGATGCAGTCACCAGGGCAGCGCGCAACATGGCGGTGGCGGCCGGCCAGCTACCCGACCCGGTGCTCAAGCTCGGCATCGACAGCCTGCCCGTCACGGGTCCCGAGCGCCTGAGCCTGACGCGCGACTTCATGACCATGCGCCGCATTGGACTGATGCAGGAAATTCCGCGCCCCGAAAAGCGCCAGCTCAAAGCTGAACGCTTTGAGCGCGATGCCGAGCGCGCACAAGCGCTACGGCAACTGGCCCTGGCAGGCATTGAGCGGGACACCGCCCTGGCCTGGCTGGAGCGCTACTACGCGCAGGCCATGCGCACGCTGTTGCTGCAGCAGCTGGAAGAAACTCGCCTGCAGGAGCAAGGTGCCGCCATCGCCTTTCGCGAAGGCCGGGGCAACCAGGCCGACGTGTTCGCGGCGCGCGCTGCCCTGATCAAAGTCGAAGACCGATTGAGCCAGATTGATCGGCAAGATAAAAACGCCAGCCTGATGCTTGCGCGCTGGATCGGTACAGACGCCAAGCGTCCGTTGGCGGGCCAGCCCGCATGGAAAAACAGCAAACTGGACACGACGCTTTTCACGACGTTTTCCGCCGAGCAACTCCAGCAGCATCCGCAGCTGGAGTTGCTGGCCACACAACTGAGCGCCGCTGAAACAGACGCTCGCCTGGCCCAAGCCAACACGAAATCTGACTGGACGCTGGAAGCCGCCTATCAGCAGCGCGGCCCGGCTTATTCCAACATGGTGTCTCTCGGCGTATCGATTCCCCTGCAGTGGGATCAAAAAAACCGCCAGAACCGCGAGGTAGCGGCGAAGCTGGCGTTGGTGGACGAAGCGCGCGCCAATTACGACGACAAGCTGCTGGCCTACGAGGCCGAGGTGCGCGGCTTGCACAACGACTGGCAAACCGGCAAGGAGCGCGTCGCCCGCTACACCGGCCAGATGATCCCCGTGGCCGGGCAACGCGCTGCCGCCGCGCTGACGACTTACCGCATTGGCAAGGGTGATCTGGCCAGCGTGCTGGCGGCACGGCGTGAAGAAATCAGCGCCCGCATTCAGGGCTTGACGCTGGAGCTGGAGACCGCCCGCCTGTGGGCGCAGCTCAACTATTTCGACATGATGGCAGCTGAAGAAACCGGCGCCAACAACACCGCCAATCCCACTGCATCATCCGCCTCATCCGAAAAAAGCCAGCCATGAACTCGAAAAAAATCCTTCTCCTATCGCTGTTGGCCGCTGCGCTGCTGGGCCTGGCTGGTGCGGGCGCCTATGCTCTCTACGCGCTGGGTTTGAAGCGCGGCATGGACGCCTCAGCGCCAGCCGTCTCCTCCCCTGCAGCCGCGTCTGGCGCTTCTGCGTCCGCTCCCAGTGACGCAACGCCAGCTGGCCCGCAAAGCATTGCGCAAGGCGAAGACGCCACCCGGCGCCACATCAGCGCCGGTCTCAAGGCTGGCGATATCGACCCAGCCAGTGGCCGCAAGATTTTGTACTATCACGACCCCATGGTGCCGGGCAACAAGTTCGACAAACCCGCCAAGTCACCCTTCATGGACATGATGCTGGTGCCTGTGTATGCCGATGGAGACACCGATCAAGGCCGGGTGACCGTTAGCCCGCGCATTCAGCAAAACCTGGGTGTACGTACCGCGCTGGTCCGGCAAGGCACGCTGTCGCCCGAACTGTCTGCGGTAGGCAACATCGCGTTCAATGAGCGTGACCAGGTCATCGTGCAGGCGCGTGCCAACGGTTATGTGGAACGCCTGCGAGTACGCGCCACGCTGGACAGCGTGACCAAAGGCCAGACGCTTGCAGAACTCTACGTTCCCGACTGGGTGGCCGCGCAGGAAGAATTTCTCGCGGTTCGACGCATGCAGGGAACGAATCTGGAAGGTTTGGTCGATGGCGCCCGCCAGCGCATGCGTCAGGCCGGCATGAGCGAGGCACAGATTTCCGAGCTACAAACCAGCGGGCAGACGCGTACCCGCATCGCGCTGATCGCGCCCATCAGCGGTGTGGTCACGGAGTTGTCGGTGCGCGAGGGCATGACGGTAGCGCCTGGTGCGTCCTTGTTTCGCATCAATGGCTTGTCGACGGTCTGGGCCAATGCCGAGGTGCCCGAGAGTCAGGCAGCCCTGCTGCGTCCGGGTGCCAAGGTTCAGGCTAGAAGCCCAGCGGCTCCCGGCACGCTGTTCAGCGGCCGTGTCGAGGCCATCCTGCCAGAAGTCAATGCAAGCACGCGCACCCTGAAGGCCCGCGTGGCGCTGGCCAACCCCGGCAGCCGCCTGGTGCCGGGCATGTTTGTGCAAATGCAGTTCATGGACATGCGTGCCGACAAGGTGCTTCTGATTCCCACCGAGGCTGTGATCCAGACCGGAAAACGCAGCGTCGTGATGCTGGCTGAAAAAGACGGCAAGTTCCGGCCAGTGGACGTGGAGATCGGCATTGAAAGCGGCGGGCAAACCGAAATCAAGCGCGGCCTGCAGGCCGGCCAGCAGGTGGTGGTGTCGTCGCAGTTCCTGATTGACTCGGAAGCCAGCCTCAAAGGTGTTGAGGCCCGGCTCAATGAGCCCACCACGCCGGCAGCAAGCAACACGGCGCCTCGCCATCAGGGTGAAGGCAAAGTGGATGCCGTCAGCCGCGATGCGGTGACGCTGGCGCATGGCCCGATTGCCTCGCTGAAGTGGGGCACCATGACCATGGACTTCAAAGCCCCGGCGCAAGGACTGCCGCGCAACGTACAAACCGGCGACCGGATAAGGTTTGAGTTCTACATGGACGCCGAAGGCTTGCCACAATTAACAAGCATCACGCCGATGCCAACACCTTCCAAGGCTGTCGGGAGCAAGCCATGATCGCCGGGCTGATCCGCTGGTCTCTCGTCAATCGCTTTCTGGTGCTTCTGGCCACCTTGATGATCAGCGCCTGGGGCGTGTATGCGGTACTGAAGACACCGCTGGACGCCCTGCCCGATTTGTCGGATGTGCAGGTGATCATTCGCACCAGCTACCCCGGCCAGGCACCGCGCATCGTCGAGAACCAGGTCACCTACCCCTTGACCACCACCATGCTGTCGGTGCCGGGCGCCAAAACGGTACGCGGTTACTCCTTCTTCGGCGACTCTTTCGTCTATGTGCTGTTTGAAGACGGCACCGATTTGTACTGGGCACGGTCCCGCGTGCTCGAATACCTCAACCAGGTGCAGTCGCGCCTGCCCGCCGGCGCCAAGGCCTCGCTGGGGCCGGACGCTACCGGCGTCGGCTGGATCTACCAGTACGCGCTGATTGACCGCAGCGGCACACAGGATGCCTCGCAATTGCGCGCGCTGCAGGACTGGTTCTTGAAGTACGAACTCAAGACGGTGCCCAATGTGGCCGAGGTTGCCTCGGTAGGCGGCATGGTGCGCCAGTACCAGATCGTGCTGGACCCCGACAAACTTGCCGCCTATCGCATCCCGCACACCCGAGTGCTGGAAGCGATGCAAAAAGCCAACCAGGAAAGCGGTGGCTCCGTGCTGGAGCTGGGTGAGGCCGAATACATGGTGCGCGCCTCGGGCTACCTGCAGTCGCTCGACGATTTCCGCAAGGTGCCCCTGATGACCACCGACGCCGGCGTCTCAGTCCGGCTGGGCGATGTGGCGCGCATCCAGCTCGGCCCCGAAATGCGGCGCGGCATTGGCGAGTTGGATGGCGAGGGTGAAGCCACGGGCGGCATCATTATCATGCGCTCGGGCAAAAACGCGCTGGAAACGATTGCGGCCGTCAAGGCGAAGCTACAGCAGCTGCAGACCAGCCTGCCCAAGGGCGTGGAGATTGTTCCGGTTTATGACCGCTCCGGCTTGATCGAGCGGGCCATCAACAACCTGGGCTTCAAGCTGCTGGAAGAATTTGCCGTCGTGGCCGTGGTGTGCCTGATTTTCCTGTTCCACCTGCGTTCGGCCCTGGTCGCCATCGTCTCGCTGCCGCTGGGCATACTCGCCGCCTTCATCGTCATGTATTACCAGGGCGTCAATGCCAACATCATGTCGCTGGGCGGTATTGCCATTGCCATTGGGGCGATGGTGGACGCAGCGGTGGTGATGATAGAAAACGCCCACAAACACCTGGAGCAATGGAAGCACGATCACCCCGGCGGCCTACTTGCCGGCGATGCGCGCTGGAAAGTCATTGGCGATGCTGCGACAGAAGTGGGACCGGCGCTGTTTTTTTCCCTGCTCATCATCACGCTGTCATTCATCCCGGTGTTCACCCTGGAGGCGCAGGAGGGGCGTTTGTTCTCGCCGCTCGCGTTTACCAAGACTTACGCCATGGCGGCAGCCGCCGGGCTGTCAGTCACCTTGATTCCCGTGCTGATGGGCTACCTGATTCGCGGCCGCATTCCGGATGAAAAAGCCAACCCGCTGAATCGCCTGCTGATCCGCGTGTACCAGCCGCTTCTGGACCGTGTGCTGCATTGGCCCAAGCTCACACTCGGTATCGCCGCGCTGCTGTTGGCCGTCAGCCTGTGGCCATTGCAGCACATCGGCGGCGAGTTCATGCCGCGCCTGGACGAAGGCGACTTGCTCTACATGCCGACTGCCCTGCCTGGTCTGTCGGCCGGCAAGGCCGCCGAACTGCTGCAGCAAACCGACCGGCTAATTAAAACCGTACCGGAGGTGCTCAGTGTCTATGGCAAAGCCGGCCGCGCCGAAACCGCCACCGATCCCGCACCGATGGAAATGTTTGAGACCACCATCCAGTTCAAGCCTCGAAATGAGTGGCGACCGGGCATGACGCCGGACAAATTGGTGGAGGAGCTGGACCGCATCGTCCAGGTGCCGGGGCTGGCCAACATCTGGGTGCCGCCGATCCGAAACCGCATCGACATGCTGGCCACCGGCATCAAAAGCCCGGTCGGGGTGAAAGTGGCCGGCGCGGATTTGGCCACCATTGACCGCGCAACCAGCGAGATCGAGCGGGTGCTCAAGGATGTGCCTGGTGTCAGCAGCGCGCTGGCCGAACGGCTGACCGGCGGACGCTATGTTGACGTCAACATCCGGCGCGATGACGCAGCGCGTTTTGGCATGAACATCGCCGACGTGCAGTCAGTCATCGCCACCGCGGTCGGCGGCGAAAACCTGGGCGGCGCCAGCGGCGAGGTGGTGATCGGCCTGCAGCGCTTCCCGATCAATGTGCGCTACCCGCGCGAGATCCGCGATTCGCTCGAAAAACTGCGCAGCCTGCCGATCGTGAATCAACGCGGTGCGCGCCTGGTGCTGTCGGACGTGGCTGACATTCGCATCACCGACGGGCCGCCCATGCTGCGCAGCGAAAACGCGCGCCTGTCGGGCTGGGTCTATGTGGATATTCGCGGCCGCGATCTGCGTTCTGCCGTGAAAGACATGCAAGCGGCGGTAGCGGCACAGGTCAAGCTGCCGCCGGGATATTCGATCTCCTGGTCGGGGCAGTTTGAGTTTCTTGAGCGGGCCACGGCCAAGCTCAAGGTGGTTGTACCGTTTACCTTGCTGATTATTTTTGTGCTGCTGTACCTGACCTTCAAGCGCTTTGACGATGCCTTCCTGATCATGGCAACCCTGCCTTTTGCGCTGATAGGCGGCATCTGGTTGTTGTACCTGCTGAGCTACAACCTGTCGGTGGCCGGCGCGGTGGGCTTTATTGCGCTGGCGGGCGTCTCGGCGGAGTTCGGTGTCATCATGCTGCTCTACCTCAAACAGGCTTGGGACAAGCGCATCGCAGAAGGCAGGATCGTGACCGACGATTTGATCGAAGCGATTCGCGAAGGGGCTGTGCTCAGGGTACGGCCCAAGGCCATGACGGTGGCTGTGATTCTGGGGGGCCTGTTCCCCATCATGTGGGGCACGGGCACCGGCTCGGAAGTGATGCAACGCATTGCCGCACCCATGGTCGGCGGCATGATCACCGCCCCGCTGCTGTCGATGTTTGTGATTCCGGCGGCCTACCTGCTGATGCGTCGGCCGCGCAAGGAGACAGAGGCGACAGGGACGGAACGTCCACGGGCATTTTGGAGGCGCAGCCGTGAAGGTGCTTAGTTGCCTTGGCCGCATCCGTTTGATTGCGATTCTGACAATTCGAAAGTGATGGAGCAACTCATGAGCATCAAATACCTTGTAGCAATTGTGCCCTCGAACAGTTTGGAAAGCCTTGAAGCGACGCTGCGCAGTATTCGGATCGGCGGTGTCACTGTGACAAAGGTGAAGGGCTACGGAGAGTACAAAAATCTGTTCTCAGACGACTGGCTGGTCGAGCACACAAAGGTCGAGATCTTTGCCGAAGAATCCAAAGTCGATTTGCTCGTCAGTGCCTTGCTGGATATGTCGCATTCCGATCCACCGGGGGCCGGCATCGTCGCCATGATGCCAGTGGAAAGGTTCCTCCATCTGCGCACCGGAACCGAAACTCTGCCTGACGTTCCACCGATTTAGAAAGGAGCGGGAACTTTTTGTACATATGTGAGCCTGAACAACTTCGTGCCTGAGTGCGTATGTTTGTTCGCCCTCAGTACGATGTCTCAACTACAAAGGATTCAACCATGAAATGCGATTCGAAAATGATGCTAAAAACAGCGGCCGGCATGGGCATCGTCCTCGCGGTGGCGTACTTTACGCTACCTGCGGCCCAGACGTTCATCTTGGCCAGCGCGCCCATTCTGTTGGTGCTCATCTGTCCCGTGGCGATGCTCCTCATGATGGCAAGCATGAACGGAAGCAAGAAGGATGATGGCGCGAAGCCAGACCAAACAATGCCTGCTCCAGGGTCATTGAGGGCCGGCCGAGACGAGGCATAGCAAGAGTGCTCAGTCCGAACGCCTTCGAAGGCGCCCGCTACACACATGTCATTGCACCAGGAAATGCCACGTCACACACAGCAAACCCGACGGACCTGGCGCGCCGCCACTGGCTTGCCGCTACCGCTGCGGCCAGCGGCGTGGGTATTGCCGCGACCAGCGTGCCCTTTATCGCCTCGATGATCCCCAGTGAGCGTGCTCATGCGTTGGGCGCGCCCGTGGAAGTCGACGTCAACGCCATCAAGCCCGGGAAACTCCAGACCGTGGAGTGGCGCGGCAAGCCGATCATTGTCGGCAGCGGCATGCAGGGCGACCGTGCCGCGGTGATTTTCTCGCGTCCGGAGGAAATGTCAGCGTTCATTCACAGGGAGTGCCCATGAAGGCCGAAGATACCGAAGATACGCCCCACCGCGAGGCTGCGGCCACGGCCGATGCGAAGCCCACGCAATCGCGCGCCAAAGCAGCGAGATGGGCCTTGTATGCCCTCGCCGCCGCGGGTCTCTCCACTGCGGCCTGGCTAATGTATCGACCGAACGCTCCCGAGCCCGTCGATCCTGCCCGGCCCCCGAGCCCGGCAGCAACGCAAGCCACGTCGACCAGCCTGACACTGCATCCACAGCCGCGCAGTCTGCCGCCGCTGCGCTTCGCCGACGGAGCCGGCGCACCGACAAGCCTGGCCGCTTTTCGCGGCAAGTTCGTGCTGCTCAACGTGTGGGCCACCTGGTGCACGCCATGCCGTGAGGAGATGCCGACGCTCGATCACCTGCAGGCCACGCTGGGCGGGCCGGACTTCGAGGTCGTCGCGCTGTCCATCGACCAGGCGGGCGCGCCGGTCGTGCAGAACTTTTTCCGCCAAATCGGCATCAAGCGACTGCACCCGTACATGGACCAGTTCAACGAGACCACTTCGGCTCTGGGCGTCGTCGGTCTGCCGCTGACCCTGCTCATCGATCGACAGGGGCGGGAGATCGGTCGCAAGCTCGGGTCGGCCGCGTGGGACGCCCCGCAGATCGTCGAGCTGATTCGCAGCCGGTTGAACACTCCCGCCGGCGCCGTGAAGGCATCCGCTTCTGCGGTGCCGGATTTGACCGTCAGCCAAGCGTGGGCCCGCGCTACCGTGCCCGGCCAGGACGTCGCGGCTGTGTACCTGACCGTCACCAGCACCCAAGGTGCCGCGCTGGTCGGCCTGCGCAGCGACGCGGCCGGCACGGTCCAGATGCACGACATGACGATGGACGGCAACGTGATGAAGATGCGTCAACGGGAGCGCCTGCCGCTGCCAGCGGGCCAGGCCGTTCAGCTGCAACCCGGCGGCACTCATCTGATGATGCAGCAGTTGAAGAAGCCGCTGCGACCCGGCGACCAGGTTACGCTGAGCCTCACGCTGGTCGATCAAACCGGGCTCGAAACCGTGGTGCGTGTGGACGTACCGGTGCGCGCCACATCACCTTCCGGGAGTTGAGCCGTGGCCACTAGAATCTTGCGGATCGTCGCGTCGGCGCTGGCGATGACACTCGTGCTGGTGCTGGTGCTGGCCGCCTACGGCGATCGCAGCAACGGTGCCGCGTCGCCTTTCACATCGACCGACATCACGGGAGTCGACTGGGGGCGCGACTTTCATTTGACCGATCACAACGGCGTCCCGAGGAGCATCACCGACTTCAAGGGCAAGGCGGTGATGCTGTTCTTCGGCTTCACCCATTGTCCGGACATGTGTCCGACGACACTGGCCAACATGGCGGCGGTGGTCAATCAATTAGGCAAGGACGGCGATCGGGTGCAAGGCCTGTTTGTCACCGTCGACCCGCGGCGCGACACCCCGCAAGTGCTGGCGCAATACGTTCCCGCTTTCCACCCCCGCTTTCTCGGCCTCTACACCGACGAAGGCACGACCGCGGCACTGGCCAAGGATTTCAAGATCTTTTACAGCGCCCAGCCAGCCGACGCGCAGGGCAATTACACGGTCGATCACAGCGGCGGCGTTTTCGTGTTCGACCCGCGTGGCCGCCTGCGCCTGTTCGTGGGTGGGCAAAGAAGCGTCGCCGCAGTGGCGACCGATGTCGCGCTGTTGCTGAAGGAATGACGCTACCACCGACCCGGATGCTAACACTCACCGAACCACTCTTCAACTGACCACCAAGGAAAATCATGCTCAACAAAAGCCATCTCCTCAAAACTCTCGCATTCACGCTGGCCCTGGCTGGATACTCGGCCCTGTCGGCTCACGCCGGTGAGGCCGTGACACTAACCCATGTGCACGGTCTGTCCTACAGCGCCGACGGCGTGCAATTGCTGGTCCCTAGTCACCACGGGCTGGCCGTGTACGAGGGCGGACGTTGGTCCAAGGCGGCGGGGCCGGCGCACGACTACATGGGTTTCTCCGCCACGCGCGATGCACTCTACAGCAGCGGTCACCCGGCGCCGGGCTCCGGGCTGACCAACCCCTTCGGCCTGATCAAGAGTCGCGACGGCGGCAAGAACTGGCAGAAGCTGGGGCTGGACGGCGAATCGGACTTCCACACGCTGGCCACCAGCTATGTGACCAACGCGGTCTACGTGTTCAACCATGGCCCAAACTCGCGGATGAAGAAGGCCGGCATCTATTACACGCTGAACGATGGCTTCAAGTGGCAGCGCGCCGATGCCAAGGGGCTGCCCGCCAAGGTCATTAGCCTGGCCGTGCATCCTACGGACGCCAAACTGGTCGCCGCAGGCAGCAATGACGGGCTGTACCTGTCGCGCAATGGGGCAAGCAGCTTCGAGCGGTTGGTCAGCGGCAGACAGGTGCTCGCCGCAAGCTTCGACCTGAATGGGGAGCAGCTTTGGTTTGGCACCTATTCCAGCGAGCCGGCGCTGTTCAGGATTGGCCTGAAGGCAGGGGCCAAGGCCGAGAAGGTCAAGCTACCCGTGCTGACCAAGGACGCTGTCGCCTACATCGCGCAAAACCCCAAACAGCATCGCGAGATCGCCATCGCAACGTTCAATCGGAACGTCTATCTCAGTAAAGACCAGGGCGGCACCTGGACGCAAATCGCCAAGGAAGGCACAACGCTATAACTAACTCAAACAACAGGTTCACTACCAGGCGCCGCGCGCCCCAACACACTCAAACAGGAGGTCATAACCATGAACAAGCAAAGGCGCCAGATACTGATCCGCTGCGGCGCTGCGGCGGCGGCCACACTCGGCGTGCCGGCCTTGCGCGCAGACGAGCGCAGTAGCGGCCGCACCGCGTCCGGCGTCGATGTCCACATCGAGCTGCATGCCATAACTGATCGTGTCGCCATTCGCCCGGGAGCATCGACCCGGGTGTGGCGCTACCAGAGCCGGCTGCTGCGCGGCGCTGCGGGTGCGCTGGAGGCTTCGGCTGGCTCCTACCTTGGGCCCATCATCCGCGTCCGCCGGGGTCAGCGCGTGCGCATCGACCTGATCAACGGCTTGCCGGAGTCGACCATCATCCATTGGCACGGCCTGCACGTTCCGGACGACATGGACGGTCACCCGCGCCACGCGATCGGCCCGGGCGAGCGCTATGTCTACGAATTCACCGTCGTCAATCGCGCCGGCAGCTACTGGTTTCACCCGCACCCGCATGGCCGCACCGGCAAGCAGGTGTACTTCGGCCTGGCCGGCCTGTTCCTGGTCAGCGATGACGAGGAGGACGCCCTCGGCCTGCCCACCGGTGCGCAAGACCTACCGCTGGTGATCCAGGACCGGAGCTTCGACCACGACAACCAGCTGATCTACCTGTCGGACAGCCTGGCCGCTGCACCCACCGAAGGCTCCGACCGGCGCGGGATGATGGGCGGCGGAATGATGGATCGAGGCATGGCGGGGATGGGCGGCATGGGCCGGATGATGGCCGCCATGATGGGCATGTTCGGTGACCAGATCCTGGTCAACGGCCGGCCCGATGCGAGCCTCGAATTGGCGCCGCGCCCGTATCGGCTGCGCCTGCTCAACGGCTCCAATTCGCGCATCTACAAGCTGGCCTGGGCCGACCGGTCGCCGCTGACAGTGATCGGCACCGACGGCGGGCTGCTGGCCGCGCCGCTGCAGCGCGACCACGTCATGCTCGCGCCCGCAGAGCGCCTCGACCTGTGGGTGGACTTCGCGCGCTGGCCCGCGGGCACCGAGTTGACGCTGCAAAGCCTGGCCTTCGACAACGGTACGGGCGGAATGATGGGAGGAATGATGGGCGGGGCGGCCTTGCCGGACGGTGCGCCATTTCCCGTGCTCACCGCGCGCGTGCAAGGCGGCGCGAAGGGCCAGTCCGCGCCGTTGCCGCAACGCCTGTCGGCCCTGCCGCGGCCCGACCCGCGCGCCGCCGTCAACGCCGACCGCCCCAAGGTCTTCAACCTCACGATGGGCATGATGACTTGGGGCATCAACGGCCAGGGCTTCGACATGCTCGGCGCGAGCGCCCTCGAAACCGTCAAGCTCGGCACGCAGGAGATCTGGGAGTTCCGCAACGACGCCAGCGCCGGGATGATGGGCATGTCGATGCCCCACTCGATGCACGTGCACGGTCTGCAGTTTCGGGTGATCGGGCGTTTCGCCGCCGGCAACGTCGGCCGCAGTGCGGACAGCACAGGCATCATCGACGAGGGATGGAAGGACACGGTGCTCGTGATGCCGCAAGAGCGCGTGCGCATCCTGCTGCGCTTCGAGGACTACCCGGGGCTCTTCCTCTACCACTGCCACATGCTGGAGCACGAGGACTCCGGCCTGATGCGCAACTACCGGGTAGTGGCCTGAAAGATGATGAACAACGACAGCAATCAGCCGCGAACGGCGAAAGTGAAACTGCAGTGAACTTCAATATTGCACCATTCATGCGCATATCACTGCTATGGATCGCGTTGGCCCTTGGCCTGTCGGTCACCGCGTGGGCCCAGATTCCTGGGGTCGATGGCACAACACCCCTTCAATCCACTGCGACAGCGTCAGGACCGTTGGACTCACTTCGGGGTTTTCTGGGCATTCGTAAGGCATCGCAAGAATTGCTCCCCCCCGAGCAGGCGTTTGAGATCGTCGTCACCGCTCGCGATGCCAACACCTTGATTGCCACGTTGACACCAACGCCAGACTACTATCTTTATCGCGACAGGATCAGCTTCAAAGTCGTGGGACCGACCGGTGTCTCTGTGGCCAGCGTTACGTTGCCGCAGGGGAAACCCAAGGCCGATCCCACCTTCGGCACAGTACAGGTCTACTACCATCCGGTCGAGGCGTTGATCGCATTGCGGCACGACGGCCAAGCGCCGCCGGAGATCCAGCTGCTTGCAAGTTATCAGGGTTGCAATGAACCCATGGGCGTGTGTTACCCGCCTGTCGAGAAAAGGTTGACGATCGCCTTGTCCGGATTCGCCGCCGCCAGCCCGACCAGCATTCAGACAGCAAGCTCGGCGCAGAGTGTCTCGTCGGGTTCGGCAGCTGCCGCTGCAAAATCGACAACACAGGTTCCATCGGACCCGGACGTCGTGGGTCAGCTGTTTGCCCAAGGCAACCGCTGGGTACTGGTGGCGGCATTTTTCGGGTTCGGCCTGCTGCTGGCTTTCACTCCATGCATGCTTCCGATGATTCCCATCCTGTCGGGCATCATTGTCGGGCAGGGGGCACCCTTGACCAGACGCCATGCGTTGGGCCTGTCGGCCATCTATGTGCTTGGCATGGCCATTACCTATGCACTGGCGGGGGTGGCTGCCGGCTTGGCCGGCACATTGTTGTCCGCCTATCTCCAAAACCCGTGGGTACTGGGCAGCTTCGCGCTGATCTTCGTGCTGCTGGCATTGTCCATGTTCGGGCTCTATGAGCTGCAATTGCCTGCCGCGCTGCAGAACCGGTTGAGCGCGGCCAGCGGTCGGATGCGGGGCGGACGCGCGCTCGGGGTGTTTCTGATGGGCGTGTTGTCGGCCATCATTATCGGGCCCTGCGTGGCCGCGCCGCTGGCGGGTGCCTTGCTTTATATCGGTCAGACCCACGATGTGCTGCTGGGTGGTGTCGCTCTTTTTTCGATGGCGATCGGCATGGGGGTACCCTTGCTCGTGATCGGTGCCAGTGCAGGATCCCTGCTGCCGAAGTCAGGACCCTGGACCATTGCGGTGCAGCACGTATTTGGTGTTGTCATGCTCGGGGTGGCCCTGTACATGCTGACACCGGTCATCCCCGTCGTGGCCCAGCAATTGCTGTGGGCTGCACTTCTCATCGTGCCGGCAATCTATCTGCATGCACTGGACCCTTTGCCGGTGGATGCACGTGGCCATCGGCGCTTGTTCAAGGGGGTGGGTGTGCTGTCCTTGCTTGTGGGTGCGGCGCTGCTGGTAGGAGCCCTTTCAGGTCACCGCGAGTTGCTGCAGCCATTGGCCGGCTTGCGGGGTACGGCCGCGACAAGCCAGACGCGCGAGCTGCCGTTCCAACCCGTGCGCAGCGTCGCCGACCTCGACGCCCGATTGCTCAGCGCGCGGGGTCGGCCCGTGATGCTCGATTTCTGGGCCGAATGGTGCGTGTCGTGCAAGGAGATGGAACAGTTCACTTTTTCAGATGAACGGGTCCATGCGCGCTTGAAAGACACACTGTTGCTGCGCGCAGACGTGACGGACAACAACGCCGATGACCAGGCGTTGCTGCGCCGATTCAAACTGTTCGGGCCGCCGGGGATCGTGTTTTTTGATCGCAATGGCGGGGAAATCGCGTTTCAGGTGATCGGCTATCAGAGCGCCGAGCAGTTTCTCGCGTCGCTCGCTCGCGTCGACTCCCTGGCAGCGGCACCTTAGAAGAAAGCGAAGCATGGATATTTTTGCGCACGCATTGTGGGCCGGAGCCGGCGTCATGTTTGCACAGCGTCGCTGGTCTATCTCAACACGAACCGCGGCCGCAACTGTCGGGCTCGCGGTGCTGCCGGACATTCCCCACTTGCTGCCGATCGTCGGTTGGTCGGTGTTCAGCGCGGGCAATATCACTGCCGTGCAAGGCTATGCGATTGCAGTGCCAGGCCGGGAGCCTATGGTTCCGCCGTTGATCAATGCCCTGTCTCACAACTTACACTGCATCCCACACAGTGCGGTCGTTGCTGGTCTCGTCACGCTGTTGGTATGGGTTTGGACTCGATCGCTGTGGATTCCCTTGCTGGGTTGGTGGTCGCACATTTTGATCGACATGTTCACGCATTCGAAGGACTACTACGAATCTCCGGTGTTATGGCCGATCACGCGCCAAGGTTTCGACGGCATTGCGTGGAACACGCCATGGTTCATGGGACTGAACTATTTGGCGTTGGCCGCGACCTACGTTTGGCTAATCATGCGATCGCGCCGGGCGCGCTTCGGGAGCTCCAATTGACGTCTACCTGCGCGGCGATCTTCGCCAACATTCCGCTCGACGCCGTCTGAGAACGAAAGCATCATGAATACATCACCGACCTCAGCCGAGGCCCACCCCACGCAAGACCCCGCCCTGCAAGCACCACACCGCAAGCCGTTGCGCAGTCGCATGACATTCCTCATCCCGCTGCTCGCCTTCGGCGCGTTGACGCTGGTGCTGGGCATCGGCCTCTCGCTCAATCCGCGCGAAGTCCCGTCACCGCTGATCGGCAAGGCCGTGCCGCCGTTCGAGTTGCCGGCGGTCAAGGGCCGCACGCAGGGTCTCGCAAGCCGTGATCTGGTCGGCGAAGTCTCGCTGGTCAACGTCTTCGCCTCGTGGTGTGCCGCCTGTCTCGAGGAGCACCCGGTGCTCGCCGATCTGGCGCGCCGCAAGCTCGTGCCAATCCACGGCCTGAACTACAAGGACAAGCCCGAAGACGCGGCGGCCTGGCTGGACCGTTGGGGCGACCCGTACACGCGCACTGGTGCCGACGTCGACGGGCGGGTCGGCATCGACTGGGGCGTCTACGGCGTTCCAGAAACCTTTGTCATCGACTCGCAGGGGCGCATCGCCTACAAGCACATCGGACCGGTGACCGAGGCGTTCGTGCGCAGCAAGCTGCTGCCGATGATCGAGGGGCTTCGGCGCCAAGGCCCATCCGCCCGCGAGGCGGCGCCACCGGGTTGAACAGTCGTGGACGCGTAAGGTTGCGCTTCAAGGGAGACGAACCATGTCAACCACCATCCCCGACGATCCCGGCCGCCGCCTCTGGCTGGCGCCGGCGGCCGCGACCTCTTGCAGCCGCTCGCCGGTCTTCGCAATGCCACAGTGCAGGTCAGCGGCGAACTCGCGTTCCAGCCGGTGAAAAACGTGGCTAATCTGGAGGCCCGATTGCAGGCGGCGCGTGGCCGCCAGGCATTGTCTTCTTCGACAAGCAGGGCCAGCAAGTAGCATTCCGGGTGATCGGCTATCAGCCCCCGCAGCCTACTTGCTGATGCGTAGAGACAGGCGTAAAGGTGGGCTCTGACCCCAAAAACCCTCGACTCAGTGCTTATGTTCGGCAACCTTGCCAGCAACAGCGCCTGGCGCAGCCAAGCCAACCGGCAACACCAAATCCAGCTTGCTCTCAACGCCCTTCGCGTCCTTGAAGCGCAAAGTCACGGGCACGCTGCTGCTATTTGCAAGCGGTGCTTTCAAGTCCATCAGCATGATGTGGTAGCCGCCGGACTTGAGCTGCACGGTCTGGCCAGCAGGCAAGTCAAGGATGGGTACCGCCCGCATTTTCATGATGTCGTTTTCCATCTTCATCTCATGCACTTCGGCCACACCCGCTGCGGGTGACGACACACCAACCAGCCGCGTACCCTCTTTGGCCGTGAGGTTCATAAAAGCGCCCGTGCCTTTTTGGCCCTGCACGGTGGCACGCGCCCATGCGCCATCGACTTTAACGGCGACGGTTTGTGCTGCGACTAGAGCAGTCGCGAGTGCCAAGAGCACTACTAAGCCAGCCAAGCCAGTTCTTGCAAACAGATGTGATGTCATATTCAGATTCCGTTGATGAGGTTACGGAGGTGATTATGAGTTATTGGGGTCAGACACCAATTTCGCTGCGGTGCGAAGCACCGCCCCCTTCGGGCGAGCCGTAGGCTAGGCGACTTTGGGCTCTGACCCCAAAAACTCCGGCTGGATTATAGGGACGAGACTATTCACCCCGGAGACGATGGCATACTGTTTTTTCCATTCAACCCGTATACCAAACCCACTACCCTTAAGGCCAGTCGTGACTCAATCCTTCAAATCCATAGTGGTCGTAGGCAGCGGTGCCGTCGGCAGTTTTTACGGCGCAATGCTGGCACGCGCTGGCCACCGCGTCACGTTGATTGGCCGCGCACCGCATGTACAGGCGATTGAACAACATGGTTTGCAGTTGCATATGGCGGGCCGCGTAGAGGCCGTAAAAATCGGCGCAACAACAGAACTGAGTGCTGTACGCGGCGCAGATCTGGTTTTGTTTTGCGTCAAGTCGCTGGATACAGATACCACGGCGCGTCAGATCGCACCGCTGCTTGATGCGAATGCCATCGTGCTCAGTCTGCAAAACGGCGTGGACAACGCCAGGGTGCTGACGCAGCATATTGCACAACTGGTGGTGCCCACTGCGGTATACGTGGCCACCGCCATGCCAGAGGCAGGTGTTGTGCAGCACTTCGGGCGTGGCGACTTGGTGATTGGCAACGTCCATGCCCAAGTCAATGCACAACTCCAAAGTGCTGCGAATGAAAAGCGCTTGCAGGCAATCGTTGATCTGTTCGCCACCGCCCAGGTGCCCGTGCGCATCTCGCCAGATGTGATGGGCGAGCTATGGGGTAAGCTGCTGGTGAACTGCGCCTACAACGCCATATCAGCGGTGTCGCAAATGCCCTATGGAAAGATGGCCGCGCTAGCTGCCATCCGCGAAACCCAGCACGCTGTGGTGCGCGAGGTCATCGCGGTTGCCTTGGCTGATGGACAAAAGCTGCTCCTAGCCGAGTCGCTACAAGCCGTGGAGCGTATCGCTATCGGTATGCCCGAGCAGTTGTCGTCCACAGCGCAAGACATCGCGCGCGGCAAGCCAACGGAGATTGATCACCTGAATGGTTTTATCGCACGGCGTGGGGCTGAGTTGGGGGTAGCTACGCCGGTGAATCAGGCGCTGTTTGCGTTGGTGAAATTACTGGAAGCGCGCTTGTAAAGGGCGCTTCTAGAAATTCAGATTTTCGGGATGAAGTGCAAGGCGCACGGAGCGCAGCAACCGCAATGTACTTCAGGTACATGAGGATTGCGAGCACCGCGCAACGCGGCAATTCGCCCGAAAAATGAATTTATAGAAGTGCCCTAAATGATCTATTTTGGGTCTACTTGCCAGCATTCGGAAAAAACAGCTGCTCGCCACCCATCTTATAGCCCGCAATCACGGCCTGCCCTGCGGGTGAAGTCACCCAATCGACAAACTTCTGCGCCTCGACCACTTTTGTCTGCGGGTGCTTTATCGGATTCACGACCATCACGCCGTACTGGTTGAACAGACGCTTGTCGCCGTCGACCAGCACCCTCAAGTCTGCACGGTTTTTGAATGACAACCAGGTGCCTCTATCAGCCAGGACATAGCCACCTGTGCTGGCGGCTATGTTCAGCGCTGGCCCCATGCTGCAGCCGCAAGCTTTGTAGTTTGCAAAAACCGGTTTGTCTGAAGGTGTTTCAATGCCTGCTATTTTCCAGTAGCGCAGCTCTGCCGCGTGGGTGCCGCTTTTGTCGCCGCGCGAGATGAAGTTGGCGTTGCTCGCAGCGACTTTTTTCAGCGCTTCGGCAATGTCCTTGCCTTTGGTTTTGGCGGGGTCAGCGGCGGGGCCAATCAGCACAAAGTCGTTGTACATGACGGCAAAGCGTTTGATGGCAAAGCCCTCGGCCACGACTTTTTCTTCAGCCACCTGGTCGTGTACAAACAGCACGTCAGCATCGCCGCGCCTGCCCATGTCTATCGCTTGGCCCGTGCCAACGGCCACCACTTTGACAGCAATGCCGGTAGCTTTTTTGAACTCGGGCAGCAGGTAGGTGAAGAGGCCTGACTGCTCTGTGGAGGTGGTTGACGCCATCACGATAGCGTTTGTTTGCGCTATCGAATCAGTAGCTGCTTGCATGTATAAAATAAGGGCTGCAGCCTGAAACGCCCTTAGAAAAGTACGTTTTTTAGCTAGAAATTTCATCCCAGTTCTCCTTTTAAGAAATGTTCAGCCGCCGCAGGTAAAGGGCCGTTAAAAAAATCATGTGTCGGCAAATCAGCCACCAGCACGCCATGCTCCAGGTACACCACGCGGCTGGCCAGGCGCTTGACCTGGCCGAGGTTGTGGCTGCTGAAGATCAGCGTCATGCCGGCACCTGCGAACTCAGCCATCAGACGTTCGACCTCGCGCTTGGCGCTGGGGTCGAGGCTGGCAGTGGGCTCGTCAAGCAATAGCACTTGCGGCTTGCAGGCCCAGGCCCGCGCCAGCGCCACGCGCTGCTGCTGACCGCCTGAGAGTGCCTTGGCGTTGCGCGCCGCAACGTCAAGCAGGCCAACACGGGCAAGTGCATTCATGGCGTCAACTTTGGCCTGGCTCCAGGGTGTGCCGCGCAGCCACAGCCCAAACGCTACGTTGTGCAGCACACTGGCACGCAGCATGTAGGGGCGCTGGAACAGCATGGCCTGGCGCGCCTTTGCGTCAATTTCAAGCTGGCCTGATGAAGGCGCGAGCAAGCCGTGCAGCGTGCGCAACAAAGTACTTTTACCGCTGCCGTTGGAGCCGATCAGCGCCAGATTTTCACCCGCGTTGATTTGCAGGTTGCAGTTGACCAAGGCCTGTACCCGGCTCTTGCCTGAGCCGTATTGCACACTGACAGCACGCAAGTTGAACAGGCTGCTCATAGCGGCGCACCTTGAATAGCCGGCGTGGGGGCGGCATCATCGAGCATCTCGCGCCAGCGCTTGACCAGCGCCATCAGCACATTGAGCAGCAACACCACACCCAGCAAGACCATGCCCAAAGCCAGTGCCAGCGGCAAGTCGCCCTTGCTGGTTTCCAGCGCTATCGAGGTCGTCATCACGCGCGTGAAGCCCTCGATATTGCCGCCCACAATCATCACCGCGCCGACTTCTGAAATGGCGCGGCCAAAGGCGGCTATCAGTACGGTGAGGAGTGAATAGCGCTCGTCCCACAGCAATATCAGGCTGCGCAAAAATCGCCCTGCACCCATGGACTGCAATTGCTCGCCATGGCTTCTATCAGCGTCTTCAATGGTCTGCCGCACCAGCGCCATCACCACCGGCAACACCAGCACGGCTTGCGCCAGCACCATCGCCTTGAAGGAAAACAGCCAACCCAGAAAACCCAGCGGCCCGCTGCGCGACAGCAGCAGGTAAACCATCAGGCCAACGACAACCGACGGCAAAGCCAGCGCCGTATTCAGCAAGGCCAGCACCACACCGCGCCCCCTGAAGCGCGACACCCCCAGCCAGGCGCCGAGCACCAGGCCCGCGCTGCAGGCGAGCAGACAGGCCAAAGCGCTGACGGCCAGCGACCGAAGCACGATGCTCCCCAGTAGCGGGTCAAACGAGGTGATAAGGGAAAAAGCTGTTGCAACGCTGCTTGAGAAAGTGTTCATGTCACAGCTTGGATTCAAAAACCATAAAAAGCAGCTTGAAATTCATAAAATCGCCTTATTTTCACCCATAGAAAGTGTTGAAACCAAATATATACGGGCGTTAACAGCTACTATTTTAATAGCATCTCCTCACAACGCACAGGACCGAAAGCCGCAAAAAATGTCGTCTCTATCAGGCTGGTAGAAGTTGCGGTAGCTGGGGCTTTTCATGCGGGCGCGGGTTGCAAACGAGCCGCCGCGCAGCACCTTGTGGGTACCAAACCAGGGGGCTGAATAGTCCGTATACGGGTCTGGCTTGAAACTGCGGTTGCCATCATTGTCGGGATAGGGGTTGAAAGTGCTGCCCGTCCACTCCCACACATCGCCCCACCTGAAGCCGCGCCTTGATGCTGTATGCGCCGCGACTTCCCATTCAACTTCAAACGGCAAACGCCGCCCGGCCCAGCGGCACCAAGCATCGGCTTCATACCAGCTCATGTGCATGGCCGGTTGCACGCCTTGCATTCGCATGGCCTTGCCAAAGCGGGTCTGCATGACTGCGCCACTGGCTACGCCTATCTGGTCTACGTAGCGCGGACCTCTTCTGCCATCTTCGGCGCTGATCTTTTGTAACCACTGCCAGCCGTCCGCCTGCCAAAGCTCGGCGCGGTCATAGCCGCCGTCGTCAACGAACTCGACAAACTGCGCCCAGGTGACGGGCTGGGCATCAATTTCAAATTCAGGTACTTGCACGGCGTGCTGCGGGCGCTCGTTGTCAAACGCAAAACCGGCATCAGGTGCGCTACCCATTCGCCAGGTGATGGCGGGTATCAACAGCGGCTCGCGCACAGTCATGGGCTGTGGGGTAAACACCGTTTGCAACGCCTTGCCGAGTGGCAGGCCCAGCGTCTGGGCGGTGTACGCCAGCGCCTCGCCGTGCATGTCTTCATGGAACAGGCAGAGGCGGTAAAAGTAAAGCCCATCGTCGTTTTTGTCGTTTTTGTCGTCTTTCTCGTGATGACTGCCGGTTTTATGCAGCAGGTCGAGCGTACTTTCCAGGGTGTCGAGCAGGTAAGCGCGAATATGGGCAACGTCGGGCAAGGCTAGGGCCCAGCGGGTGTTGTGGGCCACGCGGCTGGAGTCCCACCAGACATCGGCATTGGGCTCAATCGAGGCCAGCCGCGCGTGGTCAGGTGCGCAGCGGGTGCCCAAAGCGCGCTGCAGGTTGCGGCTGATCCACCACTCCTGAAACCAGCCCACATGGCCCAACTCCCATAACGGCGGATTGACGGTACCGAGTTGCGGAACGACAAAATGTTTAGCCTCAAGCGCCTCTTGATACTGCGCAAAAAGGTGCAGCGTATGATTGCGCGCATCCATGAGCGCCAGTGACAACTCCTCCTTACCCGCACTGCGCATCAGGGGGGAATCAATCAAGACCACAGAAGGTGTAGCAGATGAAAAAGCAGGATCGGTTGGCAAAATAATGAAGTTGTCTCAATGAAGGCCGTGCTGGTAAGCCCAGCGACACAAGAAGCCAACAACGGTAACTGGCATACGGCGCACCGTTGGTCGCAATTCTTGTCGCAAGGCCTGGATCATTGTGACACTGCCATCGTGACCCAGTGGCCTGGTGCGTATGGTAAGCCTGCTACGCCTGATGCCTATTCAAAACAAGCAGCCGATTTAATGATTGCCCTGCACGCCAGGCGTTCAGCGGTATCCATTGCGGCATGGGCTACCGCCTGCCCCGCCAGGCCGCTGATTCTGGTGCTGACAGGTACCGACCTGTACCGGGACATTCAGCACGACCCACAGGCCCAACAATCACTCGCCCTTGCAACCCATATCGTGGTGCTGCAAGAGGCCGGGTTGGCTGCGCTACCTGAGGCTTATCGCGCAAAAACGCATGTGATTTACCAATCGGCCCGCAGGCTCAAACCCGCAGTGAAAGCTACGCATCGGTTTGTGGCGCTGATGGTGGGCCACCTGCGGGATGAAAAAGACCCGCTGACGTTTATGAAAGCGGCGCGCTGTGTGGCTAGCACCACGATTCATTTCGAGCAGATTGGCATGGCGCTGGAGCCAGACTTTGAGCAGGCCGCGCTGGAAACTGCCCGGCTGAATCCAGGCTATCGCTGGCTGGGCGGTTTGCCTAGAGCCGCTACCCGCCAGCGCATCAAGCGTGCCCATGTGCTGGTGAACGGCTCGAAGATGGAGGGCGGTGCCCACGTCATTCTGGAGGCCGTACAGTCCGGCACGCCGGTGCTGGCGTCCCGCATTGACGGCAACGTCGGTATGCTGGGTAAACATTATTCGGGTTACTTTGAACTCGGTAATGACGCACAACTGGCAAAACTGGTGCAGCGCTGCGCGTTAGAACCCGATTTTCTGGCGCTGCTGCAAAGCCAATGCGGGCAACGTGCCCAATGGTTTGAGCCGGCCCTCGAAAAGCGTCTTGTTTTAAACTTGGTCACCTCCGCCTTAGCGCCTTAGCCACGCACGAAAATATCTGAAAGCCCCCATGAACGCACCCGACAAACTCAATACCCTCGCCATGCCACGGCTCACCAGCCTGTCACACGGCGGCGGCT
>Ga0209702_10000585_pt1 | contig 76461 bp, 69 predicted proteins | sample FRY01_FD_187210 | JGI IMG/M metagenome (GOLD analysis project Ga0209702, IMG submission 187210) | Freshwater microbial communities from Lake Fryxell liftoff mats and glacier meltwater in Antarctica - FRY-01 (SPAdes) (version 2) | ecosystem: Environmental > Aquatic > Freshwater > Ice > Glacier...
GCAGTGAATAAATTTTACCCAAAGAAAGCACCAAATAATTTACGTATCGGATTAGTTGCAATACGACCAGGCACTGGCGAAATAATCGCACTCTATGGTGGCGCAGACTATTTAAAGCGTCAACTTAATGATGCTACACAATCAATTGCGCTAGCGGGCTCGACTTTTAAGGCATTTGCAATTATTGCAGCCCTTGAAAAAGGAATACCACTGACATCAGTGTGGAATGGCGATAGCCCACAATTATTTGATGATTTAGGAAAACCGTACCCTGTTTCAAATTATGGTGATCAAGGCTGGGGTCAAATAGATCTCCTCTTTGCAACTAAACATTCGATCAATACTGTCTTTGTCCCACTCGGCATTATAGCCGGCGATGATTTAGTAGTAGATGTTGCTAGACGGGCCGGAATTCCAGATAGCGTTGCAATGATGCCAACACCATCGGTTGTGTTAGGTGTTGCAAGCCCACATGTAATTGATGTCGCTAACGCCTATGCCACTTTTGCTGCGCAAGGAATTAAAGCAAAACCATATTTAGTATTCCGAGTTACCGGCCCAAATAAAGGTGTGTTATATGAAGGCAAAGCAGAAATACAGGAAGTTTTCAGCAAAGATGTTATGGCTGATTTAACTTACGCACTTAGAGGTGTGGTAAATGGTGGCTCGGGACGGGCTGCCCTTGCACTTCGCCGCCCTGTTGCAGGAAAGACTGGAACAAGTCAGGCAAATGCTTCGGCTTGGTTTAGCGCATACACGCCGCAATTGGCCGCATCTGTTGCATTATTTCGCGACAGCGCATCAGAGTCTTTAAATGGAATTGGTGGGCTCACATCGGTAACTGGCGGAACTTTCCCCGCAAGAATTTGGACGGCATTTATGAAAGGCGCTCTCAAAGGCCAGCCAGTGATGGAATTTCCTGCACCAGCAAATGTTGGCGGATTGGAACCAATTGTTATGACTTCAGGTGGCGTTCAGTCTCGTAACGAAAAATAGCCTATGCGCACGTCGGTGAAGATTTTAATTCTACTTGCAATACTTTCAAGTCTTCTCTCTTTTGTTAAATTTAGCCCCTGTGAAAAAACCAATTGGTCTACGCCAGGTCAATATATTCACGCTTGTTATAGCGATTTACCTGCACTCTATGGTGCTCGCGGATTAGATGAACATAAGTGGGCATACGCAGGTAGTGAAAGGGCAATCGAATACCCCGTCATAACAGGTGTAGTCATGTACGCCACGTCTTGGCTGGTTAATTCACCGATTGCTTATTTCAACTTCAATTCGTTCTTGCTCGCACTACTTTTTATAGGTTTAGTTTTATTGGTTGCTTATATGCGACCTGAAAATAAATATTTATTACCCATAGCTCCGGCGATGGTGGCATCACTTTATATTAATTGGGATTTATGGGCGATTATTTCAATGGTCCTAGCAATTTTCTGGTTTGACCGACAAGAGTATTTATGGAGTTCATTGGCACTCGGCATATCTATTTCGACAAAATTTATGCCAGTCTTTTTACTTCTTTCTATTGCTTTTATTTTATGGCGCAGGAATGAAATAAAAGATTTAATAAAATATATTGTAATCACAGCTTCGACATGGTTGGTTGTGAATCTTCCGGTTGCATTGACGACACCCGAAGGTTGGTGGCGCTTCTACAAACTTAATCTTGAAAGGGGCTCGGATTGGGGATCGCTTTGGTATGCCCTAGATTTACTAGGAATTAATTTAACTAATATTAATTTTTTGGCCCTTATGGTACTTCTAATTGGAATTACAACAATTGCAATTTATCTTTTTGAACTAAAAGTATCGCCATCACTTGCAAGCGTTGGTTTTATTCTTCTAGCAACCGTTATGGTTGCAAGTAAGGTTTATTCTCCGCAATATGTTTTATGGCTAACACCACTGGCAATTATTGCTTTGTCACATAAAAATGATTTGCATGCATACTGGATCTGGCAAAGTTCAGAAATTATTTATCACATCGCAATTTGGCAACACTTAGCGCTATTTACCGGCGCTCGTTTCGGCCTGCCAGATGGCGCTTATGCCTTTCTAACCTTGGCTCGGATTGCGGCAACGCTCTATTTCATAGCCATATTGGCCCGCCGAAACCTGCGAAATAGCCTCACAGGAGGGCGAAACCCACATTCACGCCTATTCGATTTTCTCTTTGAGTCGAGTAAGAGTTACCCTTAGCCCTCTTGAACGAGCCTGCTTAGGCTGATTCGCTCAAGAAGCACTAACCCTCCTGTCACGGAAATACCGTGGCCGTCTTAGTCCAGAGGAGGTCGGGTTAACGCATGCGTCACTATGAATTAATGGTCATTCTTGATCCAGAACTTGAAGAACGTACAGTCACACCAAGCCTTGAGACATATCTCAAAATTATCAAAGAGAGCGGAGGCCGCGTCGACAAGCTCGATGTTTGGGGCCGACGTCGTATGTCATTTGAAATTCTTAAAAAAGGTGAAGGTATTTACGCAGTTGTAGATATGCACTGCGAGCCAGCTGCCATCAAAGAGTTAGATCGTCAACTCAATTTGAATGAGTCAGTATTGCGCACAAAAGTTATTCGTCCTGAATAAAAATTCTAAATCGTAGATAAATAGTTAGGAATAGAAATGGCAATTGGAGATACAAATATCACCATGGTCGGCAATCTTACCGACGATCCAGAGCTTCGTTTCACGCCTTCAGGTTATGCTGTCGCAAATTTTACTATTGCATCTACGACAAAGAATTACGATAAAGCGACGGGAACTTGGAAAGATGGGGACACTCTTTTTCTAAGGTGTTCTATCTGGCGCGAAGCGGCTGAACAAGTTGCCGAATCTCTTTCAAAAGGAATGCGCGCAATTGTTACGGGTCGTTTAAAGCAGCGCTCGTATGAAACTAAAGAAGGCGAAAAGCGAACAGTATTTGAATTAGAAGTTGACGAAGTTGGTCCATCACTACGCTACGCAACGGCAAAGGTCACAAGGACTCAACGCCAAGGCGCGGCTACGGGAGGATTCGCATCAGCACCAGCTGCCGATGTAGTCAGCGACGATCCATGGGCTTCAGCGCCATCTTCACCAGCCGGCGGCGGATGGGCAACCACCACCAACGATGAACCTCCGTTCTAAATAAAACCTATCCATCCATTCCTTGTCTAACGGCAAGGGCATCTCAAAAGGAGCACCACAATGGGAGCAAGAAATAATAAAACTCTTCGTGAACCGAAGAATAAGGGTGCAAAAGCTGCGGCCTTGAATAAGAAATTCAAAAAGAAGCCATGTAGCTTCTGTCAGAACAAGGTTTCATATATCGATTACAAAGATATTGCAACCTTGCGTAAGTACATATCGGACCGCGGCAAGATCCGTGCTCGCCGAGTGACAGGTGCTTGCACACAACACCAACGCTCCATCGCAACTGCTGTAAAGAACAGCCGTGAAGTTGCTTTGTTGCCTTACACATCGTCAGCACGATAAGGAGAGGTAAAAATATGAAACTCATCCTCACCCGTGAAGTCGCAGGCCTAGGTACTGCAGGAGATGTTGTAAATGTTAAAGATGGTTTTGCGCGTAACTTCCTTCTTCCAGGCGGCAATGCAATTGCTTGGTCACTTGGCGGAGAAAAGCAGATTCAAAGCATTCGTCGTGCTCGTTCTGCTAGAGAAATTCGCGACATCGATCACGCAAAAGAGATCAAAACACAGTTGGAATCTAGCTCCATTACCGCTAAGGCAAAAGTGGGAGCATCCGGTCGACTCTTTGGTTCGGTTACTGATAAAGATGTTGCAGCTGCAATTAAGTCTGCTGTCGGAATCGATATCGATCGCCATAACATCAAAACAAAGGGCCACATCAAGAAAACTGGCTCACACGAAGTTAAGGTCTCACTTGGCCATAATGTAGTTGCTGTTGTGAGCATTAGCGTGGTTGCGCTTTAAACAAGTCCATAAGTATTCGGGCCCGTCACTTTTGTGGCGGGCCTGATTCGTTCCAAGACTAATTATTATTAATCTCAATAATTGAGAAGCAGAAAAATATTTTTTTCCACAACACAATGGCGGAATGTAACGCCATTGACCTGCACTTTCACTTCTAGGTTATATGAAAACTTTGTCTTGTCCACAAATACTCCACAGCCCTTCACACAGGAATCCTCGCTTGTCCACCGATTTATCCACACCCTTATCCCCATCCACAGATATGCGTGCTCGCTTCAAAATCAACACACGCCTACCGTTGGCATAAATAAAGAAATGTCAGGGCTATCTGAGAGGTTTTATCCGTGAGTATCGCCGAACTTCCTAATAATCGCCAAAGACAAAACTCGAATCTTAATTCTGTTGGTGTTGAATTCGAGCGCACACCACCCCAAGATTTAATTGCCGAACAATCAGTTCTCGGAGCAATGTTGTTAAGTAAAGATGCAATCGCTGACTGTGTTGAAATATTAAGGGAACGCGATTTTTATCGGCCTGCACATGAATTAATTTACGACGCAATCCTTGATCTCTATGGTCGCGGCGAACCAGTCGACGCGGTAACTGTTTCTGCCGAACTTTCAAAGCGTGGCGATATTGCGCGCGCCGGCGGTGCACCGTATTTGCACACTTTAATCTCATCGGTACCAACGGCTGCAAATGCTGGTTACTACGCAAAGATTGTTCGCGAACATGCGATCATGCGTCGCTTAGTTGAAGCTGGCACAAAAATTGTTCAACTTGGTTACACCACCGAAGGTGAAGTTGACGATGCAGTTGATCAAGCGCAAGCTGAAGTTTACGCAGTAACAGAACGCAGAGCATCCGAAGATTATGTTCAACTCAGTACTCTAATTCCAAAAGCACTTGATGAAATCGAAGCAGTCTCAAAAGGAATTGGCATTGAGGGCGTTAAGACCGGCTTTAAAGATTTAGATTTATTAACACATGGGTTGCATCCAAGTAACTTAATTATTCTTGCTGCGCGTCCTGCTGTCGGTAAATCAACACTTGGTTTAGATATTGCGCGCCACGCATCAATTCATGATGGAAAAACTTCAGTTATCTTTTCTCTTGAAATGTCGAAGTCGGAAATCACAATGCGTTTGCTGTCGGCAGAAGCGCGCGTTGGATTAAATAATATTCGCGCAGGCACGCTTAGCGAAGATGAATGGTCTCGCTTAGCTCGCCGTATGGGTGAGATAAACGAGGCCCCGCTATTTATAGATGATTCAGCCAATTTGACCATGATGGAAATTCGAGCAAAAGCGCGCCGATTAAAACAACGCCACGATCTTAAACTTATTATTATCGATTACTTACAACTGATGTCTTCAGGCAAACGCGTTGAGAACCGCCAGACAGAAGTTTCAGAATTTTCTCGCCACTTAAAACTAATGGCCAAAGAATTAGATGTGCCAGTTATCGCAATTTCACAGCTCAATCGTTCCCCTGAACAACGTTCTGATAAAAAACCAATGCTTTCAGACTTGCGCGAATCAGGGTCAATCGAACAAGACGCCGACGTTGTTATCTTGTTACACCGTGATGAAATGTATGACAGCCAAAACAGATCAGGTGAGGCCGATTTAATTGTTGCTAAACACCGTAACGGTCCAACTCGTACGATAACTGTTGCAGCACAACTTCACTATGCGCGCTTCTTTGATATGCCAAAGAGTACGAGCGGACAAGATTTCACAGCGAGCCGCGAAGCTAGCGAGTAATTACTTACTTTTACTGCGCGCTCTGTCGGCCAACAAAATCCCAGCAATAACAATTGCGCCACCAATTAATTGCAAGGTTGTTAGACGCTCCCGCAGCCACCACCACGCAAAAGCGCCGGCAATTACAGGTTCTAACATTCCAATCACACTCGTTGTTGATGCGGATAATTCTTTTAAACCTGTCATGATGCATAAATAGGGAACAATTGTGCCCATCACAACGACCCAAAGAATAATTGTCCAACCTGGTGAGCTGTAACTAGAAAATATTCCTTGTAAATTTATTTGTTTAGTAAAGACTTCAAAAGGAAAATTCCAAACTGGAAGCGCGATTACGAATCCAAGGCTGGCAGCGCCAAAACCCCAAACAACAAGTGATTCAGTACTTCGCTTGACGCTAAGTTTTTCGCCCAGCAAGAAATAATAAGCAAGCGCGAAAGCATCTAGCGTTGCTGCGATCACTCCAATCGTGTCCAAGGTTTGCCCTTTCCAAATTTGTGCCACAAAAAGCATTCCGGTAAATGCCAGAACAATTGCGATCCACATTTGGCGCGGTACAAATTTCTTTTTTACATACCGCAGCCATAAAACAATCCAAATTGGGGCGGTGAATTCGATAATTAAGGCAATACTCACATGCATACGGGAGATTGCTATGAAATATCCAACTTGGACGGCAGCTATACCGATCAAGCCGTAGAGCCCCAAGAGTGGAAGTTCTGTGCGTGTGGCTTTCAAACTTTCACGATTGCGCAGTAAAACAATTGTAAATAAAAGTAGAAATGCACCGGTACAACGCACCTGGGTTAACCGCCAGGGCGATAGACCATCTTCTAGAAGTAACTTTGCGATGATGCCGTTGAAGGCAAAGAAGAATGAGCCAGAAACAAGGAAGAACTCACCCCTATAGTTTTTGAACATCCAGCAAGAGTAACCGATTAAAAGATGTCTTCGGCATACTCCATGATTGACCCATCGGTAACTTCAACGATTGCGCGATCGGCAGCGATATGTGGCAAAACATTTAGCACAAAGAATTTAGCCGATGCAATTTTGCCTTTATAGAAATCTGTATCTTTGCCAGGATTGCCGCCTAATTTTTCTGCTGCGATATCGGCTTGGCGCAGCAATAACCATGCAGTGATGACATCACCTACAGCCATTAAGCAACGAGAAGTATTTAAGCCAACAATATAGATTTCTTCAGCTTTTTCTTGTGATTCCATAGCATGTGCAACCAAAGTTGTAATGATTGCGCTCAAATCAACCGATGCTTTAAGAAGTTCGCTCTTTTCTTTTGCATGTACTCCATCGCTTTGCGCGAATTCATTAATTTCTTTAACAAGTAAACCAATTGCTCGACCACCATCTTTTATGATTTTACGAAAGAAGAAATCAAGACCTTGAATTGCGGTAGTGCCTTCATACAGAGTATCGATTTTTGCATCGCGAACATATTGTTCAAGCGGCCAATCTTGTGTAAAGCCTGAACCACCAAAAGTTTGCAGGGATTCAGTTCCAAGAAGCGTCCACGATTTTTCACTGCCATAACCCTTAACAACTGGTAGTAACAAATTATTAAGTGCCATTAAATCAGCAAGACGATCGTTATCGCCTGCCTCTTTTGCTAACTCAATTTCGTCTTGAGTGGAAGCGGTATAGAGCAGTAAAGCGCGCATGCCTTCTGAATAAGATTTTTGAACCATCAAAGAGCGACGCACATCAGGGTGATGAATAATTGTCACACGCGGGCTGGCTTTATCCTTCATTGATTTCATATCTCCGCCTTGTACGCGAGTTTTAGCGTATGCCAGCGCTTGAAAATATCCGGCAGAAAGAGTTGCAATTGCCTTGGTCCCCACCATCATGCGCGCAAATTCAATAACCTTAAACATCTGCGCAATACCTTCGTGTACGTCACCGAGCAGATAACCAACTGCTGGTTCGTGTTCGCCAAGATTCATTTCACAAGTTGATGAAACATTAAGGCCCATTTTGTGTTCAACCTTTGTGACATAAATACCATTGCGTTTACCAAGAGCGCCAGTTTCGAAATCAAACATAAATTTAGGAATAAGAAATAAACTCAAACCCTTGGTTCCAGGTTTGCTACCTTCGCGACGTGCAAGAACATAATGAATAATATTTGGATTTAAATCACTATCACCTGATGTTATAAAACGTTTTGTTCCAGTGATGTGCCACGTGCCATCACCTTGGTCAATAGCTTTACTGCGACAAGCACCAACATCCGAACCCGCATCAGGTTCAGTCAATTGCATTGTTGCGCCCCAATCATTGTTAACCATGATCTGCGCCATTTTCTTTTGCGCTTCATTACCGAGTGCGTATGCGACATGTGCAAAGGCAGGACCAGAGGCGTAAATATGAATTGCAGGGTTAGAACCCAAAACCATTTCTGCAATTGCCCAGCGCAACGATTGTGGAATCTTTGTTCCACCAATTTCAACTGGAGCATCAATTCGCCACCACTCGTTATCTATATATGCGCGATATGATTTCTTAAAACTTGCAGGGACTGTGACATCACCAGTTGCTTTATTAAAAGTTGTTCCAGCGCGGTCGCCTTCAACAAAGGAGGCAGCTAGATCATTCTCGGCAAGACGTTTAATTTCATCTAGCATCCCCATGGCAGTTTCGCGATCAATTTCGCTATAGACTGAAGTTCCAAGAATTTTTTCGCGCCCGAGTAAGTCGAAGAGGCAGAATTCGATATCGCGCAGATTGGCGGTGTAATGGCTCATAGGCATATAATGCTACTGGTGAGTAACTTATGCAAGTAGGCTCGGCTGTGAGCCATTTTTCAAGATAGGCTCCCCAATCGTGCTACTAAGTGATCGTGATATTCGTGTTGAAATCCAAGCCGGGCGCGTTGGGGTCGAACCGTTTGAAGAGGCGATGATCCAGCCTTCCAGTGTTGATGTGCGACTGGATAAATTCTTTCGCGTATTTGAAAATCATAAATACTCAGTTATCGATCCATCTATCGAACAATCAGAATTAACTCGCGAAGTTGTTGTAGAAGGCGACGAACCATTTATTTTACACCCAGGTGAATTTGTTCTGGCAAGCACTTATGAAGTAATTACTTTACCTGACGATATTGCAGGGCGACTAGAAGGTAAATCATCACTTGGCCGACTTGGTTTGCTTACACATTCAACAGCAGGATTTATCGACCCAGGTTTTAGCGGGCACATCACACTAGAACTCTCAAATGTTGCAAATTTGCCAGTTAAATTATTTCCAGGAATGAAAATTGGGCAACTCTGTTTAATAAAACTCTCATCCGCCGCCGAATATCCATATGGCAGCGAGAAGTATGGTTCTAGATACCAAGGACAGCGCGGACCAACTGCTAGCCGTTCCTTTATGAAGTTCCATCGCAGTAAAATAAAATAGTGGGAATTTTCTCGCAGATTGAGGGGTTTTAAAGATTATGGAAATAATTATCGTTTTAGGTGTAATCGCACTACTTGTGGTATTCGTTATCGCCCAGTACAACCGCTTAATCCGTCTAAATATCTCAGTAGACGAAGCGTGGGCACAAATAGAAGTTCAATTAAAGCGTCGTTCAGATTTAATTCCAAACCTTATTGAGACTGTAAAAGGTTATGCCGCCCATGAAAAAACTACTTTCGATGCGGTTGTCGCCGCACGCGCGAAAGCAACAAGTGCTAGTGGAATTGCCGATGTCTCTGCCGCCGATGGAATGCTTACACAAGCGCTGCGTGGGCTGCTCGCAGTTGCTGAGGCTTACCCGGATTTAAAAGCATCAACTAATTTTTTATCTCTACAAGAAGAGCTTGCAACGACTGAGAATAAAGTTGCGTTTTCACGCCAGTTCTATAACGATAATGTGCGCTCGCTTAATACCGCAGTAAAAATAGTTCCAACTAACTTCTTTGCTGGCTTTGCAAAAGTGACCGAGCGTGAATTTTACGAGGTGGAAGATCCACAATCGCGTCAGGTACCAAACGTAAAGTTTTAACTAAAAATGAATTTTAGAACGATGCAAGCGGTTAATCGCCGCAAAACTTTCGCGCTCCTTGGTGGTATGGGTTTATTGATGGGCCTTGTTGTCTACGCATCTCTAACTTATTTTGGCGGGAGCTCTGCGGGCATTGTCCCAATTGCGGTGGGCATTGCACTTATTTCTGTCTGGGGTTCTTTTTATGCCTCAGATAAATTAGTTATAACCATGACTGGTGCGAAACTAATTCAAGAAAGCGAAAATCCGAAATTATTTAATTTAATAAATGAAGTCTGTATTGCTAGTGGTTTGCCTATGCCTAAAGTTGCGATTGTCACCGATGATGCGCCGAATGCATTTGCAACTGGTCGCGATCCTGAACATGGGTTAATCGCCTTTACTACTGGAATGCTAAATGTCATGGATCGCGATCAATTACAAGGTGTTATCGCACACGAGATGTCACATGTTGGCAATAGAGATACTTTGGTTTCAGCTGTTGCAGCCACGACCGCAGGTGCAATCGCGATCCTGAGCGACATGCTTATGCGAATAATGTGGTTTGGTGGTGGTAACCGCGATCGCAATAGTAATCCGATTGCAATTGTTCTTTCGCTAGTAATTTTAATTCTTGCCCCATTGGCTGCGATGCTTTTGAAATCTGCCATTTCGAGAAAACGTGAATCCTTAGCTGATGCAACTGCCATTTCATTTACCAGAAACCCTGCGGGGTTGCGATCAGCTCTTGAAGTATTAGAACGCGATTCAACTGTTGTGCGCCAACGCTCAACCTCGGTGGCACATATTTGGATAGAATCACCGCTAGATGCAAAATCGGTCTCAAAGTTATTTTCAACACACCCACCAATTAGTGAGCGTATTGCAGCCCTTAAAGCGATGGAATCCTTAGGTTAATTACCTTTAACGCTGCGCAAGAGCATTTGGGCAACATCAAGGACCTCAACATCTGATTCCTTAGCGCTCACACCATCAGTAATCATTACACGGCAGAACGGGCAAGCAACAGCGATTTCTTCGGCGCCAGTTGCAATTGCTTCTTCAACTCGATTTAAATTAATTTGTGTGCCAATCTTTTCTTCCATCCACATACGTCCACCACCGGCGCCACAACAAAATGAGCGTTCTTTATTGCGTGGCATTTCTGTGACTTCAATACTTGTCGCACTTAATAATTCGCGCGGCGGTTCGTAGATTTCATTATGACGCCCCAAGTAACAAGGATCATGGTAGGTCAAAGGTTTTTCACTCTTTGTAATAGGTATTAAGCGCTTCTCTTTTACTAATTGGTTAAGTAATTGAGTGTGGTGGACCATCTCTAATTCAAAACCACTTTGAGCATAATCACGACCAATTGTCGTGAAGCAGTGCGGGCAAGTAACAACGACTTTCTTTTTACCCTTTTCGCTTCGCGCTGCAAAAACTTCGGTGAAGGTATCGATATTTTCTTTTGAAAGAATTTGATACAAGAATTCATTTCCAGAACGACGCGCAGGATCACCCGTGCATGTTTCACGTTTTCCAAGAACTGCAAAATTAACGCCAGCCATATGAAGTAATTCGGCAACAGCTTTTGTTGTTTTCTTTGCGCGATCATCATAAGCACCTGCGCAACCAACCCAGAATAAGTATTCGACCTCTTCAGGTAATTCGCCATCGACTACTCGAATTGGGAAATCACATTCAGCAATCCAATTTTCACGATCGGTGCGATTGGCACCCCAAGGATTACCGGCTTGTTCTAAATTACGGAAAGTTCCACCCAGCTCTGTTGGAAATTCAGATTCAACAAGGACTTGGAATCGACGCATATTAACAATGTGGTCAATATGTTCGATATCGACAGGACACTCTTCCACGCAAGCTCCACAGGTAGTGCAAGACCATAAAACATCGAGTGAAATAGGTGCACCTTGTCCCACAATCGCCTCTGTTTCAACTGTTTTAGCAAAGGCATGATCGCGCATTGCCATAATTAATAATTTGGGTGAGAGCGGTTTATCGGTATGCCAAGCAGGGCATACCGACTGACAGCGACCACATTCGGTGCACGTTGACATGTCGAGCAGGCCTTTCCATGAAATATCTGCACGAGTTCCAAGACCGAATACATCGTCATCGGCTGGGTCATCGAAATTAATTACTTTGCCATGCGAGAGCATGGCGGGCAGCGGACCTAGTGAAGATTTTCCGTTTGCATTTCGGCGGAAATAAATATTAAAAGGTGCCAAGAATCGGTGCCATGCAACACCCATTGTTAAGTTCAACGCGATGACGATGAACCAAGCCATCGAGACAACAATTTTTATTGCTGCAATCAATTGAATATTTGCAATTATTTGGCCAAGTGTCAGCGACTTAAACATGGATACGATAAACCAAGTGGTGATGTAGTGGCGGCTGCGCGATGTTTCACTCGATAGTGCGCCTTCTAAACCACGCAGAGAAATTACACAAAAAACAATAATTAAAATTGTGGCTTCAACGTAATAAGCCTTGGCCATCCCTGACCCATAAAAGCGTGAAGTACGACCCTTTTTCACAAAGCGCGTTACTTGGCGCACGCCAATTAAAGTTACAATTCCAAAACCTGTTAACCATGCAATTGCTTCAGTGGCATATTCATAAGGCCAAAAGTGCCCAATAAATGGTAGAGCAAAGTACGGATTAATTAATTGACCGTAGGCTGTTATTAAAGTTCCGAAGAGCGAGACGAAACCGATCATGACAAACCAGTGCGCAAAGCCAACAACAGAGAAATTAAACATTTTTGTGTGGCCAAAGATTTCCGTGGCTGCCATTTTCAAGCGCTGCCCGCGATTATTACTGCGAGTTGGATCAGCTGCGCTTTTTTTATACATCCCTATTAATTGGTGGACTCGAATCGTAAGGAGCACGAGGGCGATGATGGTTATTCCGTAGGCGAGTATGGCTAAAGTCAGATTCATAGCGGTAAGGGTAGCCAGAGCGCCCCGGGAATAAAGGTTCTGTCCGCCATGTTTACCTAGTACAAACCTGAGTCGAAGCGACTCAGGTTTATGGATAAGATTGACTCAGGTTAGAGCAGTCCTCGACCCAAAATTGGGCTCGAGCGTGAATATAAGGAGCAAAAAGTAATGGCTAGAGCAGTTGGAATTGACCTAGGCACAACCAATAGTTGTGTTTCGGTCCTTGAAGGTGGCGAACCGACCGTTATCGCCAACGCCGAAGGTGCGCGTACCACCCCGTCGATCGTGGCTTTCGCAAAAAATGGTGAAGTTCTTGTCGGTGAAGTCGCAAAGCGCCAATCCGTAACTAATGTTGATCGCACAATTCGTTCGGTCAAACGCCATATGGGTACTTCATGGAACGTTGATATCGATGGCAAGAAATACACTCCTCAAGAAATTTCTGCGCGTATTTTGCAAAAATTAAAACGTGATGCCGAAGCATATTTAGGCGAGAGCGTAACGGATGCGGTAATTACCGTACCTGCATATTTCAATGATGCACAACGTCAAGCAACAAAAGAGGCTGGCGAAATCGCGGGCTTAAATGTTTTACGTATCATCAACGAACCGACGGCAGCTGCGCTCGCATACGGTTTAGATAAAACTGATAAAGAACAAACAATTCTTGTCTTCGACCTAGGCGGTGGAACTTTTGACGTTTCACTTCTTGAAATTGGTGATGGTGTTGTCGAAGTTAAAGCAACCAACGGAGATAACCACCTTGGTGGAGACGACTGGGACCAATTATTAGTTGATCACCTAGTCCAGACATTTGGGGCTAAAAATGGAATTGACTTAACTAAAGACAAAATGGCGATGCAACGTATTCGTGAAGCTGCAGAAAAAGCAAAAATCGAACTTTCATCATCGCAACAAGCATCAATTAACTTGCCGTATATAACAGTTGATTCTGAAAAGAATCCGCTATTTATGGATGAAACGATTACCCGCGCACAATTTCAAACACTTACCGCTGCTTTACTAGAACGTTGCAAGAAGCCATTCCAAGCCGTCCTAAAAGATGCTGGAATTCCAATTGCAAAGATTCAGTCAGTAGTTTTAGTTGGTGGTTCAACTCGTATGCCAGCAGTCGTTGATTTGGTACGCGATTTAACTGACGGCAAAGAGCCAAATAAAGGCGTAAATCCGGACGAAGTTGTCGCCGTTGGAGCATCGCTTCAAGCAGGTGTTCTCAAAGGTGAAGTAAAAGATGTTTTGCTTCTTGATGTAACCCCACTATCTCTTGGAATTGAAACCAAGGGCGGCGTTATGACAAAGTTAATCGAGCGCAACACAACAATTCCTACAAAGCGCAGTGAAATTTTCACAACGGCAGATGATAATCAACCTGCCGTGCAAATTCAGGCATATCAAGGTGAGCGCGAAATGGCGGCTTATAACAAGAAGTTGGGCATGTTCGAATTGACCGGTCTGCCACCTGCGCCACGTGGAATTCCACAAATCGAAGTTACATTTGATATCGATGCAAACGGAATTGTTCATGTATCGGCAAAAGATCTCGGAACTGGGAAAGAACAGAGTATGACCATCACCGGTGGTTCGGCACTTTCCAAAGAAGAGATTGATCGCATGATGGCTGATGCCGAAGCACATGCACAAGAAGATCACCAACGTAAAGAAGAAGCAGAAATTCGCAACAATGGTGATTCCCTTGTTTATCAGACCGAGAAGTTTATTTCCGATAATGGGGAGAAGTTAAGCGAAGGCGATGCTCTTGCTAAGAAAGAAGAGACTGAAGCAGCCCTTGTCGAACTTAAAACCGCGCTCGGTGGTGCTAACTTTGAAATGATTAAGTCTGCAACTGAGAAAGTTGCGACAATCAGTCAAGGACTTGGCGCTGCGCTCTATGCAAGCGCTAGTGCAAAGAGCGAAGACGCGTCTGCAAGCGAAGATGGCGTGGAAGATGCCGAGATAGTTGAAGAACAACAGTAATGTCAGAATCAACTGAAGAATTAGTTGATGAAGTAGTAGAGGTTGTGCCGGATCAAGAAATTGATCCGGTTGCAGCACTCACTTCCGACTTACAACGCTTACAGGCTGAATATGCCAACTATCGAAAACGCGTAGAACGTGATCGTTCCCTTGCTCACGAATTAGCCATTGGTGCAGTTTTAACACAATTACTTGCGCTACTTGACGACATTGAACGTGCCGAAGAGCATGGTGAATTAACTGGCGGGTTTAAGGCAGTAGCTGATCAATTAGATGCAATCACTTCGCGCATCGGTCTAGAAAAATACGGAATCGCAGGCGAAGCCTTTGACCCGCAGATTCACGAAGCGTTGATGCATGAAACATCAGTAGATGTTGCGCTACCAACAGCGAGCAAGATTTTGCAACTAGGTTATAAATACAAAGATCGTATTTTGCGTCCAGCTCGTGTATCTGTAACAGATCCGGTTTCCGAGTAAACAATGGCCGCCAAAGACTTGTATGAAAAAGATTTCTACAAGGTTCTTGGTGTTGCTAAAAGCGCCGACGGCGCAGAGATAAAGAAAAAATATCGCACTTTGGCCCGCGAATTACACCCAGATAAAAATAAAGGCGATGCTGTAAAAGAGAATCGATTTAAAGAAGTATCTGAAGCATATGAAATTCTTTCAGATGTAAAAAAGCGCGCTGAATACAATGAAGCACGATCATTATTTGAGCGTGGTGGTTTTCGCGCACCACAAGGCGGGCAAAATTTTCAGGGTGGGGATTTCAACGACATCTTTGGTGGCGGTAACCCACAAGATATATTTGCAAATCTATTTGGCAATGGTCGCCGTGGATCTCGTAAAGGTCAAGATTTACAGACCGAGGCTTCAATTTCTTTTCGTGAATCTGTATTTGGTACAACGCTTGACTTAAAACTTTCGATTGATCGCGGTGCTGCTCAAAATATTTCGGCGCGAGTTCCAGCTGGTGTAAGTGATGGCGCAAAGATTCGTGTTAAGGGTAAAGGCGCACAAGGGGAGGCCGGTCCAGGGGATTTATTTATTTTATTGCACGTTAAAAGCCATCCGATTTTTTCTCGCAAAGCAGAAAATTTGATTATTACCGTTCCGATAACTTTTGCAGAAGCAGCCCTTGGTGCTGACATAAAAGTACCAACTCTTTCAGGTGATGATGTGACAGTGCGTTTAGCACCAGGGACACCTAACGGGCGAACTTTGCGCGTAAAAGGCCGTGGGATTAGCAAAGCAAGTGCAACTGGAGATTTATTAGTAACTGTTGAAGTTCAAGTTCCACAGCGCGTTGACGGGAAAGCGCTAAATGCACTTAAGCAATTTGCCGAAGCAACTGCCGATAATGATGTTCGTTTAGATTTCAATAAGAAAGCGCAATCATGAGCGATGGAGAAAAGGACGAAGAAATCGCCGACGATGTTGGCGTATATGTAATTTCAGTTGCTGCGCAATTATCGGGTATGCACCCACAAACTTTACGTCAATATGATCGCATGGGTTTAGTTTCACCGAACCGCACTGAAGGGCGAAATCGTCGTTATTCACTCCGTGATATTGCTTTATTGCGTGCGGTACAAAGATTAGTTGGCGAAGGAATTAACCGCGCAGGAATTAAGAGAATTATTGATTTAGAAAGCGCTATGGCCAATATGGCGATTGAAGTGGCCAAACTTCGGATTGAAGTTGACGCCCTAGTTGAAGCAAATCCGCCTAAAGGTTTAGCCCACCGAAACAAAACTAGCATCATCGTTTATAAAGAAGAAAAATAGATAGGCTTTGTAAATGAGCGCACGGGAAGAGCTAAAAAATCAAATAATAAAAAAAGCCGTTGTGCACGGAAAAGTGATTTTATCATCGGGCAAAGAAGCTGATTATTATGTGGATTTACGCAGAGTAACTCTTGACCATATTGCCGCCCCGCTTGTCGGTGAAGTTATGTTAGAACTTACAAAAGATTTAGATTACGAAGCCGTGGGTGGGTTAACACTTGGCGCAGACCCAGTTGCAACTGCGATGATGCACGTCGCGGCACAAAACGGGGAAAAAATTAATTCCTTCGTTGTCCGCAAAGCCGAAAAAGCACATGGTTTACAACGGCGTATCGAAGGCCCAGATGTTTTTGGTAAGCGCGTGTTGGCAGTTGAAGATACTTCAACAACAGGCGGATCAGTATTAGCTGCAGTCCAAGCACTTAAAGAAGCAGGCGCGATTGTTGTTGGAGTTGCAGTAATTGTTGAACGAGGTGCAAGACAAGCAATTATTGATGCAGGTTATGAATACCGTGCCGCTTACTCGTTGAGCGATTTAGGTCTTTAACTTAAGTGGCGTTTAGTTTGCATCTTACGGAAAAGTTCAATAAAGACTGGGATTAAACTAACAATAATAATTACACCAATGATTGGTAGTAAGTAAGTATCGATCGAACCTTTTAGTTTTTCACCTAAAATATAACCCAGTGAAATAATGCCTTCAGTCCAGATAATCCCACCAATTAAATTCCAAATAAAAAACTTCCGCGCAGGAATATTTACAATCCCGCACATTGGGTTAATTAAAGTTCTAATAAAAGGGACAAAGCGCGCCAGAATAATTGCACGCCCCGTTCCGTATTTGCCTAACCATTTCTCTGTTGCCTGAACTCGCTTTTGGTTAAAGAAGCGGCTATCTGGTCGATCAAATAATTTGCGCCCGTAGGTTGCTCCAAACCAATGCCCAACTTGCGCACCAAGTATGGCGGCGATCGGTGCACCGATAAATAAACCAGCAACACTTAAGTGAACGCCCCCTAATAAAGCGGCGGCGGATCCTGAGGCAGCAACGCCGGCGACAAAAAGTAAAGAGTCACCAGGGAAGGCAATCCCGATGAGTAGACCAGTTTCGGCAAAAATTATTACCAAGATTCCGGCAAGGCCTAGGTTGGCGACAATTGAATGTGGATCAAAGAGGCTGGCTAAAAGATTCATCGCGAGTCAGACTACCCGTTGCCAGAGCCCAGTCCAAGGCGCGGCCCGTGGTGTGAGATTGAACTTAATTACGTAAGAAGATTAGATATGAATTTGCTTTTTGCCCCCCTGCCCTGCGTACACTGACCGCATCTTCGCGCCAGTCCAACATCTAAGGCGCCCTGACTCTCCAACGGAGGAGACACATGCGAGCTTCTGCTACTCAATCTCTCGTGCACGTAACCGGATCTAACCTGACATATATCTACATTATTTTAGGCATTTCACTTGCCGCGCTGGCAATTGCTTATGGCCTGCGCGCCCAAGTTTTGGCCGCCAGTGAAGGTACTGCCAAGATGCAAGAAATTGCTGAAGCGATTCAAGAAGGCGCAGCGGCTTATTTAAAGCGCCAGTTCACAACGCTTTCTTATTTCGTAGCAATCGTTTTCGTTGTGCTATTTGCACTACCTGGAAGCCAAGAAATTCGAATTGGCCGATCAATTTTCTTCTTACTTGGCGCAGCCTTTAGCGCACTTGTTGGGTACAACGGAATGTGGCTCGCAGTTCGCGCAAATGTGCGCGTTGCGCAAGCAGCCCGCCAAAAAGATGGCGAGAAGGCAGTGCAAATCGCTTTCCGCACCGGCGGCGTTGTTGGTATGACAACTGTTGGCCTTGGATTAATTGGCGCATCACTTGCTGTAATTATTTATCGCGAGAATGCACCATCAGTTCTTGAAGGTTTTGGTTTCGGCGCGGCAATGTTGGCAATGTTTATGCGCGTTGGTGGCGGAATCTTTACAAAGGCTGCCGATGTCGGAGCAGACCTTGTCGGAAAAGTAGAAAAGAATATTCCAGAAGATGACCCACGCAACGCAGCAACAATTGCGGACAATGTTGGTGACAATGTTGGTGACTGTGCTGGTATGGCTGCAGACTTATTCGAGTCATATGCAGTAACGCTTGTCGCAGCGTTGATTCTTGGAAAAGCTGGGTTCGGTGATGCTGGGCTAATTTTCCCTTTAATCGTTCCAGCAATTGGAACCATCACAGCAGTTATCGGAATTTTCTTAACGAAAATGCGCAGCACAGATAAGAGCGCAATGAGCGCAATTAACCGTTCATTTTTCGCATCCGCAGTTATTAGCGCAGGCTTAACTGGTCTTGCAACTTTTACGTACTTGCCAAGTGATTTCAAACTATTAACTGGTCTTTCACCTGAAGCAGTTGCATCTGCCGGAAATATAAACCCACGTGTGCTTGCATTCGGTGCGGTATTAATCGGAATTGCACTTGCCGTTGCAATTCAATTACTTACGGGTTACTTCACCGAAGTTGGTAAACGCCCAGTAAATGATGTTGCAGCATCATCACAAACAGGCGCAGCAACAGTGCTTTTGGCTGGCATTGCAGTTGGTTTTGAATCTGCTGTTTATTCAGCAATCTTGATTGCAACTGCAGTATTTGGTGCCTTCTTGCTAGGCGGTGGAAGCATTGTTCTTTCATTTCTTGCAATCGCACTTGCGGGTACAGGCTTACTAACAACCGTTGGTGTAATTGTCGCGATGGATACCTTTGGTCCAATTTCAGATAACGCTCAAGGCATCGCAGAAATGTCTGGCGATGTTAATGGTGAAGGCGCAAAGATTCTTACTTCCCTTGACGCTGTTGGTAACACAACAAAGGCGATTACTAAGGGAATTGCAATCGCAACTGCAGTACTTGCCGCGACTGCCCTCTTTGGAGCATTTACAGATGCAATTAAGGAAGCAGTAATTAATGCAGGTAAAACTGCTGGCGATGTGGCACTTCAATTCCAAGGCGTACTAGATGTTGCAAATCCGCGTAACTTAGTTGGTTTGATTATCGGTTCAGCCGTTGTGTTTCTATTTTCTGGTCTTGCAATCAACGCGGTATCACGCGCAGCAGGTGCTGTGGTTATGGAAGTTCGTAATCAATTTAAATTACACCCAGGAATTATGAAAGGCACTGAAAAGCCTGAATACGGTCGCGTTGTAGATATTTGTACACGCGATTCACTGCGCGAGCTTGTAACTCCTGGACTACTTGCAGTTATGGCGCCAATTGCAGTTGGTTTCGGTTTAGGTGTCGGCCCACTCGGTGCGTACCTTGCTGGTGCAATCGGTACCGGAACACTCATGGCAGTATTTCTTTCAAACTCTGGCGGAGCGTGGGATAATGCAAAGAAGATGATTGAAGATGGGAATTACGGCGGAAAAGGTTCTGATGCACACACCGCAACAATCGTTGGGGACACTGTTGGTGATCCATTCAAAGACACTGCAGGTCCTGCGATTAACCCACTAATTAAAGTTATGAACTTGGTTGGTTTGTTGATTACACCTGTAATTGTCAGCATGGCACTTGGTGGAAAGACAACAACTAGCACTGCAATTGGTTTATTTGCTTTCCTAGTAATTATTGCAGCCCTTGTTCGTAATCGCCGTCAAGCAACATCTATTGAGTATTAAAAACTCGATTACATAAACACTTAATGGCGAAGGCAAAAACTGATCTCATCAAGTTAGTCATTGTTGAATCACCAGCAAAGGCTCGAAAGATTGGCGGCTACCTCGGCGACGGTTACGTTGTCGAGGCTAGCGTCGGTCATATTCGCGACTTACCACAGCGCGCTGCCGACATTCCAAAAGAGTATAAAAAAATTGCTTGGGCTAAAGAAGGCGTCGATATCGAAAATGATTTCGCGCCACTTTATGTAATTAACCCTGATAAGAAAGCCAAAGTGGCTGAACTCAAAGAGTTGATGAAATCGGCCGAGGAATTAATTCTGGCAACAGATGAAGACCGCGAAGGCGAAGCAATTGCTTGGCACTTAGTTGAGGTTTTACAACCAAAGATTCCAATCAAGCGCATGGTATTTAATGAAATTACAAAAGAGGCAATTCAAGAAGCGGTAGAAAATACTCGGGACTTGGATCATCACTTAATTGATGCGCAAGAAACTAGACGCGTCCTTGATCGTTTATTTGGTTACAGACTTTCGCCCGTTTTGTGGAAGAAAGTTATGCCGCGAATTTCGGCTGGACGCGTGCAATCAGTGGCTACGCGTTTAATCGTTGAAAAAGAGCGCGAGCGAATAGCTTTTATTTCATCTGTGTGGTGGGATCTAAGCGCAACATGTGAATTGGGTTTTGACGCGCGGTTGCTTGTAGTTGATGATAAAAAAATTGCAGCGACATCTGATTTTGGTGCCGATGGTGCAGTTAAAGAAAAATCATTAGCCAATATTTTACTCCTTGATGAAAGCGGAGCACGCTCACTCGTTGAATCACTTAAAGGCAGACCGCTTACGGTTAAGTCGATGGAGGAATCACCCCGAACTGAGCGCCCTAAGCCACCTTTTAGTACTTCTACTTTGCAACAAGATGCGGGCTCTCGCCTTGGTTGGGGCGCGCAGATAACCATGCGAGTTGCACAAAATTTATACGAAAACGGCTACATAACTTATATGCGCACAGATTCCATTAATTTATCAGCTCAAGCAATCACTGCAGCGCGCGCTGCAGTTAAATCTTTATATGGTGCCGACTATGTCTCTGAACAACCACGTGTATATCAAGGTAAATCGAAGAACGCACAAGAAGCACACGAAGCCATTCGACCTGCGGGTGAAGTTTTTAAAACTCCAGGTGAATTGGCCCCCGAACTGTCGCGCGATGCTTTTGCACTATATGACTTAATTTGGAAACGTACCGTTGCATCGCAAATGGCCGATGCTAAGAAAATGCAGATGCGCGTAGATTTCGATGCAAAAACAAATGACGGCAAAGCAACTATTTTCCGCGCTAATGGAAGTGTGATTATTTTCCAAGGCTTCCTTGCCGCCTATGACGATATTAAAGATGAAAAGAGCGATGAAGAATCCGAAGAGAGGCGCTTACCTGCAATGACACTAGGACAGAGCGTAAAGGTCAGCGAATATAGATGTGAAGGACATGAGACTAAACCGCCAGCGCGATATACCGAACCAACCCTTGTTAAGAAATTAGAAGAACTAGGAATTGGTCGCCCATCAACATTTGCTTCCATCATCCAAACAATTCAAGATCGCGGTTATGTTTACAAGCGTGGTCGGGCATTAGTCCCGGCATTTTTAGCATTTTCAGTTACAGGTTTACTCGAAACACATTTCACAAAATTAGTTGATTACGAATTTACTGCCAGTATGGAAGAAGACCTAGATAAAATTGCAGCGGGTGAGACAAGCCGAGTCGATTGGTTGCGCGATTTTTTCTATGGCGTTGATGGGCAGCCTGGGCTTAACGAATTATCAGCTGATTTAGGCGTTATTGATGCTCGTGCGACTAACACCATGAATTTATCCGAAGATATTGAGATTCGAGTTGGTCGATATGGCGCATATTTACAACAGAACCTTCCAGATGGGATAAGAAAGCTTGCAAATATCCCAGAAACTATTGCGCCGGATGAATTAACCCTTATAAAAGCAATTGAATTACTTGCTCAACCATCAGGTGAGCGCGATTTAGGAATTGATCCTGAAACAAATTTGCCAATTATCGCCAAGAGCGGACGTTTTGGTCCATATATCACTGAAGTATTTCCTGAAGTAATTTTGCAAGAGGGCGAGAAGAAAAAGAAAAAGAAAGCAACTGATCCAAAACCAAAGACTGCTTCCCTTCTTTCGACAATGACCCTAGACACAGTGACGTATGAAGATGCACTGCGTTTGTTATCGCTCCCGCGCACTTTAGGAATAAATAGCGCAGGTGATGTGATTACATTACAAAATGGTCGCTATGGTCCCTACTTAAAAGCCGGCGCTGATTCGCGCACACTGACAAGTGAAGATCAATTATTTTCCTTAACTCTTGATGAAGCGCTAGAGATTTATTCAAAACCAAAAGAGCGCCGCCGTGGAGTTGCAAAGCCACCACTAAAAGAACTTGGATTAGATCCAACAACACAAAAACTACTTATCGTTAAAGATGGCCGTTTTGGAGCGTATGTCAGCGACGGTGAAACAAATGCAACTCTGCGTCGTGGTGACACAGTAGAGGCTTTAACCTTAGAGCGCGGACTTGAGTTACTTGCTGGGCGCCGTGCATGGGAGGTGGAAAATGGTCCTTCGCCAAAGAAATCTCGCAAAAAAACGGCGAGCAAAAAAATAAGTTCTAGAGATTCGGCGCCGACGCTAACCAAAAATATTGTTAAAAAAGCCGGCGCTAAACGCAAAGCTAATAAAGCTGCCAGCGGAAAAGTGGCTAAAAAGAGGGCCTAAATTGCCCTCTTTACGCACCGACTACTCTTAACCTCATGCCACATCAGCTACCTACCCCTGCGCCTCCAGCGCAAGATCAGTCTCGCGGCGTGCTTGCAATACCTGCTTTTCGCAGACTCTGGCACGCCATGGTTTTCTCATCATTGGGTGATTGGTTAGGGCTTCTTGCAACAACTGCTCTAGCCCAACAACTAGCGGGCGGATCCTACGCAACAGCTAACTTTGCCATCGCTGGTGTTTTTATTGCGCGTTTGTTACCTGCAGTTTTCTTAGGACCAATTGCAGGAGTGATTGCTGATCGATTCGACCGACGTAAATTAATGGTTTTTGCAGACATCATGCGAACCGCTTTATATATTTCGATTCCGATAGTTCATACATATTTTTGGTTATACGCGGCGATGATTTTGGTGGAATGTATGACGCTATTTTGGTCGCCTGCAAAAGAGGCGAGTGTGCCGAATTTAGTTCCTAAAGAAAAATTGGGAAACGCCAACCAGGTTTCTTTATTAGCAGCTTACGGAACTGCGCCAATTGCCGCGATTCTCTTTTCGCTTTTAACGCTTTTCAACGGGGCGATTGCGGCAGCTTTTCCTAGTTTTGCTGGTAACTCGGTTGATGTTGCCTTATATGTAAACGCGGCAAGTTTTGCTTTCGCAGCGTGGACAGTCTGGGGATTAAAAGAAATTCCAAAAGGCGCTGCAGCTAAAGGCGAAAGCGATGCAAGTGTTGGGCGTTCATTATTGCAAGGCTGGAAAACGGTTAGCGAATCAAAAATTATTCGTGGTCTCATCGTTGGAATGGTCGGCGCTTTTGCTGCAGCAGGTGCCGTGATCGGTCTTGCTCGAACATTTGTTGGCGACCTTGGCGCAGGTGATGCGGCCTACGGTGTGCTATTTGGCGCAGTATTTAGTGGTTTAGCGATTGGTATTGCCTTTGGGCCTAAAGTATTCGACCAATTTTCACGGCGCCGTTTATTTGGTGCATCTCTAACAACAGCTGGAATTTTCTTAATTCTTCTAGCAGCCATTCCTAACTTGGTTCTTGCAGTATTTATCGTCGTAATTCTCGGTGCCTTCAGTGGAATTTGTTGGGTTACTGGTTTCACAATGCTTGGTATGGAAGTCCAAGACGAAGTTCGAGGGCGCACATTTGCCTTCGTGCAATCATTGATTCGCATAACTTTAGTGGCAGTTCTTGCAATATCCCCACTGATTGCAGCTGCCGTTGGCAAGCACACTTTTAAATTTCAAAATACGCAAGTCAGTTACAACGGTGCAGCTGTAACAATTCTGATTGCTGGTATTTTGGCATCAGTTATTGGCGCGATTTCTTATCATCAAATGAAAGACAGACCTAATGTTTCTTTGTGGTCTGATATTGCAAATGCAATTAAAGGTGAACTCGGTGGCATCACTGGAGCGCCGACCAAAGGAGTCTTTATAGCTTTCGAAGGTGGCGAAGGAACTGGTAAATCTACGCAGAGTAAATTATTAAAATCATGGCTGGAAGAACAAGGCGAAACGGTAGTTCTTTCGCGCGAACCAGGTGGCAGTGAACTTGGAAAAGAGATTAGAAAAATCCTTCTATCCCATTCCACTGGTGAAATTTCACCGCGGGCCGAAGCACTTCTCTATGCCGCAGATCGGGCTAACCATGTTTACGAAATCATTCGTCCAGCCCTTGCCGCTGGCGATATTGTAATTACTGATAGATATTTTGATTCATCTATTGCTTATCAAGGTGCTGGGCGAATTTTAGAACCTGGTGAAATTGCTAGAATTTCGCGCTGGGCGACCGAATCATTATTTCCAACTTTGACAATAATTATTGATTTACCTGCAGAAATTGGCATTGGGCGATTGAAGAAATTGGATCGCTTAGAAGCGCAACCTCTAGTTTTTCACGAACGGGTTCGCCAAGAATTTTTACAAATTTCCCTGTTAGATCCAGAGCGATATTTTGTCGTTGATGGCCACCAAAGCATTGCAGCAATTCATGCGGCAATCATTTCTCGAGTTAGCGAAATCCCAAACTTAAAACGAAATACAAAAGAATCTGAAGGCAGCGCGATAATGAAACCTATTCGCCGTGCAACAAAAGCTGTTCGAAGCACGGTTGAGAAAACAACAAAAAGAAAACCTACCCAGAAAAAATCAGCAAAAAAATGAGCGTCTACGCCGATCTAGTTGGGCAGGAACACTTAATTGAAATTTTGCAAGGCGCAGTTACAGCCACCCGAAGCGGTGAAGAATCACAAGAAATGACACATGCGTGGGTTTTTACTGGCCCACCAGGCAGCGGTCGGTCATCGGCGGCAATTGCATTTGCGCAAGCTCTAATCTGCCAACAAGATGGCTGTGGAACGTGTAATCAATGCAAAAGCGCAGTCAATGGTTCGCACCCAGATATTGAAATTATTCGCACCGAAGGTTTATCAATCAAAATTGACGAGGTTCGAGAATTATTAACTCGAGTTGCATGGGCACCTGCTATGGGCGGTTGGCGCGTCGTTGTTATGGAAGATGCTGATCGTTTAACTGAATCCGCAGCGAACGCATTATTAAAAGCGATTGAAGAACCGGGTAGTCGCACTGTCTGGTTGCTGTGCGCACCAACCTTGCATGATGTTTTGCCGACAATTCGCAGCCGTTGTCGCCACTTACAATTACATACTCCAAGTACTAGCTCAGTGGTTCAAGTTTTGGTGAATCGTGATGGAATAAGCGAGCAAATGGCTGACTTCGCTGCGCGCGTTAGCCAAGGTCACATTGGCCGGGCAAGATATTTAGCCAAGAATGAATCGGTTCGAAATACTCGTTCCACAATTATGAAGTTACCGATTCAAGTTAAAGATATTGCTAGCGCATTTAAAGGCGCACAAACTTTAGTGGAACTTGCATCTGCGCAAGCAAATAACGAGGCCGAAGATCGCAACCAAGGGGAGATAGATGATTTATCGATCGCTTGGGGCAAGGGTGCGACTGGTCGTGGAATGGCAACTGGTGGAAGTAAGGCCCTTAAGGAATTAGAGAAAGAACAAAAAACCAGAAGCACACGCATGGTGCGCGATGGATTGGATGCCGCACTGTTGGATATTGCAACCTTTTACCGTGACGTGATGATGGTGCAAGCAGGCAACTTTGATGCGCTAATCAATAAAGAGATGCAGGCCGAAATTCAGGCAATGGCCACGACTACAAAGCCAACAGCCATCGTTGCCAAGATAGGTGCCATCATGGAGGCTAGGAGAAACCTTGGTCACAACGCCGCCCCCCTCTTAACTATCGAAGCTTTGATGTGCACACTGGCTCAATAAATATGATGTGATCCCTTGCCTAATAGGTAGGATTTAATGACTTTTTATTTTTAATCACCCAGAGCAATTTTAGATGAGTTATTTAAAATGAAATAATCTTTGTAATCCCCATAAAGTCACACGCTTCATTGCTTCGATAACAATATAAATAGACATTTTACTAACTCCGAATTCACGTTCGACAAAAGTAATTGGTACTTCTTTTATAACGCCGTTAAGTGCTACAACTTTACGAGTCATTTCGATTTGAAAACAATATCCTTCACTTGCGACAGTAGAAAAATCAATCTTTTCTAAAATTGTAGACCGGTAAATGCGAAAGCCTGCCGTAATATCAGCAACCGGAATACCTAAAGCAAACTTGGCATATTTATTAGCTACTCTTGAAAGCAACTCTCTTTTACGTGCCCAGTTTTTTACTGCGCCACCAGCAATCCAACGAGAACCGATAACTAAATCAATTCTTGAATCAGAATCAAAGGCATGAATTAATGAAACTAAGTCTTCTGGGCGGTGTGATCCATCGGCATCGATTTCAATCATTGACTGATATCCGCGAGATAAACCCCAAGCAAAGCCGTGGCGGTATGCAGAGCCAAGCCCCATTTTCCGCCCACGATTTTCAACATGGATACGCCCCCGTCCGCCATCAAACGTCCTGCAGATATCGGCTGTGCCATCAGGGGAGCCGTCATCGACAACCAAAATGTCAAGACCAGCCGGTAAATCAAGGAGCGCTTTGAGTATCACCGGTACGCTTTCGGCCTCGTTAAAGGTCGGAATAATTACAAGCGGTTTATTCATAGAGCACGGTCCATATACCAAGTGTAGATTGGTTTTTATGACAAATTTTTGAAAATTGGAGATTTTTGCACTCAAGGCCATCGCCGAAAATGGTAATTAGCATCCCTTGGTATAGGGCAAGATTTACTCATGCGCTTAGACCATGTCTCATATGTAACTTCTCATGACCAACTAGCCGACACCGTACAACGTTTAGGTTCTCGCCTCGGCAGCACTTTTGTCGACGGCGGTGTTCATCCTAGATTTGGTACACGCAATTTCACGATGCCACTGCAAAATGGTCAGTACATTGAAGTTGTCTGTCCGCTTGATCATCCAGCAACTGAAAAAACACCATGGGGGAAAGCTGTTTCAAAGAAAGCACAAGCAGGTGGCGGTTGGCTTACATGGGTATTTAGTATTGAAGACATCTCGTTAATTGAAAGCAAATTTGGACGAAGTGCGATTGAAGGCCACCGGACACGACCAGATGGGAGCGATTTAAAGTGGAAGCAAATTGGCGTGAATGAAATTACAGAATCACGAGAGTTGCCATTTTTTATTCAATGGCTAACTGGGGATCATCCATCGAAGGATGGTAAAGCTGTTGCAACAATTGAAAAGATTACGATTGCAGATGAAGATCAGTTGGCTGATTCTTGGTTTAAAGAAGAGATTTTAGGCGCTCTTGGTGGTGCAACAATCGAATGGGTAGATCCGTCGGTTAACGATGGCGACAACGGAATCGTGGCCGTACAACTTGCAACACCAAGCGGTGTTGTAGTGCTCGATTAATTTCTCATCTAGGCCTGCGACGACGCTCTGAAGAATTAGGGCGTGGACGGCCACTTGTGCGGCGCGAAGGACCTTTATTCTCAACAATCGGTGCAAGGTAAGGAATTCCTGACGGTTCTTGGGCACCAGTAATTGTCATTAGTTCTTTATCAAGCGGCTTTACTCCTACAAACTTTGGAGTTACTCCAGCACGAGAAGTAAGTCCGCCAACGGATTTCTGCTGTTTCGTTGTTGTAAGCGTTACTACGGTTCCGGTCTCTCCGGCACGGGCGGTACGCCCAGCACGGTGTAAGTAATCTTTGTGATCGGTCGGTGCATCTACGTGGACAACGAGCGAAATACCATCAACGTGGATGCCTCGGGCTGCAACATCAGTTGCGACTAAGGCTGCGTTAGTTTGGGATTTAAAAAATGCCAAAGTTCTAGTACGAACTGCTTGTGATTTCCCACCGTGCAAAGCACCAACTGGAACACCAGCGTGAGCAAGTTTGTCAGCCAAGCGATCGGCTCCGCGTTGTGTTTTCACGAACAAAAGTGTCTTTCCATTTCGGGCAGCAATTTGATTTGTTACTTCATCTTTATCAGTTGGATGCATCACAAGCACGTAGTGCTCCATTGTTGAAACAGATGCGCGATCATTTTGCAATGAGTGCGTTTTTGGATTCTTTAAATATTGTTTAACAAGTGAATCGACTCCGCGATCGAGAGTTGCAGAGAAAAGAAGGTGCTGACCATTTGGTTTTGCTTGGTCAAGAATTTCTTTAACAACAGGCAAGAAACCCATATCGGCCATTTGATCGGCCTCATCAAGAACAGTGATTTCAAGATCATCGAGTTGGACTTCTCCGCGATTGAGTAAATCAATTAATCGTCCCGGTGTTGCCACAAGAATTGCTGTTGCTTTGCGCATGGCAGTGATTTGTTTTGCATAAGGCATGCCACCGGCGATAACAACTGAATCATGGCCAATTGCTCGCGCAAGAGGAGTTAGAACTTCATCAATTTGTTGCGCTAATTCGCGCGTCGGAGTTAGTACTAGGGCTAGCGGTTTATGTGGTTTAGCTTGTTTATTTTGCAGATTAGTAAGAAGTGCTAAACCGAAAGCTAAAGTTTTTCCTGAACCAGTCTGGCCTCGGCCCAAAATATCGTGACCTGCTAGAGCATCTGGCAAGGTTGCAATCTGGATTGGGAATGGATGCGTAATTCCTTGTGCGCTAAGGGCATTTACAAGCGCTGGTGCGATACCAAGGTCGCGGAAAGTAGTAGTTATTTCACTAGTTAGTGATGCATCAATGAGATTGGCATCTTCTAAATTGGCAGAAATATAATTATCGTCAGCGCCGTAATCAATGGCTTCGTTGGTGTGAGTCTTTCCAAATTTACTGTGCGCTTTATGGTCATCGCGGGCATAAGCTGTTAATCCATTACGACGATCGCGGGCAGGTTTTGTAGGACGTTCAGTGCGAAGCGCATCGCGCTGCGCGCGAAAGTTTGCAGCGCTTGTATCTGGGCGCTCGGTTTCGTGTGCGGCTGGGCGGTTTGTGAAATTCTTTGGCGCAGAAGGATTGAACTTTTCACGTTTACGAGGCTCAAAATTTGGACGACCATCATCGGTACGAGCAATTTTTGCCTTTACTGAATCACGGCGATTAGTTGGGCGTGAATCTGAATTAAAATCAGGTTTATTAAAATCTGGTTTTGAGTTAAATGCTGGACGCGCACTGCGCGGTGCTGCTGCACGTTCATCGCGTTCGGTAACAAATTTCTTTGCGCGAGAAATTGGTTTTTCAGTGCGTGGAGTTCGTTCTGTGCGATCCGTATGAGAAGTTGTTGCGCGAGGAGAACGCTCTGAACGTTCTGCGCGGGCGAAAGTCGGTTTTGCATCGCGCAGTGTGCGCTTTGGATTGCGATCTGCACGCGGTGCTGAAGTGCGCGCTGCGCGCTCTTCTGGAGTCTCAGTTGGACGTGGTTTAGATGCAGTAAGTTTTTGAAAACGTTGCGCGCGAAGTTCTGAACGCAGGGCAACACGGGATTCTTTCTTCGAAACTGTAGTTGCATCAACATCGCTATAGCGACGAGTTACTGACTTTGCTGCAGAACCTTTGCGTGCATTTTTTTGCGCGGTTGTGTGACGAGGCTTTGCACTACCTGGGCCTTTAACCGAAGTTGATGGGGTTGCAGATCGGGCGGCTGGTTTGAACGCGGCAGTTTTCTTTGCGCGCTTAGGCTTGCCAACAGATGCTGTGCGACGGGCTTTTCCGGGCGCTGAAGTACGTGCTTGTAGAGACATGAAAATGCATACCAATCGAGACGACGAGCGCGTCTCGGTATGTCTTGGATTTGCAAGGGCCGTATTCGGCGCTCAGAAACAAGTACAGGGTGGTGATAAGACTCGCAAGTAGCGCGGGCTTTGAGCCTGCACTTGGGGGAAGTTCATTGATGCGGTTGCATCAACGGGTTAATTCTACCTTGGATTTCAATTGTGGATTACCACGCGCCAGAGTCAAAGCGCTTAATCTAGTTTAAAGCCCTCGCGAATTGGGCCCAGCTCTATTCCAGCCGCCGTGTGATCTGATTTTTCACCACGTGCTAATTGCGCAGTATGGGCTTTGTTATGCCAGCGCTCTTCAATTTTTCCATAGCGCCAAAGCAAAAGCGCAACGCACCAAACAATTACAAAAGCCCCAACAATAAAGTAGCCAGCACCATTTAAGTTAAAGGCCAATGCGTAATCCCAGAAGCCTCCGGTCAAACTTAGTTGACGTGCAAATATTTGGCAGAGTTGTAATCCACCAACAAAGAATGCTACGGCTACGGATAAACCAGTAATAATTATGTTGTAGTAAACCTTGCGTACCGGTTTAGAAAATGCCCAACCGTAAGCAAAATTCATAAATGAACCATCGATAGTGTCAATCAGAGTCATCCCGCCGGCAAAGAAAAGCGGGAGGGACATAACTGCCCACCAAGGCAAACCGACAATAACAGATGAACCTGCAAGAACTAATAAACCAATCTGTGTTGCAGTATCAAAACCTAAACCAAAGAGAATTCCAAGTGGATACATTTTCCAGGATGCATCAATGCGGCGGGCGATAGGGCCAAAAAAGCGCATAAGCAAACTATGAGAATTTAAATGTTTCTCTAATTCCTCTTCACTGTATGTACCTTTGCGCATTTGTAGGAAAACTCCAACGATTGAGACAAGAATTATTAAGTTAAGAATTGCAATCAACATTAAGAAAGTACCGCTAACGGTTGTGCCAATCAAAGTGGTGTAATGAAGAAGCGTTGAATCTTCATCCCTTAATTGGCTACCGAGTGCCTTAATTCCAAAGGTAAGTAAAATTGCAACTGCTGCCACAACAGATGAATGACCGAGCGCGAAAAAGAAACCAACAGCCAGTGGCCGCTGACCTTCTGACATTAATTTTCGTGTGGTGTTATCGATTGCGCTGATGTGATCGGCATCGAAGGCGTGGCGCATACCAAGCGTGTAAGCCAATACGGCTGTGCCCCAACCAAAAAGAGATCCGTCACTTAATTTGTAGTTGCCACTAGTTGCGCGCCACATCAAAACAGCTCCAGCTATGTGCAGCAGGGCGATAAAACCGAACATGGCACCCATACGGCGCCATTCATCACCGGTTAGGCGGTGGCGGAGAGGAATTTTTACGGACTCCTTGACGACTAGATTCACGCTTAAAACTCCCTGGCTAGATGCGAATTGCTTGCAAGTAGAATGGTATGGCACCCCCGAAAAGGTGTCTACCCGAAATGAGGGAATTACCTCACCTGCTACAGCGTTGGCTTATACAGTTAAGGGAACTTGCATAGGGACGGAGAACTACGTGGGCGATGACGAGGGCATGGAAGAACTCATTACGGAAGAAATGTTGTGGGATCGAATTCCTGAAGTCGATGGAGCCGAGCGAGCGAGTACATATTATGAATTAAGCGCTCGCATTTATGCGCGCGGACAATACGACGACGCTTTAGCGTTAGCCGAAACAGCATGTGATATTTATGACGGACTTGGTGCAAGTGCACCGAGTGAAGGCGTTGCACAAGCGTATTCGGCAATTGGGTACAACCTCAATCAATTAAAACGTATGGATGAAGCGGCAACCGCAATGAGTAAAGCTGTTGACATTTTGCGCCAAAATAAATCACCGATTGCCCTAGAACTTGCCTGCACTTTGGGTGAGTGGTGGTATTCATCTAAGAAGTACGACAAAGTTGTTGAAACAATGCACGAATGCGCACAAGAACATTTAGTCGACGGAAACGAACTTGGTGCTGCCAACGATTTGTACTTAGTTGGTTGCGCAGAACGTAAATTAAAAAATTACACTAAAGCAATCGATGCTTTTAAAGAAGCGCGTATTTTATTTAAGCGCAATAAGGAAGTTATCCAAGTTGCACGCTGCGATCAAAAAACTTCGGCTTGCTTAGTAGAACTTGGTGAAGGCGAATTAGCGCTAGAAACCGCACGTCGCGCAAGAGATGTATTTGAAACTGGACATGATCATCAACATGAAACTTATGCTCTTTTAGAATTTGGTAAAGCAGAAGTTTTACTCGAACGCTTTGACGAAGGCTTGGGTACTTTAGAACAAGTTTTGTCTGTTATCAGCGAGGATGAACCAAAAGACTTCGAATTAATTGTTGATGTTGAATCGCGCATTGCTAAAATCATGCGCATTCAAGGCCGAGAAGATGAAGCCAATGAAATTGAGCGCCGATTAAGCTCAGTTTCGGATGCGCTGGGCGAGGACGAAGATGGCTCCGATCAACGCCCCACAACTCTTAACGATTAAAGCGTTGCGCTTCCTCGGGGTAAATGCTGCAAAGCCCAGTGATACATCGCGATTGCACCTGCAGCCGATGCATTCATCGATCTAGTTGACCCATACTGTTCAATTGCAAGAATTACTTCGCAAACTGCAATGCCCTCGTTTGACATTCCAGCACCTTCTTGCCCAAATAAAAGTACACAACTCTCTGGTAATTGCGTTCCTTCAATTTGCTTAGCCCCTGAAACGTTATCAATCCCAATGATTGGTAAGTTATTCTCTTTGCACCAAATTCCGAATTCTTCAACTGTACCGTGGTGTTGAACGCGTAAATATCGGTCGGTAACCATCGCACCGCGTTTATTCCAGTCGCGCTTTCCGACAATGTGTACTCCTGCAACATTGAATGCATTTGCGGTCCGAACGATCGAACCAATATTTAAGTCATGCTGCCAATTTTCAATTGCAATTTGTAATTTATGTCGCCTGGTATTTAAGTCCGCAACTATTGCCTCAACACTCCAATAACGGTATTTGTCTAAAACATTTCGGCGATCACCATTTACAAGTAGCTCGGGATCATATTGATCGCCTGTTGGCCATGGTTTTTCATGGGGGCCGACTCCGACAACAGGGAAAAATTCACCTGGTCCGATTGTTGCAGGTGTTTTCATGTACACACTCTAAACTCAAACTCCATTGAGTGGCTATCAAGGGCTAGTTCTACTAAGTTAAGTTAGTGTGGATAATCCATAAAATTTCAGTATTGGCTGTGTTCATCGCACTAGTCCTTGGAAACGTCATCTCACCTGCACATGCGGTGCTTTCAACAGCAGCCATCCCAGCTGTATTTAACAAACTGCTCAATTCTCCAGCTCTTGCCAATCCATCAATGATTTTAATTGATGGGAGAACGGGTGAAGTTGTATTTAAACGTAATTCATTTTCACAACGCAAGCCTGCATCATTGATGAAAATTTTTGCTGCTGCTGCAACGCTTGAATATTTTGACCCTAATTATTCTTTTAGAACTAGTATCTCTTTTGGGCAAGATTCTAAAACACTTATTATTAATGGTAGCTACGACCCTTGGATTTCAGTAAATGATGTTGTTGCCAAAAAAATGAAACGTGTATCGCTTCCACATTTAGGTTTTAGCGCACTTAACGCTGTGAAAAAGGCTAATAACGAATCCCTTGAAGGCTATAAAGTCGAATACTTCGGCTTGAATTCGCAAGATTATAAAAATTTAAAAGCTTTTTGGGGAAAAAGAGGATTTAATCCAATATATAAAAAAGTTACCTTAGAAAAGGCTATAGCAGACAGTTCGGAAGAAATAGTTACGGAATTTTCTCCAACAGTAAAAGAGATTCTCGATTTCACAATGCTGTGGAGTGATAATGTTTTGGCCGAGCGTCTAGCGCGACTTTCGGCCAGAGCCGCAGGTTATCCTTTTAACAACGAAGGCGTTTATCAAACTTTTACCGATTTGCTAACCCGATTCGAAATAGATTCATCACCACTTGTAATAATTGATGCAAGTGGGTTATCAAAACAGAATCGCATTACCGCGAATCTATTGGGCAAATTATTGTACAAATTGCGCAAAGAAGAAAAATTTGCCACTCTTTATGAAAGCCTACCTATAGGCGGGGTATCAGGGACGCTTAAAGATAGATTTCTTACAACAGCACCTAGTGCCATTGGTTTAGTACGAGCTAAAACAGGAACGCTAAATGGGACTGTTTCACTGGCTGGCTATGTCGAAACAAATGATCGTGAATATATATTTGTAACTATTGCAGATAAAATTCCAAAAGGATCTAAAGCAAATAGCAAAGCTCGTGCCGCAATTGACCGAATTTTAGGAAGAATCGCCGCGCCGAATATTCCAGCAGTAATATCTGAAGCAACATCTGCGCCTTAATTATTTATTGTCAAAAACTTCACTTAGTTGCGTAGATAGCCCCTGATCCATCAATCCTTGGGCTGAGAGCAGAACTCCACGATTTCAAGTAATCTTGGCAGGTGAAAATAAAAGTTGGTGCCTACCTTGATTTAATGAAGTTGAGGGTCGTTGAACTACTTCTGGTATCTACTTTACCTGCAATGGTTTTAGCACAAAAAGGCTTGCCATCCTTCAACTTGGTTTTTGCCACAATTTTTGCTGGCACGCTTTCCGCCGGAAGTGCAAATGCTTTTAACATGGTTATCGAAAGTGATATAGATAAATTAATGTCTCGCACCAAAGCGCGCCCACTTGTAACTGGAGTATTAAATAAAAAACAAGCAACAATATTTGCAACGGCAATTGGTTTAATATCACTATTAATTTTCTGGGTATTTACGACTCCTCTGGCAACTTTCCTTTCCTTTGTTGCCATTGCTTTTTATGTTTTTGTTTATACGATTGGGCTAAAACGTCGGACAACACAGAACATTGTGTGGGGTGGTGCAGCTGGTTGTATGCCAGTTTTCATCGGTTGGGCTGCGGTTACCAATTCATTATCAGTAACTGCACTTGCATTCTTTATGGTTATTTTCTTTTGGACGCCGCCACATTTTTGGGCGCTAGCCATTAAATATAAAGATGACTATGCAGCTGCTGGAATTCCAATGTTGCCCGTTGTTGCAACGCGCACACGTGTACATGTTGAGATGTGGTTCCACACAGTTGCGATGATCGCATGTTCAATTTGGTTAGTTCTATCAGCATTGCTTCCATTTTGGGCATTGGTTATAACAATTGTTCTCGGGCTTGTTTTCGCCAAGCAACTTTTAGAACTTAAAGAGAATTCACAGAATTACATTAAAGTTGCAGGCAAAATTTTCCAGTGGTCTATTACTTACTTGAGCCTTTTATCGGTCACTCTCGTTCTCGCACAACTGGTAAGTTAGTTCTATGAGCAATGCTGCAATTTCAGTAAAAGATCTCAGTAAAAAATATGGAGATAGATTCGCCGTCTCGCATGCAACTTTCGAAGTTCCATTAGGAACAATCTGTGGGTTTGTGGGCCCCAATGGTTCAGGCAAAACAACAACGATGCGCATGTTGCTTGGATTAATTACACCTACGGCAGGCACTGGCGAAATACTGGGTGAATCGATTCAACACCCAAATAGATATCTGCCGCGCGTGGGTGCGATGATTGAAGGCCCGGCTTTTTATCCAGCCTTGAGTGGTGCTGAAAATTTAAATGTTTTAGCCAGATTAGGTGGTTTCCCACTTAGTCGTGTTCAAGGCTTATTAGAGCAAGTTGGTCTTGGGGATCGTGCGCAATCTAAGTACAAAACATATTCACTAGGCATGAAACAGCGTTTAGGAATTGCAGCAGCGCTGCTGCCAAACCCAAAATTATTAATGCTCGATGAACCAACAAATGGTTTAGATCCTGAAGGAATTCAAGAAGTGCGAGCACTCCTTCGATTGCTCGCAGATGGTGGAACCTCTGTCTTTGTTTCATCTCATTTATTATCTGAACTGGAATTAATTAGTGACTATTTAGTGATGCTCCGCAAAGGCGAAGTAGTTTTCGCAGGTCCTATGCAAAACTTGATGGAAGCCAAGCAACCGATAATTATTGCCAAGAGTTTGAATGAAAGTGATCTGCCAAAACTATTAGCACTTGCGCAAAAAACTGGCCACCACGCAACTATTCGAGATAGTGCGGTACATGTACAAGGACCAGCGCAATGGGCAGTTGAATTTAATAAAGCCGCATTCGATGCCGGAATTCATTTGTCACAATTAACTCCGCAACTGCCAAATCTAGAAGAGACCTTCTTTGAAATGACGGGGGATAATTAATGTTTAATGTAATTTTTGCCGAACTACGCAAGTTACGCCGCCCGTCGCTTTTTTTAGGAACCATGAGCGCAGTTGTATTCTTCAGTGCACTTTTTTCGTCACTTCTTTTTCTATTAATTGATTCACCTCAAGGCAATTCTGATCGTGGCCGAACGATTGGCAGAGAAGTTTTAAGTCTTTCAACAGGTGGTGTCCAAGGTTTTGCAAGTGTTGGAACCTTCTTAGGAATAATTGCGCTCTGTGTATTTGCTGCCCAGACTGCTCAGGAATATACCTACAGTACGCTAGGAAATCTTTTAATTCGCCAACCAAATCGTTGGTTAATTCTGTCGGGCAAATTGACAGCGATGTCTATTTTTGCAACCGTAATGGCTATTTTCTCAGCAATTGTCAGTATTGGGGCATCTGTTATCCTTGCCCCGCGAGCAAAAATTCCAACTGACTTGTGGTTTGGTACTGATGGTCGACATGCGATTCTTCAAACATTTGTCAACGTTCTTATCTCCGTTATTGGTTTTGGGTCAGTAGGGATGATTTTGGGTTTGATTTTACGCTCACCAATTAGCGCAATTTCTTTCGGTGTCCTTTGGTTATTAATAGTTGAAAATTTGGTAATCGCGGTAAAAAATAATACAGAAAATTGGATGCCAGGTGCACAATTGGCCGCTATAGCTCAAGGCGGAACACCCAATGTTTCATATTCGCACGCACTGTTTCTGGGTGGTATGTATGTATTGGCAGGTTCCATAATCTCTTCGGTGCTTTTTGCGCGTCGTGACGTATCCAACTAAGGCCAAATCCCAACTTTTCTAGGTTAACTGATTTATGTCATTTGGCGGTCGGGTCTAGTCTTGGCAAATGAGCGCAACCCCAAACATGCTGGCAATTCGCAGCGCAGTTCGTGTTTGGCTTGAAAAATTTGAAGCAGGCGATGCAATTATTGTTGCAGTATCTGGGGGCGCAGATTCACTTGCGCTAGTTTTTGCACTTGCACAAGAAGCCCCTAAAAAAAGTGTTGGTGTTATCGGTGTAACAATTGACCATCAATTACAAAGCGGTTCGGGCGATCAAGCAAAAAAAGTTGTTGAACAATTAAAAACAATAGGCATTTTGACACACGTTGTGCAAGTAAAAGTCGAAATAACACAAGGTATGGAAGCATCTGCTAGAAAAGCTAGATACGAGGCCCTTGATAAAGTTGCGCTACAAGAAAGCGCAGTTGCGATTTTCTTAGGTCATACGCGAGATGATCAAGCCGAGAGCGTTTTGCTTGGCTTAGGACGTGGTTCTGGAACCCGATCACTTTCTGCAATGGCGGCGCAGAACGGAAAATATATTCGCCCACTCTTATCTATTACGCGCGAACAAAGTGTTGGCGCATGTGCAGAAGTTAATTTGATTCCTTGGGTTGATTCACATAATTACGATAAACAATTTGCCCGAGTAAGGGTTCGGCTAGAAGCGATTCCAATTTTAGAAAAAACAATTGGCCCTGGAATTTCAGCTGCGCTTGCCCGAAGTGCTGATTTATTGCGCGACGATGCCGATGCACTCGATGCTTGGGCAGCTCGTGAAATGGTTGGAATGGAGCTGCATGATTTAGATTGCAAAATCTTAGAATCGCTTCCGCGTGCAATTCGGACAAGGATTCTTAAGGTGGCCATATATGCCGCAGGTGCGCCTTCAGGGGCTGTAAATGCCGAACATGTGAGCGCAGTTGAGGCGTTAGTCACCGCTTGGAGCGGGCAAGGGGCTGCTCATTTACCTGGGAATGTGAAGGTTGAGCGATTTTCGGGCAGACTTTCGCTCTTACGCCAACCATAACTAAGGAGCACTGTGGATTTAGCGGGTGTTGAAAATGATATCGAACGAGTAATTGTTACCGAAGCGCAATTACAAGGACGAATAAAAGAACTTGCTGCCCTAGTCGACGCGGATTATGACGGCAAGGATTTGTTATTAATTGGTGTACTTAAAGGGGCAGTAATGGCCATTGCCGATTTATCTCGTGCACTGCAACGCCACGTGGATATGGACTGGATGGCTGTCTCTTCATACGGGTCCGGAACAAAATCAAGTGGAGTAGTACGGATTCTTAAAGATTTAGATCGGGATATCACGGGGCGTAATGTTTTAATCGTTGAAGATATTGTTGATTCGGGTTTAACTCTTTCGTGGTTAAAATCAAACTTAGAATCACGCGGTGCGGGAAGTGTTGAGATTCTATCTATTTTGCGTAAACCAACAGCGGCAAAAGTAGAAGTTAATGTTAAATATGTTGGCTTTGAGATTCCGCCAGATTTTGTAATTGGTTATGGATTAGATTTCAATGAAAAATATCGCAACCTCCCATTTATAGCAGTGCTTGCAAAGCACATGTATTCTTAAAAGAGACGAGACGAATCTTTAATGAGTGACAAGAAGAAAAAATCTAAATTAATTTCTGGAAATAAATCCAAGAAACCAAAGACTCGCGCGGCGCGTATTTTGCGCGGTCCACTTTTCTGGATTCTGGTTGCAATATTTGGAGTATCTATTTTTGGTCAAATTACTAGCGCAGGTAATCGCTATACCAAAATTGAAACTTCTCAAGCCCTTGATGCCATTACTAAATCCGAAGTCCAATCTGCAGAAATCGTTGATAAGGCCCAGAAGATTCGCTTAATTCTAAAATCTGGTTCGTCAATAAAAGGTGCCACCAAAGTAGAGGCCCATTATGTTGCGCGCCAAGAGCCCACAATTGTTGATGCACTAACTGGGAATCCACCATCACAAGGATGGAATGTAAAAGTTCCATCACAGTCACTCCTTGTCTCTTTCTTATTCTCAATCGCCCCATTCCTACTTATCGGTTTCCTCTTCTTTTTGATGATGGGCCAAGCTCAAGGGGGAAATCGCGCATTCTCATTTGGTCGTTCCCGTGCGAAATTGCAAAGCAATGATGTTCCAAAGACAACTTTTGCCGATGTTGCAGGCGCCGATGAAGCAATTGCAGAGCTGGAGGAGATAAAAGATTTTCTTGCTAATCCAGAAAAATATGGCATTCTCGGTGCAAAAATTCCGAAAGGTGTTCTGCTCTACGGCCCACCAGGAACTGGCAAGACTCTGTTAGCTCGCGCGGTTGCAGGCGAAGCAAATGTGCCTTTCTATTCGATTTCTGGCTCTGATTTCGTAGAAATGTTTGTCGGTGTCGGTGCTGCTCGTGTGCGTGATTTATTTAATCAAGCAAAAGAGAATTCACCCGCAATCGTCTTCGTAGACGAAATTGATGCTGTTGGTCGTCAACGTGGTGCGGGCATGGGTGGCGGTCACGATGAACGCGAACAAACTTTAAATCAATTACTTGTCGAGATGGATGGCTTTGAGGAGAATACAAAAGTCATTCTCATCGCTGCCACAAACCGCCCTGATATTTTAGATCCTGCATTGCTTCGTCCAGGACGCTTTGATCGTCAAATTGCAGTTGACCGCCCAGATTTAAAGGGGCGCGAAGCAATTCTTAAAGTGCATTCTAAGAACAAGCCACTTGATAAAGATGTTGCCCTTATTGATTATGCCCGTCGTACACCAGGATTTACTGGCGCTGACCTTGCAAATGTTTTAAATGAAGCTGCACTTCTTACTGCGCGTGAGGGAAAGAAAATTATTTCTAATAACGAATTGGATGAAGCAATTGATCGTGTAATTGGTGGACCACAACGCAAGTCACGCATCATGAGTGATGGCGAACGTCGCGTTACGGCTTATCACGAAGCAGGTCACGCACTTGTTGCTTTCGCACTGCCACATACTGACCCCGTCCATAAAATTACAATCATGCCACGGGGACGGGCGCTTGGGTACACCATGGTTTTACCTGATGACGATAGATACTCAACCACACGAAATCAGTTACTTGATCAATTGGCATATTCACTTGGTGGTCGCGCCGCAGAAGAATTAATTTTCCATGACCCATCTACTGGTGCGTCAAATGATATTGAAAAAGCAACCGAACTTGCGCGCGCAATGGTTACTCAATATGGAATGTCAGATGCAATTGGCGCGATCAAACTTGGTAGCAGCAGTAATGAACCTTTCTTGGGGCGAGATTATGGACATCAACGCGATTATTCTGAAAATATTGCAGGCGTTGTTGACCGTGAAATTCGAAACTTTATCGAAAATGCTCACCAAGAGGCGTTCGATATCTTGGTTGCAAATCGCAAAATTTTAGATGAGATGGTTTTGGAATTACTAGATAAAGAAACTCTTAATAAAAATGAGATCACTAAAATTTTTGCAAAAGTAAAAGCGTGGCCACATCGAGCCGCATGGACGGGTTCAGCCAATCGCATTCCTTCAAATCAGCCACCGGTTGAAGTTCCGATACGTGTGGTTAAAGAAGTTGTAGAAAAGAAACCCACGCGTCGTAAGAAGTCAGTTAGTGAATGAGATAAGCAAAGTTTCAATTAAGGATGGTCGCGCTGGCCACCCTTACGATCAGGAACGCGCAGAACGCGCAATTCATGAATTGTTATTAGCGCTTGGCGAAGACCCGAATCGCGAAGGTTTAAAAGATACGCCGGCACGTGTTGCTCGTGCAATGAAAGAAAACTTCGAAGGCTTGTGGCAATCTCCCGGAGATGTGTTGACTACAACTTTTGATTTAGGCCATGAAGAATTGATTATTGTGCGAGATATTGAAATTTTTTCGCATTGTGAACACCATTTAATGCCTTTCCATGGAGTTGCCCATATTGGTTACATACCTTCAGGCAAGATAACTGGGTTATCAAAGTTAGCTCGCCTTGTTGATCTCTTTGCAAGGCGCCCACAGGTACAGGAGCGTTTGACCACACAAATTGCTGATGCAATTGTTGAAATTCTAAATCCTCTTGGGGTGATCGTAATTATTGATTGTGAACACATGTGCATGTCCATGCGGGGCGTAAAGAAATCTGGTGCACGAACAACAACTAGCGCGGTACGCGGTGTTTTACAAAATGCTGCGACTCGCGCCGAAGCAATTAGCCTTATTACAAGTAAGTAAAAAATGTTAGTGATAGGCATTCTTAACGTAACACCCGATTCTTTTGCAGATGGCGGGCGACATAATAAGTTTGAAGCAGCCATAGCCCGAGGAAAAGAAATGTTAGCTGAAGGTGTAGATATTATTGATGTCGGCGGAGAATCAACAAGACCTGGTGCTGATCGAATTAATGAAGAGATAGAACAAAAGCGGGTCTTGCCAGTAATTGCTGAGTTAGCAAAACTAGGTGCAACCATAAGTATCGACACAATGCGTGCAAGCACTGCGCTTTTAGCAGTCAAGGTGGGTGCGAAAATTATCAACGATGTCAGCGGGGGGCTTGCAGATCCTTTAATGATGCCAATCGCTGCAGCCGCGCAAGTTCCATATGTAATTATGCATTGGCGAGGCCAATCAAAAGATATGGCATCTCGTGCAATCTATAGTGATGTAGTCGATGAGGTAATAACCGAATTGCATTTACGAGTAGGCGCCGCATTAGCCGCTGGAATATCAAGTAAAAATATTATTCTTGATCCAGGTATAGGTTTTGCTAAAGATATTGCGCATAATTGGGAGATTATCGAAAAGATTGATCAATTTGTAGAACTCGATTTCCCAATCCTTATCGGTGCTTCACGTAAGAGGTTTTTAGGTGGATTAAATCCTGATGACCGAGAAGCGGCAAGTGTTGAGATAACAAAGCGTTTAAAGACAAGCGGGATTTGGGGAGTTAGAGTTCATAGTGTGGCACCACATAAAGAAGTGATTAACGCGTGAGCGATGCGATCATACTGACTGGAATCGCCGGTTTTGGTTACCACGGTGTTTTCGAAAGTGAACGAGCCAACGGACAAGGCTTTTATGTTGATCTTTTATTAACTCTAGATTTATCGGCTGCCAGTCGAAGTGATGAATTGAGCGATAGCGTTAGTTATGCAACTATTATTGAAGTGGTAGTTGAAGAAATTAAAGGCGAGCCCGTGAATTTAATTGAAAGGCTGGCCGAGCGAATCGCACTTCGATTACTAAAGGATCATAAGAAAATTTCACAAATCGAGGTAACGGTGCATAAACCACAAGCGCCGGTAGATGCTGTTGTAAAAGATATCGCAGTTCGAATAACACGCTCACGATGAAAGCGGTTGTGGCATTAGGTGCCAATTTAGGTGATCCCAAAGAGAATTTAGATATTGCAATCGCCTTACTTCGCGAGGCCACCGAATTAATAAAAGTCTCCACTTATTACGAAACGTCTCCAGTAGGTGGGCCAGAACAACCAAATTATTTAAATGCAGTATGCATTATTGATAGCGATTTGCCCGCAGTAGATTTACTCAAGGTGTTGCAAGGAATTGAAAAAAGTATGGGGAGAGAGCGTATGCAACACTGGGGACCACGCAGTATTGATTTAGATTTAATTCAATTCGGGTCAACGTTGAGTTCAAATGATGAATTGACTTTGCCGCACCCACGAGCACATGAACGAGGATTTGTCTTAGAACCATGGCTTGAGATTGAACCTGATGCGATACTGCTTACACATGGCCCAATTCGCGAACTTTTGGAGCAATTGCCTAAGTCATCGTAGGCTTTGCTCATCACGCCCGGTACCTGAAAGGACTGGAGCCAGACAATATGACTGTCTTAGTTCCAACTATGGGGGCCCTACATAAGGGCCACCAAGCGTTAATCAGACGTGCCCGCGAACTAAGCAAAGAAGTAATTGTCAGTATTTTTATTAATCCTTTTCAATTTGAAGACAAGAGCGACTTAGAAAAATATCCCCGATCACCTGAAAAAGATATTGCCCTCGCAACTCTTGCTGGTGCGACCGAAATTTGGATGCCAGAGTATGAAGAGATTTATCCAGCAGGTTTCACAAAACTAAGTGCAGGCTCAGTAGGAGGAATTTTTGAAGGAAAAGCTCGTTCAGGACACTTCGATAGCGTAGTCACTGTTGTTAATCGATTATTTGAAATCACTAAACCAAAAATTGCAGTCTTTGGAGAAAAAGATTTTCAACAATTATTCGCAATCCAGCAAATGAAGAAAACCGTCGAAATCATTTCTGTGCCGACAGTTAGAAATCAAGATGGTTTGGCACTTTCTTCGCGCAATACTCGCTTAACGCAATTTGAAAGAGAGAAAGCTGGCGTAATTTATCGTGCTTTACTTGGCGCTAATGATGGGCAGGGTTCAATGGATTTAGTTTTGGCCACAGAACCTTCCTTCGAAGTCGATTATGCAGCCATAATTGATGAGAAAGATTTCTCAATTGCAACCGAATCAACGCAAAATAAGCGTGCCATCATTGCGGGCTGGATTAATGGGGTGCGTTTGATTGACAATATGGCAATGAAAGTCACGCGATGAAATTATTAGCACCAGCACCGGGGTGGACTGCGCGCGCCGATGTAATAGTTGTTGGCTCCGGCGTTGCAGGTTTAACAACAGCGTTGCAAGTGCGAACTTTTGGTTTATCAGTACTTCTCGTAACAAAAGCAAAAGTTGATGAAGGTTCTACAAAATGGGCACAAGGTGGAATTGCTGCAGCTCTTGGTCCGGGTGACTCACCTGAACAACACGAAAAAGACACCATTGTTGCTGGTGCTGGCTTGTGTGATGTGGAAGCGGTGAAGATTTTAGTGAGTGAAGGTCCAGAAGCGGTTCGTAAATTAATTGCGCGCGGTGCAATCTTTGATAAAGAAGCCGATGGAGAAATTGCACTAACACGAGAAGGTGGCCACTTGCGCAATCGAATTTTGCATGCAGGTGGCGATGCCACTGGGGCTGAAGTTTCTCGTGCATTACTTGCAGCGGTAAATAATGACCCAGATATTGAAGTTGTGGAAGATGCCTTGGTGATTGATGCGCTAAAAAATAAAGACGGCGCAGTTTGTGGTGTAACACTTCATGTAATTGGTGCTGGTAGTCGTGATGGTGTTGGTAGAGCACTTTCACGCGCAGTTGTTTTAGCAACAGGTGGTTTGGGCCAGGTTTTTTCGCAAACAACTAATCCTTCAGTTTCAACTGGAGACGGTGTGGCACTTGCTCTTCGCGGCGGTGCGAAAGTTTCAGATGTTGAATTTATTCAATTTCATCCAACTGTTTTATGGTTAGGCGATAATTCACTAGGTCAGCAACCACTTATTAGCGAAGCCGTCCGTGGGGAAGGTGCATATCTTCTTAATGAAAACGGTGTTCGTTTTATGCAGAGCGAACATGAACTTGCCGAACTCGCACCCCGCGATGTTGTTGCTAAAGCAATTATGCGCACCATGAATGCAACCGGCGCACAACATGTATGGCTAGATGTAAGACATATCCCGGTATTTAATGAAAGATTTCCAACTGTGTATGCAAGTTGCATTGTACATGGCATTGATCCTCTCAAAGATTTGATTCCTGTTTCTCCCGCATCGCATTACGCATCCGGTGGTGTGCGAGTAGATCTAAATGGCCGTACTAGTGTCGCTGGACTTTACGCGTGTGGTGAAACTGCATGTTCTGGCGTTCATGGTGCTAACCGTCTGGCATCTAATTCTTTACTAGAAGGTCTGGTTTTCAGCGCCCGAATTGCTGCCGATATCGCTGCGGCTCTACCAGAGGCCAGTGAACCCGTAGAAAATTTAACTAAAAGTATTTTACTTGACCCATCAGTGCGTAAGGAAATTCAAGTAAGCATGAGTCGCGGCGCGGGAGTTTTACGTTCATCAGATTCACTCGTTGCAACCAATGAAGATTTAGCGCGAATTCAATCGCACACAAGCACAACGCCTTGTGTTGAAGCGTGGGAGACTACAAATCTGTTCCAGTTAGCGCAAGCGATTACTCGAGCATCACTAATTCGTCAAGAAACTCGCGGCTCGCATTGGCGTGAAGATTTTCCCGAAAAAAGTGTACTTTGGTTAAAGCGAATTGTGCAAAAACTTAATACGACTGGCCTTTGGCAAACGCAATACCAAGAGGTGGATAAATGATTGATCGCGATTTAATCAAGCGAGCACTTGAAGAAGACTTATCTGGTGGTGAAGATATAACTTCAGTTGCAACGGTAAGCGATTCTGAAAAAATTGCTGCCGACTTTGTCACACGAAAAGCAGGTGTCATCGCAGGTATTGATATGGCACGTGCGGTTTTAGAAGAAGTGGGAATTACTGATATCACACTTTTTGTGCAAGACGGGGCACAAGTAAAGGCAGGAGAGCTTCTAATGACGGCGCGGGGTGATACCCGAGCAATTTTATTAGCCGAACGTACCGCACTCAACTTTTTAGGCCATTTAAGTGGAATCGCAACACTTACTAATTCATGGGTACGCGCTGTAGCTGGTACAAAAACTAAAATTCGTGACACACGCAAAACAACTCCAGGAATGCGTCAGTTAGAAAAATATGCAGTCCGAATGGGCGGTGGAACAAATCACCGTATGGGCTTATATGATTCTGCACTCATCAAAGATAACCACATTGCCGCAGCCGGCAGTGTGAGCGCTGCATTTTCTAAGGTTCTTGCGAAATATCCTGATGCAGATATAGAGATCGAAGTTGATAATTTAGACCAATTACGTGAAATTCTCCTCTTTAAGCCTGATTTAATTTTGCTGGATAATATGAGCGTTGAACTTTGCGCGCAGGCAGTTGCAATAGTTTCTGGTGCGGCAAAGTTAGAAGCATCTGGCGGACTTACTATTGAAAATGCAAAAACCTATGCACTCACCGGTGTTGATTATTTAGCTATTGGCGCGCTTACGCATTCAGCACCTAATTTTGATATCGGCCTCGACATGAGAAAGGAGTAAGCCATGTTGCTAACAGTTGATGTGGGTAATACCAACACAGTCCTAGGTGTTTTTGATGGGGATGGTTTGGTGCGTTCATGGAGGGTTAAAACTGACCCGCGCAGTACCGCTGATGAGTTATGGCTGCAATACAGATCACTCGTTGAAAACTACACGCTTACTGGTTTAGCAGTTTGTTCTACTGTACCTGCAACGCTGCGTGAGCTGCGAACAATGATTGATGAATATTTTAGCGCAGTACGAGTCACGATTGTTGAGCCAGGAATCAAAACTGGAGTACCACTTCTGGTGGACAATCCAAAAGAAATTGGCGCCGATAGAATTGTAAATACTTTGGCGGCGCACACTTTATATGGGGGGCCAGCAATTGTTGTTGATTTTGGAACATCTACTAATTTAGATGTTGTATCGCCTAAGGGTGAATTCCTTGGTGGAGCTCTTGCACCCGGAATTGAAATATCTGTTGATGCGCTAGCAGCACGTGCTGCACAATTGCGCAAAGTTGAATTAATACAACCAAAGAATGTAATTGGAAAAAATACTGTTGAAGCACTGCAGTCAGGAACTATTTACGGTTTTGCTGGGCAAGTTGATGGCCTAGTCGATCGCATTACCGTTGAACTTCTAGATACATACGGTGAAAAACCAATAGTTATTGCAACCGGTGGCCTAGCCCCGTTAATCATCGGCGTATCGGAAACAATTGACTATCACGAGCCGGATTTAACGCTGATTGGTTTGCGTTTAATTCACGAGCGAAATGCTTGAGTAGGTAGACTCAGGCACAATATGAGCAATGAAAACGCGCCCATCGAAGAAGATCTGCCAGAGCAGCTTCGTATTCGACGTGAAAAACGCGCGCGCCTAATTGAGCGCGGCATTGACCCATATCCAGTTTCTGTCCCACGCACTAAATCGTTAAAAGAAGTTCGGGAAAAATATCCAAATCTTGAAATAGATGTTGTAACGGGCGTGGTTGAAAGCCTAACCGGCCGTATTATTTTTAAGCGTGATACTGGCAAGTTATGTTTTGCAACGCTACGCGAAGGTGATGGCACAGAATTACAAGCCATGCTTTCACTAGATAAAGTTGGGCAAAATTTACTTGATGCATGGAAATCAGAAATTGACCTTGGTGACATTGTTAGTATCACTGGAGAAATTATTTCATCTAAGCGCGGCGAGCTTTCAATTTTAGCAAGCACTTGGCAGATTGCGGCGAAATCTTTGCGCCCATTACCTAATGACCACAAACCGATGTCAGAAGAAACTCGTATTCGAATGCGTTATGTGGATTTAATTGTTCGACCAGAAGCACGCTCTAATGCTCGTTTGCGTCCAGCAGTTATGCGTTCACTACGTGATACTTTCCAAAAAGAGGATTTTATCGAAGTTGAAACTCCGATGTTGCAAGTTATGCATGGGGGTGCAACTGCTAGACCATTTAAATCATTTAGTAACGCATACGACATGGATTTATTTTTACGCATCGCTCCTGAACTTTTCCTTAAGCGTTGCGTAGTCGGCGGAATCGAACGTGTCTTTGAAATTAATCGTAATTTTCGTAACGAAGGTGCTGATTCATCGCATTCACCAGAATTCGCAATGATCGAGAGCTATCAAGCGTATGGGGATTGGAAATCGATTGCTGATTTAACTCGTGCCCTTGTCCAGAACGCAGCCATGGCAGTTGCGGGCTCACATATTGTGACTCACCATGATGGCCGCCAATCTGATCTTGGCGGAATGTGGAAAGAAATTTCTCTCTATGAAGCTATTTCTCATGGCATTGGTGAAAGCGTTACAGCCCTTACCTCCATTGAAGATTTAAAGAAAATAGCGACAAAATTAGGCATAAAAGTTGATCCAAAGTGGATTAAGGGAAAAGTAGCAGAAGAAATTTTCGAACATGTTGCAAAAAATGAACTAATTGAACCAACTTTTGTTATGGGTTTTCCAATCGATACTTCACCACTCGTGCGCGCGCATCGGGAATTACCAGGAGTTGCAGAAAAATGGGATCTCTACATTGATGGTTTTGAATTAGCAACTGGATATTCCGAACTTATCGATCCAATAATACAGCGTGAAAGACTCGTTGAACAAGCAACCCTTGGCGCAAAAGGTGATTTAGAGGCGATGCAAGTTGATGAAGATTTCTTGCACGCAATGGAATATGCGATGCCGCCGATGGGCGGAATGGGTATGGGAGTAGATCGTTTGCTTATGGCGCTGACCGGACTTGGAATTCGTGAAACTATTTTATTCCCATTAGTTAAACCAGAGATTGAATAAGATGCTAGTTGTTCGCCCTGCCAAAACTAGCGATGTTAAATCAATTCGAAAAATAGTTGATTCCTTTGCTGCTCCCGGAAAGATGCTTTCCAAAGAGACAGTGACGCTTTTTGAAAGCGTTCAAGAATTTACCGTTGCCGAAAAAGATGGCGTCCTTATTGGTTGTGGCGCCCTACATGTGCTTTGGGAAGATTTAGCAGAAGTTCGCACAGTGGCAGTAGTTAAAGAGTTTCAAAAAAGCGGAATTGGGCATCAAATTCTTGAGAAAATTATTGAACGCGCCCGCGAAGTAGGAGTCACTCGAATTTTTTGTTTAACTTTTCAAACAGATTTCTTTGGGCACCATGGATTTGAGGAAATCAAGGGCACGCCAGTTGAACCAGATGTATTTAATCAATTACTTCGTTCATATGATGCCGGTGTTGCTGAATTCCTCGATTTGGAGTCGGCAAAACCAAACACGTTAGGCAATACGAGAATGTTGAAAAAACTCTAAGGCTTATCCCATATTTAGTGGTAAAAACGGGCATAAGGGCCCCATATTGTGGGTTATAACCATCAGATAACTACCGCCTCGCGAGCCTGTGCCCGTAGGCAATAGGCTTATCTATAGAACTAGCGAAGGAGGACCACCGATGTTTGAGCGCTTTACAGACCGAGCCCGCCGCGTTGTTGTGTTGGCCCAAGAAGAAGCTCGCATGCTCAATCACAACTACATCGGCACCGAACACATCTTGCTCGGTTTGATTCACGAAGGTGAAGGCGTAGCGGCTAAAGGTCTGGAATCTCTCGGAATTTCTCTGGAGGGTGTTCGCGCACAGGTAGAAGAAATTATTGGTCAAGGACAACAAGCGCCGAGTGGTCATATTCCATTTACTCCGCGTGCTAAAAAAGTTTTGGAACTCTCGCTTCGAGAAGCTTTGCAACTTGGACACAATTACATTGGGACAGAACATATTTTGCTTGGTTTAATTCGCGAAGGCGAAGGTGTGGCTGCGCAAGTTCTTGTAAAACTTGGTGCTGACTTAAATAGGGTGCGCCAACAAGTTATCCAATTACTTTCAGGTTACCAAGGAAAAGAAGCGGCAACATCTGGGCCCGCCGAAGGGACTCCAGCAACTTCACTAATTCTTGATCAATTTGGACGTAATTTAACTCAAGCCGCACGCGAAGGAAAACTTGACCCAGTTATCGGTCGCGAAACTGAAATTGAACGCGTAATGCAAATTCTTTCTCGTCGCACAAAAAACAATCCGGTTCTTATCGGCGAACCCGGTGTTGGCAAAACAGCAGTTGTTGAAGGTCTTGCACAGGCAATTGTTAAAAATGATGTTCCTGAAACTCTAAAAGATAAGCAGTTATATTCACTCGATTTAGGTGCACTCGTAGCAGGCAGCCGTTATCGCGGCGATTTTGAAGAGCGTTTGAAGAAAGTCCTAAAAGAGATTAAAACTCGCGGCGACATTATTCTTTTTATCGACGAAATTCACACACTCGTTGGCGCAGGCGCGGCCGAAGGTGCAATCGATGCGGCAAGTATTTTAAAACCAATGTTGGCGCGCGGTGAATTACAGACAATTGGCGCAACCACACTTGATGAATATCGTAAACATTTAGAAAAAGATGCCGCACTTGAACGGCGCTTCCAGCCAATTCAAGTTAAGGAACCTTCTGTTGCGCACACAATTGAAATCCTTAAGGGTTTGCGTGATCGCTACGAGACTCACCACCGTGTCTCTATTACCGATGGTGCCATTGCAGCGGCTGCAAATATGGCCGATCGTTATATTTCGGATCGCTTCTTGCCAGATAAAGCAATTGATTTAATTGATGAAGCTGGTTCACGTCTGCGCATTAAGCGCATGACGGCGCCAGCAGAATTGCGTGAATTCGACGAGAAAATTGCTAGTGCTCGCAAAGAGAAAGAATCAGCAATTGATGGACAAGATTTCGAAGGCGCAGCAGCGCTTCGCGATAAAGAAAAAACTCTTATCACTGAAAGATCTGCAGCAGAGAAGAATTGGAAAGCAACAGATTTAGATAAGGTAACCGAAGTTGATGAGGAATTAATTGCACAAGTTCTTTCAGCATCTACAGGTATTCCAGTATTTAAATTAACCGAAGAAGAAACTGCGCGTTTGCTTCGTATGGAAGATGAATTACACCGCCGCGTTATTGGTCAAGATCAAGCGATTAAGGCGATCTCACAAGCAATCCGTCGTACTCGCGCTGGATTGAAAGATCCAAAGCGTCCTGGCGGCTCATTTATTTTTGCTGGTCCATCTGGAGTTGGTAAGACCGAACTTTCACGCACACTTGCATCATTCTTATTTGGTGATGCTGATGCCCTTATCCAATTAGATATGTCTGAATATTCAGAGCGCCATACTGCTTCACGTTTATTCGGTGCACCTCCAGGATATGTTGGTTACGACGAAGGGGGACAATTAACCGAAAAAGTTCGCCGTCGCCCATTCTCTGTGGTTCTATTTGATGAAATTGAAAAAGCGCACCCAGATATTTTCAATTCACTATTGCAAGTTCTAGAAGATGGACGCTTAACTGATGCGCACGGTCGCACTGTTGACTTTAAAAATACGGTCATCATCATGACAACCAACCTTGGAACTCGTGATATTTCAAAGAGCCAAGGTCTCGGTTTTGCTAATAGTGATGATGATGTAACCAACTACGAACGAATGAAGGGCAAAGTTAAAGATGAACTTAAATCGCACTTCCGCCCAGAATTCCTTAACCGTATTGATGACACCATTGTTTTCCATCAATTAACAAAGGAACAGATCGTTCAAATTGTTGACTTGATGATTGCAAGTTTGGAAGAACGTTTGGCGGCAAAAGATATGGGCATTGAACTCACTTCAGCAGCCAAGGAATTACTTGCCACTCGTGGCTATGACCCATTATTTGGTGCACGACCACTTCGTCGCACAATTCAACGTGAAATCGAAGATCCACTTTCAGAGCGCATTCTCTTTAACGAACTTAAAGCTGGTGAAATTGTTGTTGTAGACGTTGAAGGCGAAGGCACAGATGCAACCTTTACCTTTAAAGGTGCACCAAAGGCAACTATGCCGGATTCACCTGAAGATTTAGCTGCAACTCCAACGGTTTAATTAAGGTTAATGCACGCCCTTTTGTGCAGCAAGTGTTGCCGGGTGCTGTATTACAAATAGTGGGAGTGAGCGCTTCTGTGCATCCTTAATTCCTGCCATGCGTACATCACAGATGCGAGCTAACTCGCCGTAAGCGGCTTGGCCCATCAACGCTTTTAATTCAGCAGAGTTAGAAATATAAACCGGTTGTAATCCAACATGTGCTTCGGTATTACTACTGCAATACCAATCGAAATCTTCGCCACCATCGCCCCATGTAAGGCGCTCGTATTCGCCAATAACTGTTACAGAATATTCTCGTTCGCCAACCTCGCGAGTTTCAAAACTGCGGCGAAGTGGTAATTGCCAACACACATCGGGTTTTGTTTCAAGAAAGTGGATATTTTCTTTCAAAGCTAAATGATGAAGCACGCAACCGAATGATCCCTCATAACCCTCGGCATCATGGCCTTTGCGGTTTAAGAAAATACATCCGCCATTAACTTTGCGTGTCTTGCGCTCGTTATCTTCATCTTTTTCACTAATTCTTAAAATACCGCCAGGTTTTTTAGGTCGGGCTTCATCATAAAACTGCCACATTTCACGGGTTAGATGAGTTGCAATTTTTGTAACTCGCTCTTCATCGGCTCCATCTGAATACATCGCACCTTCAGTGCAGCACCCTGAATTTGGTTGATCTTTAAAAACACCTTTACAGCCATCGCCATAAATGCAGGTCCAATATGAAGTCAACCAAGTTAAATCACATTTAAAGATTTCTTCGGCGTCGCTCGGGTCACTAAATTCTACCCAATCACGCGCGAAACCTGGCTTAATTTCAGACATAGTCTCTTTAGCGTACGGTCTTATTGAAAAATAAGCACATCGTAGAAGTAAGCCAACAGGTACGATTTCATTATGGAGATGCGAGTTGGTCTTATTGGCGCAGGGGTAATGGGTGAGGCGCTCATCACTGCATTAATTGCATACGGCGTAAAACCAGAATCAATTTCTATCTCAGAAAAGCGCAATGAACGCGCTTTAGAACTAGTTGATCGTTACTCAATTCAAGTCGTCGATATTGCAACAAATGTGGCTGTGTGTGATGTGCTGCTTTTAGTTGTTAAACCTCAGGACATGGGCAGTGTTCTTGGTGAGATTATGGCAACCATAAATAAGAGCGCCCTTGTTGTAACTTTTGCTGCTGGAAAGACAATTTCTTTTATTTCACAAGGTCTTGAAACTTCTAATCCAGTTATTCGAGTTATGCCAAATACACCCACCCTTGTCGGTGCTGGAATGGCAGCAATTTCTTGCGGTGCTGGAGTAACTTCTGCCCAAAAAGATTTTGTTAACGGTTTTCTGGCTGCAACTGGCAAAGTTGTAGAAGTAGCTGAAAATTTACAAGATGCGATAACTGCAACAAGTGGTTCGGGTCCTGCATATTTCTTTGCCTTCGCCGAAGCAATGGTGGCAGGTGCCCAAGAGTTAGGACTCTCACGCGAAGTAGCAACGTTGTTGACGGTTCAAACAATGGTCGGATCTGCCAAACTGCTAACTGAATCCGGAAAGAGCGCTACAGTTCTTCGTGAAAATGTAACAAGTCCAAACGGAACCACTTCTGCCGCTCTTGCATCCCTTAGTGCAGATCAATTGGACACAATTGTTGCGAAAGCCATGAAGGCTGCTCGTGATCGTTCGCAGGAATTAGCTTGAATTCTATTTCAGTGAAACGTTTATTTCTTTTTATCTCTGCACTTTCGCTTTTATTTATTCCAATATCGCAGGGTGTAACAAAAAAAATTATTGTAAAACCCGCACAATTTATTGCAAAAATCGGTAGCACTTCAGAGATTGAAGGCGCGGTGATCGCAGATAAAACTATTGTAATTTATGGAAATATAGATGGAGCAGCCTTCGTCCGCGGAATTGATGCAAGCAGTGCTGAAAAATGGCGGATTTCACTCGATACCGGACGAAGTGAGATAACAACTGCGGCCGCAACCGATCTTTCTGGAAATATTTGGATAGTAGGTTCGCTCTCGCCAGCCCCTGTTGAATCTATAAGCCCATCACCAACAACAACGCCACTTAACCCAGATGGCGTTGTTGTTCCACCAATTACAGTTTTACGCAGTGATTTAACTTCGATTATTCTTTGGCAAATTTCGCCAGAAGGGGAACTACTAAATCGCTATACATCTGATCTCGCGTCACCTATTTTGATCACATCAATGGCAATTGATAAAAACGCAATCACTTTTGCAGGTTCTGTTAGCACCGATGGCGGTACCGCAGGTATTGTAATCAATAGTGATTTCTCAGGAAATTTTTCTAAAGCGGTTATAATTGGCAAGTCAGATACAACTCTTGATGCCGTTGTGCGCAATAGCAACGGATCGATCACAGCAACAGGTGCCAGCAGGGAAACCCTTGGTGGCAAGAAGGTTGCGGGAATTAGGGACGGAATAATCGTTGCCATTACATCGTCTGGCAAAATTTCTTCAGTAATTCGCAGTTCAGCATCTAAGGCAAAAAGAAATTGGAATAGCGCCACTCAAACCTTATTTCTCGGCGGCGAAGTTATAACAAGAAAAAAAATTGAAAGCGCAGTAACAAAGTTTTCTGCAAAATATATTCCTACCTGGACATATCGATTCCAATCCACGGGTCCAACTTTTACGCTTGCAGGTCCAAGCAGATCATATTCCGCACTCTTTGTCTCGACCTCGAAGATTGCCCAATTAAGTAACTGGAATCCAAAACAACCCCAAGTACTTATTCTTATCTTTGATTCCAAGGGAATAATTTCGCAGGGTTTTAGCGCTTCAGAAGTAAAGGAGCCGATAGCACTTCTATATTCACAAGACTTAGGTCTTTTACTCCTTGGATCAAGTGCGGAAACCGTTTCAATTTTTACTCTTACTTCAGGGCAATTTACTCATCTCGTAAGAGACTATTTATAGTAATTAAGGCTTAAGCAAGGCTAGTTTGCCATTTACTGTGGCAAGTAAATATTTCACTTTATTAACAAGCACCCAAGCACTCTGAGTTGGTCCAGAACCTTGGGTGCTTCTTACTAATCTAATCGCATTTTCTGCGGAATCTTTCTTAGTTGTATCTAATGCACACAATCTATCTTGGCAATTAAAGATAATTGTCTTTCCATTAGTTGAAAGAAATTCACCCGGCGTTCCAAAATTTTGGGTCGTCATGGAAGAAATCTTTGTTGGTGTGCTTAAGTTGGCCCAGCGAATCTGATCGGGCTTTGGAAGTGATGCAAGCGATGCGCTTAACCATGTTGCCATCACATCTCCTCCAATTTTTGAAAGTGCTACATCATAACCAAAGACGTTCGCGGAATCTGTTGACAAGTCAAGAGTTCGGTAACGCCAATCAGAAGGACTTGTTGAAATTCGAGTTGCAATGCGCACTGCACCAGCATTCATTTCTTTCTTTGAATTTAAGGAAATTACCGAGTCATAAATAATATAAGTCTGTGAGCCATTAAAGATTGCTTGTAAATGAAAAGCAACATCTCCTGTTGTTCGTTCGTCGGTTTTACGGTCTCCATCAATTAATTCATATTTCCACTTAGAACTCTTTAACTTCACTGCGCCAAGCAAAATACCTTGAGTTTCATCGCGGTAGAATACTTGCACTCCAGCAGATGAAGCCACGCAAGCGTTTGAAACGCTTACATCACTTGATGTTCGAACGCGAACTGCTTCAGAATAGTCGTTTACTGCATCACCATTTCCGTCAACGATCTCAAAGGAAAAGGCTTTCCCATTGAAAGTTGCGTAACGCAAATCTTTATATTTTGAATCGCTATAGAAAATATGTAGAGCCTGGCGCTTACCACTGCCATTTACGCAAATAGATAAGTGGCTCGAAATCGGATTACTTGTCCGACCAGAACTTCCACCAGCACCATCTACTGTTACTTTCTTCCAAGCGCTGCCTGAGTATGTTGCAAGTTTTAAGAGACCTCTTTTTTTGTCTGTATAAACGATTACAGGAAGCCCATTGAAAGTAGTACTTACAACACTTGCACCGTCGGCGGAGCCATCTAAAACGCTATTTTTCCAACCAACTTGGGGAGTGACGGGCTTGGTAATAATAGGCGCAGACGTTCCCAGAGCATTACGGGCCACGATTGAGAATGTATACGACGTTCCATTTTTTAGTCCAGTCATTGTTACAGGACTAGTCAGTGATTTCTTTTCTACACCAGTCTTTATATTTTTAATCACATAGTCACTAATTTGGGCCGAGCGCAAATTTATCGGCGGATCAAAAGAAATAAGTGAAGATGAATCACCAATAAATGCTTGGGCATTTCGCGGAACTTCAGGCAAACCAGTGGCAATTCCTGCAGGTGGCTTGTTGCGCATATCTTCCATCATTGCAAGAAGCAGAGGACCGGGTCCTGTAAATATTTCTCCAGCATCTAAATTTGGAGTCATAATTGAATCTTGACCTAATTTGGAAAATGTTGCTTCATCTAAGTGGCTAATTGAAGAACCAGATTCATAGCGCGCCGGTGTGTAAAGTTTTGGTTTTATTCCGCCATTGGCCGCAATTCCTAATGGCCCAGCCCAGACGAGCGAAGTTGTTAAAACTTTTCCTAATTCAAGAGATGGTGATGGGATATCGGCCAAGCGCCGGCCGTCTACTGTTTGAGCATAGGCATCGAATGGAGTTGGCTGATCGATACTTCCAATTCCAAAATAAGTATCGTAAGAGTCATTAGCTAAAAAAGCTAAACCATGGGCAATTTCATGAATGAAAACAGATTGCAAATCATATTCAGAATTATTTGGCGCACCATCTCCGCGCGCATTCCATTGCGCATTTGAATTAACTTGGATAATTATTTCAGGATTAGCTTTATCTAAATCTTTTCCGGCCAGAGCATTTGCAAGAGCAGATGGGTACCAAAGCGATGGATCAGGAGCGCCGCTAAACCCAGAATAAAAACTTACGGGACGGGCGCTACCCAGGATTCCCCACGAAGCGGAGCGACCCCATGATGCATCAATGGTTACTGGTACAGATGATTTAAAATTTGCAGACCATATATCTATTGCTCCTTGCACTTCTTTCTTCGCCCAGTCTGGAAAATTGTTGTACTTCACATCGAATTTAGATTTTGCAACGAAGTTCGCACTCTTAGGCCTTGAACTTGGTTTGGCAGTAGTCGGATTTCCTGCGTAGATGTAACCCCAGTGTGTCGCGGGTCGGACTTTAAAAAGCGCTTCGGCAGTTGGTGCGCTAAAGACTGATCCAAGAATTGATGCGACTAAGGCAAGAATTCCTAAGCGTTTACTTTTGAACCTCCACATAACCCCCAAACCTATCAGGGTGAGATGATTTACAATGGCCCATATGATTCAAGCGGAATTTTCTATGGCAATTGACAGGAAAGGAGTAAAAAGTGGGCAAAACAATGGGTAATAAGGTAACCCTATATTCGCGGCACGGTTGTCATCTTTGTGATGATGCAATTGACTACCTTAATTCTGTTAAAGATGAATTAAATTTTAATATCGAGATTATTTATATTGACGGAAATGCAGAACTTGAAAAGCTATACGGAGAACAAATTCCAGTAACACAAATTGACGGAGTGCACCATGATTTTTGGCGCATAGACCCAGAACGCTTTAGATCTTCCCTTCAAAAACATCGTCAGAATCAATAATTCGGTACGAATATCCCTGTTCGGCTAAGAAGCGTTGACGATTTTGTGCAAAATCTTGGTCAATAGTGTCTCGCGAAACAATTGAATAAAACTTAGCAGTTCTGCCATCAGATTTAGGGCGCAGGATTCGACCTAAACGCTGAGCCTCTTCTTGACGTGAACCAAAAGCCCCAGAAACTTGAATCGCAATTGTTGCATCGGGTAAATCAATTGAAAAGTTTGCAACTTTAGAAACAACCAAACATGTTATTTCGCCACTACGGAAGAGATTAAATAAACGTTCGCGCTCTTTAATTAGAGTCTCACCTTTAATTAACGGAACTCCGAGAGTTTCAGATAGTTCGTCTAACTGGGTGATGTATTGTCCAATAACTAAAATTTGTTCTCCCTCATGCTTCTTAACAAGGGCTTCGACAACGTTTCGCTTTGTTCTAGTAGTTGCACAGTAGCGGTAACGTTCTTCGGGTTCTGCTGTTGCATAAGACAAACGCTCGGCTTCTGTAAGGTTTACTCGCACCTCAATACATTCGGCAGGTGCGATATAGCCTTGGGCTTCAATTTCTTTCCATGGCACATCAAATCTTTTTGGCCCGATCAGTGAAAAAACTTCACCTTCCATGCCATCTTCGCGCACCAAAGTTGCAGTTAAACCTAATCGTCTGCGCGATTGAATATCAGCGGTAAAACGAAAGATTGGCGCAGGCAGAAGATGTACTTCATCGTAAATTATCAAACCCCAGTCATGAGTATCAAAGAGATCGAGATGAGAATAGACGCCATTCTTCTTCTTAGTCATTACTTGATAAGTAGCAATTGTTACTGGGCGAATTTCTTTTTTTGCCCCTGAATATTCTCCAATTTCATCTTCATTTAACGTTGTGCGTAAAAGTAATTCTTCGCGCCATTGGCGCGCCGCAATTGTGTTTGTTACCAAAATTAAAGTTGTAGCTTTTGCATGCGCCATAGCAGCTGCACCAACAATTGTTTTTCCAGCTCCGCAAGGAAGTACAACTACACCTGAACCGCCATGCCAAAAACCTTCGGCCGCCAAAATTTGGTATGGACGAATTGCCCAACCATCTTGCACAAGTGCAATTTCATGTGCCTGTCCATCGACATAACCTGCAAAATCTTCTGCAGGCCATCCAAGACGCAAAAGCGATTGCTTTATATGTCCGCGTTGGCTGGGATGAACTGCAATTGTTTGCGCATCAATGCGTGGCCCAAGGAGCGGTTTAATTTTTTTGGCTCTGATTACTTCTTCAAGGACCGCAGTATCTGTTGTTACAAGAATTAATCCATGTACGGGGTCGGCTTCAATGCGCAAGCGCCCATAACGCGACATTGTTTCAGCAACGTCAACTAAAATTGAATGCGGAACGGCGTAGCGAGAGTATTTAATTAAAATATCAATTACTTGTTCAGCGTCATGACCTGCGGCACGCGCATTCCAAAGACCCAGTGGTGTCAAGCGGTAGGTATGAATATGTTCTGGCGCTCGCTCTAATTCAGCAAATGGTGCAATCGCACGGCGACATTCGGTTGAGAGTCCATGATCAATATCTAAAAGAAGAGTTTTATCACTCTGAATAATTAGCGGTCCATCAGTCATTAAGTAAATCCTTAATCAAGGCGTGCAACAGAGCGCTTCGCTCGTGCATTGTGCTGATATCAACCCATTCGCTAGGGGCGTGAGCACCACCCCCGATTGCACCTAACCCATCCAATACTTGTGCGCCAGCAGCGGCTGCAAAGTTTCCATCACTAGCGCCACCGACTGCGGCGTGACCAAGTGGTGGCATTCCTAACGCTTTTGCAACTTTTTCAACCCGCTCGTATAAGGCCATAGTGGACTTTGCTTCAAGTGGTGGTCGATTAAAACCGCCAGAAATCTCAAATTTTGCTTCTAAGTGTTGCGGGATCAAATTATGAATTGCCCTATCTACTCGCTCAAGTTCGGCCAGTGAGAAAGATCGAGCATCAACATCTAGAACGGCCATGTCCGGAACAGTATTTGTAGTATTTCCGGAACGAATCATGGTTGGTACGACCGTTGTTCCTAAGCCTTTATTCTCAAGTGCGGCTAAAGAAATAATGATGTGAGCTATTTCGATACTTGAATTAATTCCTTTTTCGGGTTCAAGACCTGCATGTGATGCGCGGCCGATTGCGCGTATTTGATACATAGCAGTTCCCTTACGAGCAGTCTTTACTTTTCCATCAAGTGTTGCTTCCAAAATTAAAACTGCTTTTGCGTTTTTTGAAATATCGGCAATTAATTCTTTTGAACTCTGGCTCCCGGTCTCCTCATCAGTTGTTGCTATCAGTGCCACCGAGCCTTCAAGGCCTTTCATCGCAAATAAGGCCTGAACAAAACCAGTCTTCATATCGAAAATTCCGGGACCCTTTGCAATATTTCCTTCAACGCTCCATAACGGCGTGAATGAACCGATTGGCCAGACCGTATCTAAGTGCGCAAGAACAACAATCTCAGGTGTCGCATCGCCCCACCAGAAAACAGGTCGACCTTTAATCTCACGAATCTCTGCAGGGATACCTAGAACACGATTAGCAATATCACTTGCAAGACGGACAACATCTCTGCAACTTTGAAGATCATCGGTCGGAGATTCCAACTTCACGAGTTCTTCTAACGCGGCCAACATAGGGTCAATTCTGCCGTATTTAGCTGCTTCGAGGCGGGTCATAACGCGGCCACACCAGTAATGCGCGGGATTCTAAAGCTTTGAACTTCCCCTGTTGCGTGGTCACGTGCAATTAGCGAACCAGCGCTTACCTTTAATGGATCAATAATTCGATGCGAAACGCCACCATTGTTGTCGGCATAGCCAATTGAAAGTGATTGTTCTTTTCCTATAAATTGATTGAGCAGTTCTAAGGTTTCATTTGCACTTGTTCGTGGCAGTTCTCCCAGCGCCCTGCTGACAATCTGTCGCAGATGTGTTTGTTTGTGACTTGATTTTTCACCAATACGCAGTGCTCGAATCGCTGCAGCAAGTGTTTCATTGTTTGGTATTTCTATTTCTCCAATAACGCGCGGTGGCCTGGGCTTAGAAACGGCGCGATTAGAACGTGGACCCGTTAATAACGCTCCATTAGATGATTCTGCTGCCGGTAGATAACCAGCATCGCGCAATAAACGCATGGCATCGGTTGCATCTAAATCGCAAATTAGAACTTCTGGCGCAATTCTTCGAAAAGATAGAATATCTAATCGTCTATCACTCATTATTTGGGTAATCATCGCCGAATCTTCGCAGCGGATAAATGAAGAAGTATTTCCAACCCGCAATTTTCCGTGTTTCTTTGAAACATCGCTGATCAAATATTCAAGGGGTTGTGGCATGGCAGTTTTAGAAGCCCTCTTTAAGAAAGCCTTAATTTCGTCGCCAGTTTTCCCATGGTCTAGCGCGCGGCGAATTGTTGCTTCACTAAAGCGATAAACCGTTGCACCGCCACGGCTTTCAATATCGGCCAGAATAGCTAGCTCTTGTGCTATTTCGTGTTCAAGTGGGCCAGGCGCGATTGCAGTGTTATCACTTTGAATCAAAATGTGATCAACAGTTTTTGGAAGATCGGTATTAATGCGGTTTAATTCTTCACCAGATAAAAATTCATGCCCGTAAGTAGAAATAACGCCCTGACCAGTAATGCCCAGCCACTCAGCCTCGCGCAGTGACCATTCGACAAGTTCTTCATGAAGCGATGAGTTACGTCGAATCGGTGCGCGCCATTGGAAGAGTTTTAGAAAAGATGCGAAGTCTGACGCCACAGTTGGATTCTCATTTAAAATTGCCAGCGTAAGTGCGCGAACTCGCGCAGCATTAACGCGATCTAGTTCGGGGCCAAGTGCTGCAATATTTTTTGATTCAATACGGCCAACTAAGCCACTAACGCGAGATGTAATTAACCATTGTGAAGCAATAATTTGCCAGCGCTCGGCTGGAGTCTGCATCACCCAGATATCGAATTTATTACTTGGCAGGATTCGATCATCGGCACCAATTGTGATTAGCGATGCTAAATATGCAAGTTCTGCAATGAATGCTGTACAAGATTCATCAACACCTAGATGTGTTGATGCGATCTTTAAATCACGAACTCCTAATCCGCCAGAGCGAAGCACATTGGCTGGTTCTTGCGCCCAAAAATTAAGAAGTTCTTCCACCCACCGCAATACAGTTGAGATATTTGCAATCGCGGCACGATCTATTTGTACACCATCACGCTTCTTACCTTCTAGAGTTGGTGATTTAACAAAACACTCTTTGTGAATCTTTCCACCGCGTAAATAAATGGCAACTTCACGCGGTAAAATTACGGTTCTCTGATCTAGCGGTACTAAGAATTTCTCATTTAGCAACCATTCGATTCCCGTACCTGGGTTTTTGATATCTCCAACACTTCCGCGAGGTGGACCCCAGACCAAGCGGTCTAGTATTTTTTTTGCCTCAGGTGGTGCGCTTTCTAGAGTTGATAATTTTAATTTCGCCATTGATGCTGGGCCAATTCCTGCTGGTTCGGCACCTATTACTTCACGTAACTGCATGGGTAAGCGAAGTCCATCATCGGATGTATAAAGAAGCCCGAGTGATACCAGCTGTGGAATAACCGTTAGCGCATCTTTATTCGTAACGCTTGCAATATCTTTTTCTTTCATTGGTGAATCAAGACAAGCAGCTGCTTCTAAAACTTGGAATTGCCACTGATTAAGTGAATCAATCGCCCGCGCCAAACTTGGGGCAGAACATGCGCGAATTGCAAGTGATGAAATATCTGGGGGGATAGGTGAGATTAAATCAGGGCGAGATTGAAAGAGGAATAAAAGGGCAGCATCATCGATGCTACGCAAGTAGTCAGTGAAAGAGCGCTTTTCCATAACTTGCTTACATTACTAGATGATGAGCCATTACGTATAATCATCGATTTCGACTACGTGGCATAAGCCAAGTTGCAAGCGCAGCGATACGAATCACTACAGGAGAAATTGCTTTGGCAATAAATCGAGCGCGGCGATAATCGTGGATCGGCCAACCTTCTGCCATGGCGCGCAAACTCAAAATTGCATCAGGATTTATCACACTTGGTTTGCCAACAGCGAGCAGTAAAGGTAGATCATTATGGCTATCGGAGTATGCAAAACATTGACTTAATTCAAAACCTTCGCGCTCGGCTAATTCGGTAATTGCAGTTCCTTTTTCTTTTCCGTGTAAGAGACTTCCTAGCATTGCCCCTGTGTAACAACCATCTTTGATTTCAGCTCTGCTACCTAACGCTCCAGTAAAACCTAAACGTTTTGCGATCAGGATCGCCATATCTTCTGGTGCTGCAGTAACTAGCCAAACTTCTTCGTCATTTTTTAAATGTGCTTCTGCAATATCAATAGTGCCTTGCCATAATGCAGGAGAGACGAATTCGTCATAAATGGCTTGGGCGATACTCTCAATATCTTTTACATTATGGCCACCTATAAAATCCGTGGCTGCACTTTGGAATCTTTTGATCTCCTCTTTATTTTCTTTACCTGTTAATCGATATCGCAGATTGGCCAGCACAAATCGAGAGATATCCTTTTTTTTGAAGAAGCCACGCTGATACATTCCACGCGCGAGGAAATAAATAACCGAGCCACGAATAAGCGTGTTATCTACATCAAAAAAGGCGGCCCGTTTTGGTTTGAGTGCCATGTCACTACCTTAGCGATTTACTACCTAGTTAGACGCTTTATGCTTTACCAATGGGTTCATCGCCAGCTTCAACAGTTCATTTGCTGCGTCATGGAGAAGTAGAGAATCCGAAAAAGATTCTCTACGGTCGCCAACCTGGTTGGAAATTATCAACTCGTGGTCAAGAAATGGCGCAAACTTTAGGACAATGGTCACAATTAATTAATTTAGGTGCGCTACATGTTTCGCCACTAGAACGTGCACAACAAACTGCGACGCCAATTGCTACTGCGCATAATATTGCGATAATAACAGATGAGCGGTTAATTGAAGCCTCAAATATTTTCGAGGGCAAACCTTTCGGAATCGGTGATGGAGTTCTTAAACATCCAACTGCGTGGCGCCATTTATGGAATCCGTGGAAACCTTCATGGGGCGAGCCTTATGTAGAACAAATTAATCGCATGTTGGCTGCAATATTTACCGCACGCGATGCCGCAAACGGAAAAGATGCAATATGTGTTTCGCATCAATTACCAATCTGGATTCTGCGCAGTGCAATTGAGAACCGCCGATTAATTCATGATCCACGCGCTCGCCAATGCTCTCTAGCCTCTGTTACAAGTGTTCACTTTGATGACGATGGACTAATTTCTGGAATAACTTACGCCGAACCTGCGCGTCATTTATTACCTAAGAAAAAGCCATGAAGTTAGGCCATCGATTTTTTGCAACAATTGCAATTGTAAGTCTCTTAACTGGCTGCAGCCGTGGCGGTACTTCAACAAACGAAGAGAGTTTTATTTCAGGTAATGGTGCAGTTACTTTTATCAAAGTTTCAGATCGAATTGCTGCGCCTAAATTATCTGGTATGACGTTATCGGGTGAAAATTATACATTTAATCCAGGTGGGCTTGCAGTTGTAAATGTGTGGGCTTCATGGTGTTCACCATGTCGCGCCGAAGCACCAGCTCTGGTTGAGCTTTCAAAGAAATATCCGGAAGTCTCTTTTATTGGAATTCTTACGCGCGATAACCCAGCAACAGCCAAAGCGTTTGAACGCAGATTTGCTATTCCTTATCCATCCTTAACTGATGACTCAGTACTTATTGGTTTTAGAAATTCGTTGCCCGCAAATGCTATTCCTACGACAGTTGTAATTGATAAATCAGGGCGAGTTGCGGGGCGTATTTCTGGTCAAATTACTTTTGCATCTTTGAGTGATTTAATCGAACGGGTGAACGCCGAATGAAAGATTTCTTTGTAGAACAGATTATGAGCGGCGGGCTGATTGCTGCTTTCCCAATCGCTTTATTAGCAGGATTAATCTCATTTCTTTCTCCATGTGTTTTACCGCTCGTGCCTGGCTATTTATCTTTCGCCGCTGGTTTTTCAAAAAGTCGTGGGAAAGTGTTCTTAGGTTCACTTTTATTCGTGCTGGGTTTTAGCCTAGTCTTTATATCTTTCGGAGCGCTCTTTGGTGGGCTAGGCAATTACTTAATAATTAACGAGAACTTAATTACACGTTTTCTGGGAATTTTTACCATTGTCTTAGGTGTAATTTTTCTTGGCGCATTTCCATTTATGCCAACGTTCCGTCCAAAAATGTCTACGACTGGTGGATTACTGGGGGCACCTATATTGGGTTTTCTTTTTGGTATTGGTTGGACACCATGCATTGGACCAGTATTAGCCGTAGTTATGACTCTTTCACTCCAAGAATCAAGTGCGTCTCGAGGTGCAATTCTTTCGCTAGGTTATTGTTTAGGTTTAGGTCTGCCATTTCTATCCTCTGGTTTATTTCTAGATCGCTCTGAAAAGTTACGCCGCTTTATGGTGAAAAAAGGTGGCGTTATAATAAAAGTTGGTGGTACTTTTCTAATTGCGATTGGTCTGTTACAAGTTTCAGGTTTATGGAGTTATGTAATGAATTCACTTCGCTCGGTAATTTCAGGTTTTGTACCGGTCATCTAAATGAAGCAAAAAACAGAGATTCCCGAACTCGACGCAAAGAGTCTTTTGCGTTATGGCTGGAGACAATTAACAAGCATGAGTACTGCGTTATTTTTATTACTAATGCTTGGTGTGGCTTCGATTCCTGGGTCTTTAATTGCTCAACGCACTCAAAACCCAATGAAAGTTCGCGAGTACTTTAAAAATGATCCATCGCTTGCTAAATGGGCGGATCGTTTTTCACTTTTTGATGTTTATGGCTCTCCTTGGTTTAGTGCAATTTATATATTGCTTTTTATTTCTCTCATAGGCTGTGTTTTACCGCGCACTATTGAACATTTTCAGGCAGCGCGGGCGCTGCCTCCTGCGACTCCAAGAAATTTAAACCGGATGGAGCATCATCAAAGTTGGAGAGCTAATGGAAATGAAATTGATTTAGCACGCTCATGGCTGAAAGCAAATCGGTTTAGAACCTTAGAAAAAGATAATTCGCTATCGGCCGAGAAAGGTTTCTTGCGAGAAACCGGAAACTTGTTTTTTCACCTAGCCCTTATTTTAGTTTTACTTGGCATTAGCTTTAGTTCCCTCTTTGGAATGCGCGGTGAAGCAATTATTAATGTGGGAGAACGCTTTATCAATACGCCAACTACTTATGATTCCCTAGCTTATGGAAAATTATTTGGTGATAAGAATTTGCCACCTTTTACTATCAACATTGATAAGTTCGTTGCAAAATATAATTTGGTTACAAATTCCCCTGAGGATTTCACCCTCGATGTGACTGTTATGGATGAACCTGGTGAGGCACCTATAAAAAGAATTGTGAAAGTAAATAGTCCACTTACTTTTGATAGTACTCGAGTTTTTTTACAAGCAAATGGATATTCACCAATTATCACCGTAAGAGATTCACTTGGAGATGTTGCGCTGCAAGGCCCGATTCCATTTTTACCACAGGATGGAAATCTTCGATCTATTGGCGCAATAAAAGTCCCTGATGCAGAGCCACAGATTGGTTTTGTTGCATCTTTTTTGCCAACTCAGGATCGCGATGGGGTAAATGGTGACATTAGTGTTTTCCCAGAACTCCTTGACCCAAAATTACTTTTCACGATTTGGAAAGGTGATTTAGGTCTTGACTCTGGAAAACCGCAATCGGTATATCGAATTGATACCAGTAAAATGGAACGAGTAGCACTTAAATCTTTAAAACCAGGTGAAACTTTCACTTACCCTCAAGGTTCTATAACTTTTGAGGGAGTAGTTCCTTGGGTCAATTTGAATGTAGTTACTGATCCTGGAAAGATTTACTCACTCGTAGGCGCTATTGTTGTCATTCTTGGTTTACTCGCTTCACTCTTTACTCGCAGGCGACGCATTTGGGTTCGAATAAACGAATTTGGGGATGCGGAAGTAGCAGGATTAGCCAAGAATGGTGCACCTGGTTTAGATATAGAAATTACAAATTTAGTAAGAAAGTTAAAGGGGGAGTAAAAAGTGTCAACAACATGGGCTTATATCTCTAATTATTTAATTTATGGCGCAATGGCCGTTTACACCCTTTCCTTTTTTGCCCACGCTTTTGAAACTGCGTGGGCTGTTCGTTCTCCTGCCGCTGCAGATTCTGCTAAAGGAAATTTATTAATCAAAACACTTGATTACAAACGTACAGAAAAAGCCGGGCGAATTGCCACCGCGATGATGATTTTAGGCTTCGTTCTTTTATTAGTTGGTGTTATTGCGCGTGGACTTTCAATAGGTAGCGTGCCTTGGGGAAATTTGTATGGATTTTCTATAACGGGTGCGTTGGCATTTACTGGGGCGTATCTAGGCGCCCTTCGTAAATATGATTTACGATGGTTAGGTTTATTAGTTTCTATCTCAGTACTTTTAACTCTAGGAACTGCCGTCGCCATTCTCTACCGACCAAGTGCACCGCTTTTTCCCGCACTTCAATCTACTTGGTTAATCATCCATGTTTCGGCTGCAATTATTTCTGGCGGAGTTTTCTTACTAGCCAATGTCGTTGCTGCGGCATATTTATTCTTAGACGCTATGGAAAATAGAGGCCCACGTACAGTATGGGCGCAACGTTTGCCATCGCTAGAAGTGCTTGATCAACTTTCATATCGCTTAGTTGCATTTGTTTTTCCACTTTGGACATTTTCAGTGATCGCTGGTGCTATCTGGGCTGAAGCCGCATGGGGGCGTTATTGGGGCTGGGATCCAAAAGAGACTTGGGCTTTTATTACTTGGGTTGCATATGCCGCATATTTACATGCGCGAGTAACAGTAGGTTGGCGCGGACGACGAGCTGCTTGGTTATGTATATTTGCTGGTTCCACATTTTTATTTAACTATGTATATATAAATATTTGGGGAAGCGGAAAACACACTTACAGTGGTCTTTAAGTAAAAGTTTTAAATAGTACGTAAGAAATCCGGATTATCATCCGGAGGCAAGATACGACGCTTGGTTCCACCACCTAGTCCAGCAATCTTTGGGCGACCTGCAATCCAATAAGCAAGTGGTCCAATTGGTGTTGTTCCAAAAACTATTATGATTAAAATCCAAGCCCACTTAGGCAAGTTACGAATTTTGCTTTCATCTGTACGTGCGCAATCCACCAGGGTAAAAATACTAAATCCAATTAGAAGAGCTGTAATAAGGAAGTAGGTCATGGCTTAATCATGGCAGATTTCTCTGGCTTGCAATGCTTGGGTTGTGTATTAAGGCCATAGAATGAATGTGCTGGCTTAGCCCCCTCCCGCCTTTGGGAGTTGGGGCCAACTGACGTTTGCCGCAAAGGAGTAAACGATGCGTGGATTACTTGCGCTCATGTCTGCGCGTCCAAGCCTGATTGGCGCGATTTCGGAAAACCCCACCTGTGTTGCGCCAGCGCCGAGCTATGCATTTTTGATAGCAATACGCGCACAAAGCCATCCAGTATTAGTAATTACAAGTTCAAGCCGAAGCGCCGAGGATCTGGCTAATGAACTTCGAGAATTGCACACAAATGTTTTGGATTTTCCGGCTTGGGAAACTTTGCCGCACGAGCGCTTAAGTCCGCGAAGTGACACGGTTGCGCAGCGGATCAGAACGCTTTATGAATTAAATAAACCAAATCAATCCCACCCGATTGTTGTTACACCAGTGCGCGGCGCAATTCATCGCATAATTGCCGAATTAGGTACGACAGATTTGATTAGTTTAGAAATCGGCAGCGAACGCAGTCTCGATCAACTCGTTCGAGATTTATCATCTCTTGCCTATATTCGCACCGATTTAGTTGAACGCCGTGGCGAATTTGCGGTGCGTGGTGGAATTGTTGATCTTTTTCTACCACTTAGTGATTATCCGGTTCGCATTGATTTCTTTGGCGATGAGATTGAAGATTTAAGTTATTTTGAAGTTGCGGATCAAAGAACTCTTAGACCGGTTATTGGAACAGTCGAAATTTATCCTTGCCGTGAATTTTTATTAAATCAGGAGGTCAAAGCGCGCGCTTTGGAAGCACAAAATGAATTTCCACAAGCGGGAGAAGCGTTGCACAAGATTTCCCAAGGAATTGTTTTTGAAGGAATGGAATCCCTAATCCCACTTTTAATTGAAAAAACGCAAACTCTTTTTCAACGAATGCCGGCAGAGTCGGAAGTTATTTTCATAGATGGCGAGCGAATTAAATCTCGCGCTGCAGATTTATTAGCCACTAATGCAGAATTTCTCGCGGCTTCGTGGTCAAGCGCTGCCTATGGCGGCGTAGCACCATTACATGATGGCGCTGGCACATATATGTCGTGGGATGAATTAAAAACCGAAATTGAAAGCAACTCTATGCAACAAAGATCGCTCGACCCATTCGGTAGCGACTTAGCGGAGGAGACAACTTTTTTGGATTTTTTGGCAATCGACCCTATGCGAGGAGATGCCGATAGAGCAGTTGCTCAATTACGAAGTGCAATTGAGAGAAATGAGATAGTAATTTTTGCCACGCATGGACACGGAATGTTAGAACGGTACGCGGAAATTTTTCGAAGCGCAGATTTACCAGTTCAAATCGTAGAAAAGTTAAGTGAGCAACCAAAACGCGGTGTAATTTACTTAACCACAAGTGTTATCGCGCACGGTTTTGCATCCCTTGATGAACATATCTACTTTGTAACGCAGCGGGATTTAACTGGTAGCAAAGGCAGCGTTAAAGATAGCGAAAGGCTTCCATCAAAGCGAAAGCAAGCAATTGATCCATTAGAACTACGCGCAGGAGATTTTATCGTTCATGAGCAGCATGGAATCGGTCGTTACATCGAATTGTTAGAACGCACAACAAATGGCGTTACTCGCGAATATTTAGTAATCGAATACGCATCTGCTAAACGCGAACAACCAAGAGATCGGATATTTGTTCCCACAGATTCACTAGAGCAAGTCAGTAAATATGTCGGCGGAGAAGCACCGACTGTGCACCGTATCGGCAGCGGTGAATGGCAGAAGGCAAAAGGCCGTGCGCGAAAAGCGGTACGACAAATTGCTGGTGAATTAATTCGACTCTACGCCGCGCGCACTAGTTCGCCGGGTTTTGCTTTCTCACCAGATACTCCATGGCAACGCGAACTAGAGGATTCATTTTCTTATATCGAAACCCCAGATCAACTTTCAACAATTAATGATGTTAAAGCCGATATGGAACGCCCATATCCTATGGATCGAATTGTCTGCGGAGATGTCGGATATGGAAAAACCGAGATAGCCATTCGCGCGGCTTTTAAAGCGGTTCAAGATGGCAAACAAGTTGCAGTCTTAGTTCCAACCACTCTCCTTGTACAACAACACACTAAAACTTTTGCCGAAAGGTATGCTGGATTTCCGATTAAAGTTGCTGGGTTATCGCGATTTAATTCAGCCAAAGAGAGTAAAGAAATTCTGCAGGACTTGTCCGTGGGCTCAGTAGATGTTGTAATTGGAACACATCGCATTCTTTCCAATGATGTGCAATTTAGAGATTTAGGGCTAGTTATCGTTGATGAAGAGCAGCGTTTTGGCGTTGAGCAGAAAGAATCACTCAAGAAATTGCGGACAACTGTTGATGTATTAGCGATGTCAGCAACTCCAATTCCACGAACGCTAGAAATGGCAGTTACTGGAATTCGCGAAATGTCTACGATTACGACTCCGCCGGAAGAGCGTCATCCAATTTTGACATATGTAGGCCCGCGTGAAGATGGCCAAATAAGGGCAGCAATCCATCGCGAATTATTGCGTGATGGCCAGATTTTCTATATTCATAATCGCGTCGAATCAATTGAGCGAGCAGCATCACATTTACAGGAGCTAGTTCCCGAAGCAAGAATTCGGATTGCTCATGGCCAGATGAACGAGGGGGCTCTTGAAGATGTGATTCTGGCATTCTGGAATCGCGACTTTGATATTCTCGTGTGCACCACAATTGTTGAAAGTGGTTTAGATATTGCAAATGCAAATACTTTAATTGTTGAACGTGCAGATAATTTTGGACTTTCGCAACTTCACCAGCTAAGAGGAAGAGTTGGCCGCGGCCGCGAACGTGCCTATGCGTACTTCTTATATCCGCCAGACCAACCGCTCTCTGAATTAGCCCATGATCGCCTAACAACAATTGCAGCAAATACTGATTTAGGTTCGGGTATGCGAGTTGCGTTAAAAGATTTAGAAATTAGAGGCGCTGGTAACTTACTTGGGGGAGAACAATCTGGACACATTGCCGATGTTGGATTTGATTTATATATGCGCATGGTTGGAGAAGCGGTCCAAGATTACAAAACTGGCTTTCTTGAAACTCAAGAGAAGTTTGCTGAATGCAAAGTAGAACTTCCAATCAATGCACATCTCTCAAGTACTTACGTAACTGGCGAGCGGTTGCGACTAGATTTATATCGACGTCTGGCTGATGTGCGAACTGGTGGCGATGTGGAATCTATTCGGGCCGAGTTAATTGATCGATTTGGTGAATTACCAATTCAGGCCGATGCCCTACTTGGGATTGCTGAGTTACGCGCTATTGCCAAAGCGGCTAAATTAACTGAAGTTGTATTGCAGGGGAAATTTTTGAGATTAGCACCGCTATTTTTGCCAGAGTCTCGTCAGTTACGTTTGTCACGTATCTATCCACAATCGCTCTACAAGGCCGCCACCGGAACTGTTCTCGTTGCACTTCCTCAAAAGTCTGCGTGGAATCCGTCTGAAAGTGGTGCTCTAATGGTGGATACTTCTCTTCTGGAATGGGTAATCGAAGCCGTACACCAACTAAGCGCCCCAGCGAAAGCGAGTTCATAGTGAAGAAGATTCTTGTTGCAGTGGCAGTAGTAAGTACACTGCTTTTATCAGGTTGTTCTCAAGTAGGAGCGGCGGCAAACGTTGGTAATACAAAAATAGCTCAAGCAACAGTGCAGGGCAGTATTGATTCAATACTTGCTGAGCGTTCAAAAGTTGATATTACGCAGATGCAAGTTGAAACCGGCGAAGCACTTAATCGTAGCCAAATGCGTTTTCACTTGTTATCTCGCTTGCTAATAGAAGTCGGGACAGAGTTGAAATTAAGCGTTACAAAAGCTGAAATTGATACCCGCCGTGCAGCTGTTCTCGAGCAAATTGGCGGTGTAGAAAAACTTCCCGAAGCACTTGTAGGTGCTCAAATTTCTTCACTTGACTTAAATGCTTATCTAGAAGCAACTATTTTGTCGGGCAAAATAGGCCAGACTGTAGCTGCTAGTGGTGTGGCAGACGCAGATGTAGCCGCCACGATTCAAAAACTAATTATTGCCAAAGCAGCACAGCTAAAAGTTACAGTAAACCCACGTTATGGAAAATGGAATCCAATTACTGGCGATATAGTCGCTGCAGATTCTGCTGGAAGCGCAGTAACACCGGCTCCAACTAAATAATTTTCTTAACCATGAGTGAGTCATACCTGCAACGCTTAGTTGAGGTAATGAATCAACTTCGTTCACCTGGCGGTTGCCCATGGGATGGCGAACAAACTCATGAATCTTTAGTTAAATATTTACTTGAAGAATCCTATGAATTTGTCGATTCGTTAAATAGTAATGACCGCGCTGGAATGCGGGAAGAATTAGCCGATGTACTGCTACAGGTTTATTTTCATGCACGAATAGCCCAAGAGCACCCAACTGACCCATTTACTATTGAAGATGTTGCGCAATCGATTACAGAGAAGTTAATTAGAAGGCATCCACATGTTTTTGGTGATGTAAAAGTATCTGACAGTCAAGAAGTTCTCGCAAACTGGGAAGCGATTAAAGCAAAAGAAAAAGGGCGCACATCGGCTCTTGAAGGAATTGCAATGGCTCAACCAGCGCTACCCCTTATTGAAAAACTTCTGTATCGCGCCGATAAATATGGCGTAGTAGTTAACGTTCCAAATGAAGTTGATTTCAATTCACCAGCAGATGAAAGCGCCGTCGGTAGAGCTTTATTAGCAGTTATTGCTTGGGCTCACGCAAACGGTATCGATGCTGAAAGCGCGCTTCGTAAAGAGGCGAGTGATTTGCGTCAACAAATATCATCGATTGAGTCGCGGTAGGATTAGCCCTAAATTCTTTATTGAAATTCTTGGAGGAGATTAATTAAGTGGCAATTATAAAGGTTCTGATAGCACGCGAAATTCTTGACTCCCGTGGAAATCCAACGGTTGAAGTCGATATCGAATTAAGCGATGGAACCAAATCGCGCGCTGCGGTTCCAAGCGGAGCGTCAACTGGTGCTTTTGAAGCATCAGAACTTCGGGATGGTGGTGCGCGATATGGCGGCAAGGGTGTTTTAAGCGCAGTTGCCTTTATCAATGGCGAAATTTCTAAAAAAGTTTTAGGTCTTGATTCAAAAGAACAACGCAAAATTGACCAAATAATGATCGATTTAGATGGAACACCGAATAAATCCCGACTTGGCGCAAACGCAATTTTAGGTGTTTCACTTGCTACAGCTAAAGCATCTGCGGTTAGTTCAAACCAATCACTCTTTCGTTATTTTGGCGGGGCAGATGCAAATATTTTGCCTGTGCCAATGATGAATATTTTAAATGGCGGAGCCCATGCAGATACAAATGTAGATATTCAAGAATTTATGGTGGCGCCAATCGGGGCTCCAACTTTTAGCGAATCACTTCGATGGGGCGCAGAGATTTACCACGCGCTAAAATCAGTGCTCAAGAAACGTGGTTTAGCAACAAGCGTTGGTGATGAAGGTGGTTTTGCTCCAAACCTTGAGAGCAACAGGGCGGCGCTGGATCTTATTCTGGATGCAATTAATTTAACTGGCCTAAAACCTGGCCACGATGTTGCACTTGCCATGGATGTTGCCGCAACCGAATTCCATGAAAATGGAAAATACAATTTCGAAGGCGCCCTTAAGTCATCTGATCAAATGATCTCTTACTACAAAGAGTTAGTAGATTCCTACCCCCTCGTTTCAATCGAGGACCCACTCAATGAAGAAGATTGGGCGGGCTGGGCGCAGATGACAGCGATTCTTGGAGACAGAGTTCAAATTGTGGGGGATGATTTATTTGTGACTAATCCAATTCGCCTTGAACGAGGTATCAAAACACACACAGCAAATGCTTTATTAGTTAAGGTCAATCAAATTGGGACGCTCACCGAAACACTGGATGCCGTTGAAATGGCGCACCGCGCAGGTTACCGAAGCATGCTTAGCCATCGTTCTGGTGAAACTGAAGATACAACTATTGCTGATTTAGCCGTTGCCACAAATTGTGGGCAAATTAAAACAGGAGCACCCGCTCGCAGCGAACGCGTTGCCAAATACAACCAACTACTTCGCATAGAAGAAGAACTCTCTACCAGTGCGCAATATGCAGGTCGTGGCGCCTTTCCAAGATTTAAAGCGTAGTAAAGAATAAAGAAAATGGCTCGTCGGTCTCTTAATTTTAACGGTCAACGAGGTTCAGGTCGCTCACTTACGGTATTCATAATTCTCTTTGTTTTAGCACTTACTATAGCTCCACCGGTTAAACATTATTTCACTCAACGAGCACAGATTAATTCGTTGCGCTCTCAATTACATGCAAACGATCAAGCGTTAAGAGAGGCTCGAAAAGAACTTTTACTCTGGCAAGATCCTGAATATATAAAGTCACAGGCGCGCGAAAGATTGCACTTTGTTCTACCAGGAGAGCGTCAGTACATAGTTATCGAATCTGGGAATCAAGGAAATTCAACTAATGGCGCACAAGTAGCCAATAACATTCCAACTGGCCAACCTTGGTATACGCGTTTGGTTGCATCAATTACTGAAGCTGGAAATCCGTGAGTTTTAAATGAAGGAAGTATCATGGCAAGATTTAGAAGCAATCGAAAATCAATTAGGTCGCACACCAAGGGATGTGCATGCAATTGCTTACCGTTGCCCTTGCGGTAAACCTTGCGTCGTTGAAACAAATCCGCGATTAACCGATGGAACGCCCTTCCCAACCTTCTTTTATGCAACATGTCCTCGTTTAACTGCTGCGATTTCAACGCTTGAAACAACTGGATTGATGGGGGATATGAATGATCGCCTTGCAATTGATCCAGAACTCGCAGGCGCCTACGCCGCCGCCCATGATTATTACTTGGCCGCGCGCGCCGTACTTGGAATTGACGTTCCAGAAATTACCGAAATTAGTGCAGGCGGCATGCCCGATCGCGTTAAATGTTTGCATTCACTCATCGCACACTCGTTAGCTGCTGGTCCAGATGTAAATCCTCTTGGGGATGAAGCGTTAGCGAAATTACCAAAATGGTGGATTGGCAATCCATGCGAGTAGCAGCCATTGATTGCGGAACAAATTCCATTCGCTTATTAATCGCCGATATCGATGGCAAAAATTTTCGCGAAGTTATGCGCACTATGGAAATTGTTCGCCTTGGACAAGGAGTTGATCAAAGCGGAGAATTTCACCCTGATGCAATCGCACGCACATTAAGCGCAGTCGATAAATTTGGAGTAGAGATTGCTAAACGCGGAGTTGAAAAGATTCGATTCTGTGCAACTAGTGCAACGCGCGATGCAACTAATCGCAATATTTTTATCGATGGCGTCAAATCACGCTTAGGAATTACCCCTGAAGTTATATCAGGTGATGAAGAAGCCGCGCTATCTTTTGTTGGTGCGATTGGCGATTTACCAGAGAGCGATGGCCCGTTTTTAGTTGTAGATATTGGGGGCGGCTCTACCGAATTTGTTTTCGGTGATAATAAAGTTATTGCTTCAAAGAGCGTAAATATCGGATGTGTTCGAATGAGCGAGCGTCACTTTAAGCACGATCCTGCGAGCATCGATGAGATAGAAGCGGCTCGCAAAGATATCCAGAATGCAATAACTATTGCCTCGGCAACGGTTCCAATTAAGGATGCAAAGACTCTTATCGCTGTTGCTGGTACAGCGACAACGGTGGCTGCCGCTGCACTTGGTCTTGGTGAATATGATCGCTATGCAATTCATTTATCGCGTATTTCGGCAAAAAGAGTGCACGAGATTTCAAATATTTTCTTATCCGATACTCGTGAAAAACGTTTAGCCTATGGATATATGCATCCGGGTCGCGCAGATGTAATTACTGCTGGAGCTTTAGTTTTATCCGAAATCATGAAAGCAACAGGTGCAACCGAGTTTGTGGCGTCAGAATCAGATATTCTCGATGGAATTGCCAAGAAACTTAGTTTGTGAAAGAGAATTGAAAAGCAATGACGATTCCAGAAGATAGATCAGTCTTTGATTTAATTGCGCCGAAACCAGATTCGGTACTGCGCTATGGAGATTTACCTGATCAATGCATAGATATTTATTTAACAGAGAAGTCAAACGCTCCAATGATAATTCTGATACATGGTGGCTATTGGCGTAGCGAATATGATCGAATTCATTTAAGACCATTGGCCACTGCTCTTGCAAGTAATGGTTGGCAAGTCGCGTTAGTTGAATATCGTCGAATTGCTGGCGACCCTGATGCGATGGTTAGTGATATTAAAACTGCAATTGAATTTGTAATGGCTTCCGATGCCACTAGACCCATAATTCTTATGGGGCATTCTGCAGGTGGACATCTAGCGTTATGGGCGGCTTCAGTAATTTCTAAATTAAAGTCTGTGATTGCACTTGCACCAATCGCTGATTTAGCCACAGGGGAAAAGTTAAACTTAGACTCCGGTGCAATTGCCTCGTTCTTAGGAAAGAGTGCAGCATTACGCACTGATTTAGATCCAATTCTAATTAGCGCTCAGGCAACTCCAACTACTCTTATTCATGGTGCCGCTGATATTCATGTGCCAATAGAACTATCTAGAGGGTATGTGAAATCTAAAATATTAAAGGGCGAGATTGTAAATCTCATTGAACTGGCAGGAATTGGCCATTTTGAATTAATAGATCCAAGGAGTTCGGTCTGGCCGGTAATTTTAGAAGAACTAGCCAAAGCCCCGAATTAGAG
>Ga0209702_10000587_pt1 | contig 76452 bp, 64 predicted proteins | sample FRY01_FD_187210 | JGI IMG/M metagenome (GOLD analysis project Ga0209702, IMG submission 187210) | Freshwater microbial communities from Lake Fryxell liftoff mats and glacier meltwater in Antarctica - FRY-01 (SPAdes) (version 2) | ecosystem: Environmental > Aquatic > Freshwater > Ice > Glacier...
CCGGCCTTCTAAGCCGGGGGTTACAGGTTCAATTCCTGTCGGGCGTACCAGTTCTCTACTTATCGTTGTTGTTATTTCTGCAGATTCCTGCGCGGCAAATCCCTATATCTTTCATCTGGACAGGCGATCACATCATCCTGGCCACTCTTCAGCGTGTTTTTGTAATCTATAACTTCATACTGCCCTGACAGACGTGTTTTGGCATCTCTGCGTCTGGCTTTGCTGCCATCAGCTTTGCGTTTATTAAACGCCAGCAGTGTGTAGTTCTCTGGCAGCAACTGCAGAATTTCATCGCGAGATTGAATTGATAAGGCCTTGCCATAGGTGATCTCACAGACAATCAGAGGACGATATTTACGCAAAGTCTTTTGCAAACCTTCGAGTGCCGGTTTTTCAAATCCCTCTACATCAATTTTAATCAGATCTATTCGCTCAGGGTTTACTGTATTAAAAAAATCATCGCCGCGAATTAACTCCAGTTCTCCAATTTTTTTATTACCCTTCTCAACAGAGCTGGCATCAAAGGAACCAATTCCTGCGTTATTCCCGGTAGGGGCGAAAAAAGGCAGGCTGGTGTTTTCATTGCTCAACCCCAGCGGGTGTACCTGAATATTGTCAATACTATTGTGTGAGATCTGCTCCACAAGTCGATTCCGCACTGGCGAATAAGGTTCAAAAGCATGCACCTGAGCAGAGCAACGAGACATGTACAAAGAATGTTGGCCAACGTTTGCCCCGATGTCGACGAATACTCCGGTTTTTTCTCCGGCTGCAAAAGATTGCATCGCATCGCTCAGGAAATTCAGTAGAGGTTTTTCGAATGCACCATAAAAGTAAATATTGTAATCAATGTTGTTGTTCAAGTTTCCCAGGTACTCAAGCCCGTAGAAATTAATACTGAAAGAAAAATCGGCATTATTACTGCTGCGCAGATATTTAAAAACGGGTCGAAATAGTCGTTGAGGCAATATTTTCTGCTGCCAGAGAATGTGGCCAAGCGTTTGTAAAAAGTGTGCAAAAAATAGTTTCACGGAAAATCCCTGATGATATGAAGACGCGAAAGGATTCTAATATAAGTCGCAGTATGCTGAAAATCGGTCATTTAAGTTATTGCCTTAATTGCTATAATCGCGCCATTAAGCTTTTCTGGCGCAGCAGGTGCTTGCATGATAGCAATAATTGGTGGCAGTGGATTGAACGAACTGCAGGGTTTCAACCTGATCAGCCGGGAAAGTATCACGACCGCCTATGGCACTGAGCCGGTCCTTGTAAGCCGCGGTTATCTGCAGGGCGTTGAAGTCTGCTTCTTAGCGCGGCATGGTGAAGGCCATACAATTCCTCCACACCGCATTAATTATCTGTCCAATATTGCGGCGCTTAAGCAGCTACACGTAAAGGCTGTTATTGCGGTTAATGCGGTTGGCGGCATCCATCCCAAAATCGGCCCCGGTATAATTGCCATACCCTCACAGATAATTGATTACAGCTGGGGACGCGAGCACACTATTTTCGATGGCAGGGCAGACGTGGTTACTCATGTTGATTTTACTGACCCCTATGATAAGAAATTGCGACACCTGCTGCTGAGTGCGGCACAAACCAAAGGATTGTCGGTATGGCCACAGGGCGTCTATGGCTGCACCCAGGGTCCGCGGCTGGAGAGTGCTGCGGAAGTGCGGCGCTTGCTGCAGGATGGCTGCGATATGGTTGGGATGACCGGCATGCCGGAGGCAGCGCTCGCAAGGGAAGTGGAAATCCCCTATGCCTGTATTGCATTGTCCGTTAACTGGGCTGCTGGTATCAGTGATCAGTTGATAACCATGGAATCGATTTATGCCGTGCTTGACAGTGGCATGGGCAGCATTCAGGCAATTGTTCAGCAGGCAGTAGTGCAGTGGAGTCATGAGTCATGCTAATACGAAATTATTGCGGAATATCCTGCGAGTTCGCCGGTAGTTCTGCTGCAGGCAGCGGTGGCGGGGTATAGGGTTTCACCAGTACCACAATACCTACCGCTGGATGATCCAGGTAGTGAAACTCGTTACTGCGCATATCCCTGCTCTGAATCATCTGAAGTACAGGTTCTTCATTATAGTTGAATGGCGTGAGCCAGATGTTAGCGTCCAACACCACTCGATCTGCATTGGGATTAAAACGAAAACGCACACTTCCCTGCAGTTCATCTTTTTCGTCGAACATGCGTCCGCCATTTATTATGATCGGACTACTGCGTGATGGCTGGCGGATTGGTTGCCGCCAGCTGCTATGAAACAGCAGACGGTGAGAAGGAGAGCGCTCCAGAGTTCCGTTGGTATCAGTGAAGCCATGCTCGGATGGAGGCAGCGCAACAAAGGCATCACGGGCTGTATCGGGTAATTTGAAGTTATTATCCCGTTGATAGGGAGGCGGGCCAATAAGTGGTGGCTCTGAAATTTCAGCAGTCTCATTGGTTAATACGCTGTCATCAGACCGGCTTGAGTCAGGGCCGCTCGTGGCAGGGTCGTCCGGGGCAGGGTCTTTCGTCGCAGGATTGTCCCATTCGCTCAGCGCCAGTACCTCGCTCATTTCAATAAGCGGGCGGGCGTTTGCAGGCAATAGCATACTCTGGGCGTCAACATCCCAGCGCTCAACGTCGGGATTAAAATTCTCATTGGAAAAGATACTGATTTCGATTTGAAACCATCGCTCTTCCTGAGCACTTACGGCAGCAATGGATTGCATGGCGGCACACAGCAGCAAACCCTGTATAAGCAATCTGCCTGGCGTTTGTGCTAAAGAAGCAGCTTCTGCAGCTGCATTTTGCAATATCATTCGATTAAATCGAAGTAATTTCATTGTGGTACTGATTAGTCTCTGGTGACATGTAACGAGTGTACTGCAATTTGTGTTCATGCGGCACTCTTCTTCCGTTTGCTGAGCTGGTCCAGCAGGCTGTTAATAAATTCTATACGTTTATCCGCCTGGCTGTGCTCGTGTTTGAACTGTAGCTGATTCGAGCCGACCAGTTTGAATTGTCGGGACTGTTGTTGGACAAGTTGCACCACCGACATCGGATCGACAGAAGTATTCTGGCCAAACACAATTTTACCGTTCTCCGGATTCGCATCAATTTTACTTATGCCAAGCGCCTGCGCGCGCAGTTTGAGCGCCGTTACCTTAAAGAGTAACTTTGCCTGATCAGGAAGCAGCCCGAAGCGGTCTATCATCTCGACTTGCAACTCGGTGAGTTCATCGTCACTTTTTGCACCGGCAATACGTTTATACATGATCAGGCGGTTATGAATATCCGGCAGATAAACTTCCGGTATCAGTGCAGGGATACGCAGATTAATCTCGCCACCCGAATGTGACACCAGATCAATATTCGGGCTGCGACCTTCGCGAATTGCGCTGACCGCCTCCTCGAGCATTTCTGTGTACAAAGTAAAGCCAATCTTTTGCAGATGCCCGGTTTGCTCTTCTCCCAGTATTTCACCTGCGCCGCGGATTTCCAGGTCATGACTGGCCAGCGTAAAGCCGGCTCCTAGACTGCTTGCCGCGCTGATTGCTTCAATTCGCTTCACTGCATCGGCACTCATACCCGACTGATTTGGTGTAAGCATATAAGCGTAAGCCTGGTGATGAGAGCGACCTACCCGGCCGCGCAGTTGATGCAACTGGGCCAATCCCAGTTTGTCTGCACGGTCAATAATAATGGTATTGGCGCTGGGAATATCGATGCCGGTTTCGATGATGGTTGAGCACACCAGAATGTTATACCGTTTATGATAGAAGTCGGCCATGATCTGTTCGAGTTGGCGCTCAGGCAATTGACCATGGGCGACGCAGACTCTGGCTTCAGGAATCAGTTCGTGCAGATGCTCAGCGGTCCGCTCAATGGTTTTTACTTCATTATGTAAATAGAACACCTGCCCCCCACGCAGCAGTTCCCGCAATATTGCTTCCTTTATCAGGCTGTCCTGGGATTCCCGTATAAAGGTTTTCACTGACAAACGTTTGGCTGGTGGCGTCACTATCAAGGACAGGTCGCGCACACCGGACATGGCAAGATTCAGGGTGCGAGGAATCGGTGTCGCGGTCAGTGTAAGTATATCCACATCGGCACGCATCGATTTTAACTTCTCTTTCTGCTGAACACCGAATCGATGTTCTTCATCAATGATAAGCAGGCCAAGATCTTTGTATTTGATTGAGTCATTCAGCAGCTTATGGGTGCCCACCACAATGTCAACTTTACCTTCGCGGATCCGTTTTAGAGTCTCATCCTGCTGAGTGCCAGAACGGAACCGGGAAAGCACATCAATCACTACCGGCCAGTTTGCAAAGCGATCACGGAAACTTTCATAATGCTGTTGAGCCAGCAGTGTTGTGGGTACCAGGATTGCTACCTGTTTGTTATTCTGCACAGCAATAAACGCGGCACGCATTGCTACTTCGGTTTTTCCAAACCCAACATCCCCACAGATCAGTCTGTCCATGCAACGGTCGGAATTCATATCATGGATCACCGCCGCAATGGCATCCTGTTGATCAGGGGTTTCCTCAAAGGGAAATGCCGCAGTAAAGGTATCGTAATCGATACCTTTGTATTGATAGTTAAAGCCTTTGCGTGCTTCCCGGCGCGCGTAGATATCCAGTAACTCTACCGCAACATCACGAATTTTCTCTGCAGCTTTACGTTTGGCCTTCTGCCATTGATCATTACCCAGCTGGTTTAATGGGGCCAGATCAGGGTCAATGCCGCCATAGCGGCTGATCAGATGTAAAGAGGAAACAGGCACATAAAGTTTTGCCTGATTTGCATACTCCAGAGTCAGAAATTCGGCTTCCTGATTATCAATGTTCAGTGTCTGCAAACCGCGATATCTTCCCACTCCGTGTTCCAGATGAACTACTGCTGCGCCGGGATGTAATTCACTGAGATTTTTTACGATGAAGTCAGTATTGTCCTGAGCTCTGCGTCGCCTTCTTCTTTGCGCAACTCGCTGACCAAGCAACTGCGTCTCGGTAATCAGTGTCAATGGCGGCTGGTCCAGTACCAGGCCCTGATCCAGTGGCGCAACGGCAATGCAATACGGTTCGCTGCGGTGAAGAAAATCCTGCCAGGAATCGACAACTACAGGCTTTACACCAGCAGGCTTCAGCAGTTCAAGCAGAGTTTCCCGGCGTCCTGCTGATTCAGCGCAAAACAGTACTCGGGCACCTTTGCGTGCGCCATCACCTTGTTTTATAAAGTCACTTAGTGCGCGCAGCGGGTTCTGCAGAGCTGCATTGATAGACAGATCCGGCAGAGGTCGGGCATCGCCATCGCGTGAAACAGTAATAGTGGCGAAGTTTTTCAGTGCTGCGAAAATATTGTCTGCACTCAAAAACAATAGTGCGGGTTCCAGCACCGGGCGTTGACGGTCGTGTCTGCGGTCTTCATAACGCTGATGGATATCTTTTTGGAAACGCTGCGCTGCGGCGTCTAAATCACCGCTGCGTATGACCAGAGTCTGCTCAGGCAGATAATCGAACAGGGTATCCAGGCCATCAAAAAACAGCGGCAGATAATATTCTACGCCCGGCGAGTTCAGACCGCTGCTGATATCCTGATACAGGCTGCACTTACGCAGATCAACGTCAAAAGTATTACGGAATTTATCTCTGAAATGGTTGATGCCCGCTTCATTCATCGGATGCTCTTTGCCTGGCAGCAGCCGCACTGACTCAACTTTATCCAGTGACCGCTGTGTCTCCGGATCGAACAGGCGCAGACTTTCAATTTCTTCATCAAACAGATCAACACGGTAAGGCAGGTTGCTGCCCATTGGAAAGATATCCATGATTGAGCCACGCACTGCGAACTCACCATGTTCATGAACAGAATCTACACATTGATAACCAGCTGAGATCAGGTTTTTGCGCATACTGTCCGGAGAAAAACGCCCGCCCTGTTCCAGCATCAGGCTGTTGGAAAGCACATAATGTTTTGGCGTCAGCCTGTGCATCAAACCGGTGACAGAGACGATCAACACGCCTTTTTGCAGGCTGGGCAGATGATAAAGAGTGCGCAGGCGGTCCGAAATAATATCCTGGTGGGCTGAAAAATTATCGTAGGGCAGGGTTTCCCAGTCTGGAAACAGAAAGATCGGCAGGTCCTGATCAGTATTGGAATCTGAGGCAGCTCCGGCAATGCCATCAGCGCAAAAAAACTGCAATTCCCGACGCAGTTGTTCTGCTTCTTCAGTATTGGCAGTGATGATCAGTACCGGACCCCTGCTTTGCACTGCAGCGTTGGCAACAGCCAGGCTCAGACTGCTTCCCTGTAATCCACGCCAGCGCTTGTTGTCGCTGGCAGAGACGGGAATTACGGGTGAAAAAATATCAAATTTGGACATTTTGCTGAGTTAGTTGTTGCCTGACATGCAGGCTCCTGGAGTAAGGTGATGAAGATAGATAGAATGGGTTCGACCGCTGAAGATAAACTCCGCTGCTGCCTGTGCCGGGTATTGTGGCACATTAAGGGGGATTTTGTCAGACCGCTGAGCTGACTGCTTATACACATAGGGCTGTCTTCCGCCACGCTGCGGTACATAAAACCCCGGCGTGGCTTACAAGTTTGTCGCGGTTGCACAGATAGCTGCACACGGATATTATCGCCCTTTCCCAGCAACAGCAGCCGAAGGTACCCGCAGTGACACGACCCAGCCCCGACGATTATTTTGGCGATTGGAAGCAACGAGAGGCTCTGGCGCAGGATATGATTCCTGTAGTTGGCAGACTTTACAGTGAACGGAATGTAGGCATATTTGTCTATGGGCGTGCTCTTCATAACCGCTCTGTGACCAATATCATGAAGTCACATCGCTTTGTTCGGCAGGTAGGTCGCAATGAAATGTCGGAATTTGAAAGTCACCCGGTGTTGATGGCACTGGCCAAACTCGACCTTGCACATGTGCACATCGATCTTGGTAAATTAACTGTCCGGTATATGGAGTTGCAGGAAGATGTGGGTGCCGCGGTGCCCTCCGTGGATGATTTCGTAAAGCAGGAACTCAATCACCTGGTTGGTATTAAAACCAAACCGATAGAAAAATCTCAGGACATCGTTCTGTATGGCTTTGGCCGGATTGGCAGATTGATCGCAAGATTATTAATAGAGCGCACCAGCACCGGCGAAGTCATGCGCTTGCGGGCAATTGTTGTTCGGCCTGGACGACCAGGAGATCTGCTTAAGCGAGCCAGCCTGTTTACCTCCGATTCAGTACATGGTGCTTTTCAAGGAACTGTGCGTATAGATGAAGAGAACAACTGCCTGATCGCCAACGGCAATATAATCAAGGTTATTTACGCCAATAATCCCGATGAGATTGATTACACGCAATATGACATCAACGATGCATTGATTATCGACAATACTGGTTCATGGCGCGATGAAGCTGGCTTGTCCAGACATCTGCTGTCCAAAGGTGCCAGCAAAGTGATGCTGACGGCTCCAGGTAAAGGTAATCTCAAAAATATCGTTTATGGCATCAATCATGATCAGATCCTGCCGGAAGATAAGCTTATTACTGCAGCGTCATGCACCACCAACGCAATAGCGCCTGTGTTGAAAATGTTAAATGACAAATTTGGCATCGAAAGCGGTCATGTGGAGACAGTTCACGCCTACACCAATGACCAGAATTTGATTGATAATTATCATACCGGCAACCGCCGTGGCCGCAGTGCTGCGCTGAATATGGTGTTAACAGAAACCGGAGCAGCCAAGGCGGTTGTGAAAGCAGTCCCGGAGCTGGCTGGAAAATTAACCGGCAATGCTGTCCGTGTGCCAATACCTAATGTTTCCATGGCCATACTGATGCTGAACCTGAGCACACCTAGCAGCAAAGAAGAGATAAACGAGTTTTTGCGCTTGATTGCACTTCATTCCAATTTGCAGAATCAGATCAGCTATACCCAGGACCCGGACGCGGTATCCAGCGATTTCGTTGGTTCCAGAGAGGCTGCTATTGTCGATTCAACAGCCACAATTGTTGAAGGCAACCGCTGTATTCTCTACCTCTGGTACGACAATGAGTTTGGCTATTGCAACCAGGTTATTCGTATGGTTTTCAAAATGGCTGGTATCAATTACCGCCAGTATCCCGAAGAGATCTAGCATTTTCCCTGCGTCAGTCTGCGCCGTCGAACCGGCGCAGCTTGTATGGAGTTTTAAGAATTTCCTGTAGAAAGCGGTAGCAAACACCTCCTCTTGTCTCTATAATTGGCCGCGTTTTTAGCCCCACACCACTGCCAGAATCACCGCCCGTCAGGTGATTGCCTTGAGCGTACTATGCGTCCGAAGAAGCACGTTGTTGTTTGTGCTGGAAACATCAAAGAATCACAGGATTATCCGGAAATTATCAGGCTTGCTGAATGATCAAAATTAAGCGCGGATTGAATTTGTCTATTGTTGGCGCCCCTGAGCAACAGGTGTATGACACAAGGTCAGTGCGCTCTGTGGCCATCCTGGGTCGCGATTACCCCGGCATGAAACCCACCATGGTGGTCAAGGAAGGCGATCGAGTTAAGCTCGGACAGACACTGTTTACAGACAAGAAAACACCAGGCGTTATGTACACCTCTCCGGGAACGGGAACTGTTAGTGCAATCAACCGAGGGGAAAGACGGGTTTTCCTGTCTCTGGTTATTGAGCTTGATGGTAATGACGATGATCAGCTTAGCTTTGCAGGATACGACGAAGCGCAACTGCCTGGGTTATCCCGCGAACAGGTCGTAGAAAATCTGGTTAGCTCCGGTCTGTGGACGGCACTCAGAACCAGGCCGTTCAGTAAAGTGCCTGACCCCGCATCAATACCCCATTCCTTATTCATTAATATGATGGATACCAATCCGCTGGCAGGTGATCCTGAATTGATTGCCAGTGAAAGTGCTGAAGATTTCATCAATGGAACCCAGGTGCTGTCGCTACTTACTGCTGGTAAAGTCTATCTTTGCCGTTCGGCGGGAAGTTTTGCCGGTCTGGAAGGCCAGGCTGTGGCCTCTAATGTGCAGGTTGAGAGTTTTTCTGGCCCACATCCAGCTGGCTTAAGCGGGACACACATTCATTTTCTAGATCCTGTAAGTCTTAGCAAGTGGGTCTGGTCAATTAATTACCAGGATGTAATCGCTGTGGGACGTCTTTTTACCACTGGCCGAATTAATCCTGAGCGGGTGATTTCTCTGGCGGGCCCCCAGGTTCGTCAGCCACGTTTAATAAGAACGCGACTGGGTGCAAATCTCACAGAATTGCTTGCGGACGAGCTGCTTGCCGGGGATACCCGTGCCATCTCCGGTTCAGTGTTGTCCGGGGTTACAGCTCACGGGGTGGAAGATTACCTGGGACGCTACCACTTGCAGGTCAGTGCGTTACTGGAAGGTCGTGAACGGATTCTATTCGGCTACCTGTCTCCTGGTGTTAATCGACACTCGACACTGGGAATCTATGTTTCAGGCTTATTTAAAGATAGAAAATACGCTTTCACTACCAGCACTCAAGGCAGCGAGCGCGCCATGGTTCCTGTGGGCAGTTATGAGAATGTAATGCCTCTGGACATATTACCAACGCAATTGTTGCGCTCCTTGATAGTCGGCGATATTGAAGTTGCTCAGACTCTGGGTGCACTTGAACTGGATGAAGAAGACTTGGCACTGTGCACGTATGTGTGTCCAGGGAAATATGAGTACGGTCCTATTCTGCGAGACAATCTGTCGCGCATTGAAAAAGAATCTTAGGATTTAAACGCTATGGGTTTACGCAAAATACTTGATGACATAGCGCCGCGTTTCGAGAAAGGCGGCAAATATGAAAAGTTTTATCCTTTGTTTGAGGCAGTGGATACTATTTTCTATAGCCCCAGCAGAGTCACTGTATCGGGTGCGCATATCCGGGATGGCGTAGATCTCAAACGCATCATGATTACCGTCTGGTTTGCGACTTTCCCCGCCATGTTCTATGGCATGTACAACGTCGGTTATCAGGCCAATATGGCGATGCTCAATATGGGCCTGGAAAGTGCTCCGGGCTGGCGCGGTGCAATTCTTGGTTTGCTTGGGGGCTATAATCCGTCCAGTATCTGGGATAGTTTTGTGCATGGTGCACTGTATTTCATACCAATTTATGTCGTCGTATTCGTAGTCGGTGGTTTCTGGGAAGTCTTGTTTGCAATAAAACGCCGGCATGAAATCAATGAAGGGTTCTTTGTCACCTCAATATTATTTGCGCTGATTGTTCCGCCCGATGTTCCTCTATGGCAGGCTGCCATGGGTATCAGTTTCGGGGTGGTGATAGGCAAAGAAGTATTTGGCGGAACCGGCAAGAACTTTCTTAACCCTGCATTGACTGGTCGGGCATTTTTGTTTTTTGCCTATGCCCCGCAGATGTCAGGTGATTCCGTCTGGACTGCCGTTGATGGTTTCAGTGGTGCGACTGCACTGAGTCAGATTGCCGAAAACGGACTGCCAGCAATCCTGGCCGCCACCGGTGAGCCATTGACCTGGATGGATGCGTTCCTTGGGAATATGCAGGGCTCGATCGGTGAGACTTCAACACTGGCTATTTTGATTGGCGCAGCCATTCTGCTGGTTACCCGCATAGCATCCTGGCGAATCATCGCCGGCGTGTTCCTTGGCATGGTTGCGTTCTCAAGCTTCCTGAATCTGGTTGGCTCAGACACTAATCCGTTCTTTGCCACACCCTGGTACTGGCATCTGGTAATCGGTAGTTTTGCTTTTGGTATGGTATTTATGGCTACCGACCCGGTGTCGGCGTCCATGACCAATACCGGCAAGTGGATTTTCGGAGCGTTGATCGGAGTTATGACAGTGATGATTCGGGTTCTTAATCCGGCCTATCCCGAAGGTGTGATGCTGGCAATTCTATTTGCCAACCTGTTCGCTCCGTTGATCGACAGCTTTGTCATCCGCGCGAATGTGAAGCGGAGGATTGCCCGAAATGCCGTCTAAAGATACTCCTAAAAGAACGCTCATAATCGCGCTCAGTCTGTGCGTGGTCTGTTCGGTATTTATTTCAAGTGCGGCAGTGGTTCTAAAACCTTATCAGGTGGCCAATAAACTGCTCGACCGCAATAAAAACGTCCTTGTAGCCGCTGGTATTTTTGACCCTGCACTAAACAGTGATACGGACGTACCAAGCCTTTTCGCTGAATTTACGCCACGTATTGCTGATATCGATGGCGGAAAATTTTTGACTGAAGACGAACTTGCTGATCTTGGCATTAACCCCACTACCTATGATGCCCGTGCTGCAATCAACCAGCCTGATCTTTCCGATCAACTGACGAGAGCTGAAGATATCGCCTCCATCCAGAGACGAGTTCGATATGCCACTGTTTATTTGATCGAAAATGATCAGGAAGGCATAGAAACAATAGTGCTGCCGGTCAGTGGTTATGGATTGTGGGGAATTATGCATGGCTACCTGGCGCTGGATGGCGATGCCAACACAGTAATCGGTATAGGGTTCTATGATCAGAAGGAAACGCCGGGACTCGGTGGCGAGATCAGTAATCCGAGATGGCGCGGATTATGGCCAGGCAAGGAGATTTATGCTGAAGATGGGGACGTGGCCTTGAGTGTAGTCAAAGGGGCTGGTGAAGGTCCTTATGAAATTGATGGGCTTGCGGGTGCCACCCTGACCAGTCGCGGTGTGGATAATATGATCGAATTCTGGATGGGCGACAGGGGCTTTGGGCCACTGCTCGAAAACATACGCCAGGACTGATGAGGTAGAGACAATGTCAGATACTGCTAAAACAATTTTGTTCAAACCAATCTTTGCCAATAACCCGATTGCATTGCAGATTCTGGGTGTGTGCTCGGCGCTGGCGGTAACTACCAGTCTGACAGTGACCCTGGTCATGTGCGTTGCTCTGACCATGGTAACTGCATTTTCCAATCTATTTATCTCGATGATACGTAACTATATGCCAGCAAGCATTCGTATCATTATTCAGATGACGATTATTGCCTCACTGGTAATAGCAGTTGATCAGTTCCTGCTGGCATTCGCATTTGAGATCAGCAAGCAGCTTAGCGTTTTTGTGGGGTTGATTATTACTAATTGCATTGTAATGGGTCGGGCTGAAGCATTCGCGATGAAAAATGCCCCCATCCCGAGCTTCCTTGATGGCATCGGGAACGGACTTGGCTACAGTGTTGTGTTGATTGTGGTGGGTTCGATTCGTGAACTGTTTGGCTCAGGCAGCCTGCTGGGAATTGAAATACTGCAAAAAATAGAAAACGGTGGCTGGTACCAGGCAAATGGTTTGATGCTGCTGGCGCCCAGTGCATTCTTCATTATTGGATTCTTCATCTGGATATTGCGAAATAAGCAAACTGAACAGATTGAAATGAATGAGTTCAGATTGGCAGCACATACTGTGCAGCAGGGAGCTCACTGATGGAAGCGCTGCTCAGTCTGTTTGTTCGTGCGGTATTTGTTGAAAACATGGCCCTGCAATTATTCCTGGGCATGTGTACCTTTCTGGCGATTTCCAAGAAGGTGGATACTGCGATTGGTTTGGGTATAGCGGTTACTGTGGTGCAAGTGATTACGGTGCCGATTAACAACCTGATTTTTACTTATCTGCTGCGCGACGGAGCGCTGGCCTGGGCCGGTTTGCCAGATCTGGATTTAAGTTTTCTGGGATTCCTCATCTATATCGGTGTGATCGCCGCCATGGTCCAGATCCTTGAAATGGTACTGGATAAGTATGTGCCGGCTTTGTACAACGCTCTAGGTGTGTATCTGCCTTTGATAACTGTGAACTGCGCCATACTCGGTGCCTCATTGTTTATGGTTGAGCGCAGTTACACGTTTCCGGAAAGTATGGTTTATGGTGTAGGTACTGGTTTCGGCTGGGCGCTGGCAATTGCCGCGCTGGCTGGTATCAGGGAAAAACTCAAGTACAGTGATGTGCCCGAAGGTTTACGCGGTCTGGGAATTACTTTTGTCACCGTAGGCCTGATGTCACTGGGATTTATGTCTTTCAGCGGTTTGTCCTTATAGTTAAACAGGTTTTAATCTAATGGATATTATAACGATTGTAGGCGGCGTGGTGATGTTCACTGCAGTGGTGATGGCGCTGGTTGCTATTATTCTGGCTGCGCGTTCAAAGCTGGTCAGCAGCGGCGATATCCAGATAGAAATTAATGGAGATCCAACCAAGGCCATTTCTGTTGCTGCGGGTGGCAAGTTGCTCAATACCCTGGCAGATGCAGGAATCTACCTGTCCTCAGCCTGTGGTGGCGGCGGTACCTGTGGGCAGTGCAAATGCCAGGTTGTGGATGGTGGCGGTTCCATGCTGCCAACAGAGGAAGGCCATTTCACCATGGGTGAAGCCAAGGCTCATTGGCGGCTGGCTTGTCAGGTTGCCGTTAAGCAAGATATGAAAATTGAGGTTGAACCCGAATTTTTCGGCGTTAAACAATGGGAATGTGAGGTTATCTCCAATGACAACGTCGCTACCTTCATCAAGGAGCTGGTGTTAAAGGTTCCCGATAACGATTCAGTTGATTTCCGCGCAGGCGGTTATGTGCAATTGGAAGTGCCTGCGCACGAAGTGCGTTACAGCGATTTTGATATTGGCGAAAAGTACCGGGGTGACTGGGAGAAATTTGGTCAATTCAAGTATGTCTCCAAAGCGACTGAGACTACTATTCGCGCCTACTCAATGGCGAATTATCCTGATGAGAAAGGCATTATCAAATTCAATATCCGCATTGCTTCGCCACCACCAGGCAGCACATATCCTCCGGGGATAATGTCTTCCTATACGTTCAATCTGAAGCCAGGCGATAAGATTAAAGTATTTGGACCGTTTGGTGAGTTTTTTGCAAAGAACACTGATGCAGAGATGGTGTTTATTGGTGGTGGTGCCGGCATGGCGCCTATGCGCTCTCATCTGTTTGATCAGTTGCGCCGGCTCAAAACCCATCGAAAAATCACCTTCTGGTATGGTGCAAGAAGCCTGAAAGAGATGTTCTACCAGGAAGATTACGACATGCTAGCTGCCGAAAATGATAATTTCGACTGGCATGTTGCCTTGTCTGATCCTCAGCCGGAAGATAACTGGACCGGCATGAAAGGGTTTATTCATAACGTGGTTTATGAGAACTACTTGAAAGATCATCCGGCACCCGAAGACTGCGAATATTATATGTGTGGACCACCCATGATGAACGCAGCTGTAATCAAGATGCTGAAAAATCTGGGTGTCGAAGATGAAAATATAATGCTCGATGAGTTCTCATAAGAGTCTGGCATTTGATTTGTCTCAGGGTAATCAGCTAATGCCTGTCTTTCGACGCTACGGTTTATCGATCCTGTTTATGCTGGTGCTGCTGGTACTCTGGCTGTCTCGCTCGCAGCCCGATGCGGTAATCCACGAACTGAGCGGTGCCACCATGGGCACCAGCTATAGCGTCAAACTGCTCGATTTGCCGGCGGCAATCAGCCCCGAAACACTCGTGGATCAGATCACTGCCTTGTTGTACACGCTTGATCGGGAGCAGATGTCTACCTATTCAGCAGAATCAGAATTATCACGCTTTAATCGCAGCAGCCCAGGTGAGTTTTTCCCAGTGTCTGCGGATCTCGCCAACGTTGTGCAACTGGCCCAGGAGATCAGCGAACTGACCGGTGGTGCATTCGATGTCACTGTCGGTCCTTTAGTGAATCGCTGGGGATTCGGGCCTCGCAATTTAAATACCACCAATCTTGACACCTCACGTATCCCATCGGATGCGGAGCTCCAGTCTTTGCTGCAGCAAGTGGGGTATCAGAAGCTGGAAGTGTCTGTGTCACCACCTGCTTTGCGCAAGGATATGCCGGTGTATGTTGATCTTAGTGGTATTGCAAAAGGCTATGCTGTCGATAGAATCGCGGACTATCTGGATTCACTGCAACTGCAGAGTTACTTTATCGAGATCGGTGGCGAGCTGCGTATTAAAGGGCTGAAGCCTGATGGTGAAAGCTGGGTACCGGCAATTGAAAAACCGCTGGATACAGCGCCACAGGTATACACCGTCTTCTACTCACATGGTGAGTCCATCGCAGTTGCCGGCTCTGGCGACTATCGGAATTATTTTGAACAAAATCAGGTCCGTTATTCTCATGAGATCAATCCGCGCACGGGCAAGCCTGTGATGCATCCACTGGCAGCTGTCTATGTTATTGCTGAGACGGCAGCACGTGCAGATGCACTCGCTACGGCGTTTATGGTGATGGGCGAGAAAGAGGCATTTACGCTGGCACAGGACATTGGGTTGGCAGCTTATTTCATCAGCTACGCTGGCGCTGGTGAAGAATTCAGCGCACGCTATACGGACAACTTCACGCATTATCTGCAGAAGCCGGAGTAAGTTATGGCTACGTTTGTTATCTCTTTTTTACTTCTTACCGTGGTAGTAGCCGGAATGGCGGTTGGGGTGCTGTTTGGGCGCAAGCCGATTAAGGGCACCTGCGGTGGCTTGAATAACGCTGAAGGTCAGACTTCCTGCCAGTTGTGCGGCGGAGATCCGGTAAAATGTGAAGAATTGCCTAAGACCTGAGCGCGCAGCCGAACGCCAGACACGAGGATGGCAGGTTCAAGAAGTCTATAAAGGGATTAATGCAGGATATGCCAGCAAGTCATTACGATATTATAGTCATTGGCAGTGGACCGGCCGGTGAGTCAGCAGCAATGAATGCTGCTAAACATGGAAAGTTGGTTGCAGTTATTCGTGATCTGGATCGAGTAGGGGGGAATTGTACTCATCTTGGCACCATCCCTTCCAAAGCTCTGCGTCATTCTGTCAAGCAGGTGATGCAATTTGACAGCGACCCGCTGTTGCGCGAATTTGCGACCTTAAACAAGCCCTGTTTCCAGCAGATCATGCGTCATGCCAGACGTGTGGTCGATGAGCAGGTGTATCTGCGCCATTCATACTATGAAAAGAATAATGTTGATGTGATTCCAGGATCTGCCAGCTTCGTTGATGCGCATACCATCCGAATTGGACCCAAAGCTCCGTTGCTCAAAACACCCTTGCTCAAAGCAACTTTGCTAACAGCAGATCATTTCATTATAGCGACCGGCTCCAGGCCTTATCGGCCCGATGATGTCGATTTTTCGCATCCACGTCTGTTTGACAGCGATACTGTTTTGCAGATGACCTGGTCGCCGAAAAAGGTCACCGTGATTGGGGCCGGTGTGATCGGCTGCGAGTACGCATCAATATTTGCAGGGCTGGGCGCCAAAGTAGAATTAATTAATCCTGCCGACACTCTGTTGTCCTTCCTCGACTGGGAGATCTCAGATGCTCTCAGCTATCACCTGCGCAATGCCGGCGTCAGAAGCAGGCACAATGAGGAATATGACCGACTGGAGTATTTCGATACTCATGTCGTTACGCATCTTAAATCTGGCAAGCGCATAAAAAGTGACATTATTCTGTGGGCCAATGGCCGCTCCGGAAATACTGAAAGTCTTGGCCTGGAAGCGCTTGGTATTGCTACTAATTCACGCGGCCAGATCAATGTGAATGAGCAATATCAGACTGCAGTCGATAATATTTATGCCGCTGGTGATGTTATTGGATGGCCCTCACTGGCCAGTGCCGCCTATCATCAGGGCCGCAATGCCTGTAATGCAATTGTGGACCCGGATGCCTGTCGAAACATCGACCGAGTCGTCTCGGGAATCTACACCATCCCGGAGATCAGCACGCTGGGCAGTACCGAACGGGAGTTGACTGAAGCAAAGATACCCTATGAGGTCGGCAAGGCTTTCTTCAAGAATACTGCCAGGGGTCAGATTACCGGTGAGCAGGTAGGCATGCTCAAATTAATTTTCCATTTTGAGACGCTGGAAATTCTCGGCATCCACTGTTTCGGCGATCAGGCCTCAGAGATTGTCCATATTGGCCAGGCTATCATGCTGCAGGAAGGTGCCGCCAACACGATGAAATACTTTCTGAATACCACGTTCAATTATCCTACTATGGCTGAAGCTTACCGCATCGCCACGCTCGATGGACTGAATCGAATTTTCTAAATGGTTCTCCACAATGAGCGCTGAACCTGTTGATGTCTTATGATGCAGATACGTTTTTTAAATAAACAAGTCCTGACCATGCTGGTACTACTGGCGCTGGTAGTACTGGCTGGCGCAGGATCGTCTGCGTTTCTGGCTGACGATATGCTGGAAGCGCGCCGGGAGTTTGACCGTCAGAATCTGTTTCGGATTCTTGTGCCAGACAGCTTTAACAATGATTTGATCATAGACTCTTTTGTTCTAACTCAAGAACCCGGCGCTACTCAACTGATCAATCTGGAATTGCTGGGGCTACGTCGTGATCGGCTGGCATATATTGCCCGCAATGACGCAGAAGTGGCCGCTATTATCCTGCCCCTGACCATTGATGATGGTTTCAACGGCTACCTCGACCTGCTGCTGAGCGTAGATATGATGGGTAGAATTGAGGCTGCAAGGGTACTGGCGCCAGCTCGCACTGAAGCGCTTTATGGCGAAGTCGATATTGTGGATTCACGCTGGATGGCTGATTTTTCCGGCAGTGGTATGCGAGAACTGCGCAGGCCAACCTGGAAGCCAATCAAGCATGATGACGGTTTCGATCAGTTTGTTGGAGCCTCTATTACACCCAAAGCGGTTGCCAGAGGCATGTATGATGCGCTGGTGTTTTTTCAAAGTAATCGAGTTGTATTGATGCAGGGCAGCAGTCAGCCTTGACCGGAGAAAAGCATGTCGACAGGGTCAGTATCCGTTTTAGGTGGCGGCAGTTTTGGGACAGTAATTGCCAATATCGTCGCGGAAAATGGCTATCGTGTTAACTTCTGGATGCGCAGTGAAGACCTTGTTGCTCAGGTTAACGCGACCCACGAGAACGCAGCCTATCTGCCCGGCTATATGCTTAACCCCAACGTCGTTGCCGATCATGATATGGCCAGTGCGGTAATCGATAGCGACCTGATTTTTGTTGCTGTGCCAAGCGCTTACTTTCGTGCTGTGGTGCGCGATATGCTGCAGTATGCGCGCCCGGATCTGATGCTGGTAAGCCTGACTAAAGGCATCGAAGCGGGCACTTTCCTGCTGATGAGTCAGGTGCTGCAGCAGGAAGCGCCACGCAGCAAAGTCGGGGTATTGAGTGGACCAAACCTGGCTCGGGAAATTGCTGCAAAAAGTCTGACCGGCACCGTCATTGCAAGCGAGCACGCATCCGTACGTGAAGCCGTGCAGAAAGTGCTGCGTTCTGATTATTTCAGGGTCTACACCAATGATGATATGTTTGGGGTTGAATTGGGTGGATCACTAAAGAATATCTATGCGATCATCGCCGGACTGGCCGCAGCGCTGGGGATGGGACACAACACCACCAGTATGCTGATCGCACGCAGCCTGACAGAGATGGCTCGTTTTGGCCGTAAACTGAACGCTGACCCGATGACGTTTATGGGGCTGACTGGAGTAGGTGACCTGGTAGCGACATGTTCATCGCCCTTAAGCCGAAATTATCGTGTTGGTTTTGCGCTGGGTGAAGGCAAGAGCGTAACAGAGGCACTTGCCGAAGTAGGACAGACTGCTGAGGGAGTGAACACGATCAAGCAGGTCAAGGAAAAAGCCGATGAACTGGGTGTATATATGCCATTGGTCAATGGTATCTATGAGGTCATTTATCGACAAAAGTCGGTCAGAAACATCATAAGTTCATTGATGTCAGGCGAACAGGCGCTGGATGTTGAATATGAAGCAAATCAGATGAAACGTTTGAATCCGAAGGAGTAGGAAAATGTCTGACGATATCGTAAATAATCTTAAAGAACCCTCGCACTGGCTGCGCATTTTGTTCATGCTGGGTTTTGCAGTAGTGCTCTATGTTGCTGGTCTGGTGGTGCTGGTGCTAACACTGGCGCAGATTCTGTTTAGTCTGTTAACCGGTAAAGATAATCTGAACCTGCGCAGTCTGGGCTCCAGTCTCAGCAGGTATATTTTCGAGATCCTGATGTTTCTTACCTACAACAGTGAGACCAGACCATTTCCGTTTTCGCCGTTTCCCGTAATGGAACCCGTTGCACCCGTTGAGCCGGCTGAATCTTTTGAACCTGCAGCCCCAGAATCAGCCGTTGATTTGTACGCAGATGAAGCTGCTGCCAGGGCCGCTGTCACTGAACCAGATCTTAGTCAGCCTGGGCCTGTTGAACCATTTACTGCCGAGTCAGACTCTATTATGCCAGATACTGAAGTGTCTGATGCCGGGGAAGTCAACTCTAACGCAGCCACTGAAAAGAAACCCGGTCATTGAGCCATAATGACCTCTGGAGGTTGAGATTAAAGTAATACCGACTGTACCTGCAATACTGATACTTCTGTTAGCTGGCCTGCTCAGCATGCAGTCTGTCGCACAAGGTCGCGATATTGCCGGATCCAGTGATTTTGCGCTGTTCCAGCGGTTTACGGATTCGTATATTGTAGATTATCGCTACCTGCCGGATACCACCTACACGCTGGTGCTGGGGCGTATGCAGCGCGTTGATGGCCGGGTTACTCCAGGCAATTCGCAACGCCTGCAAGGAGATCTGACCCGGGTCACCTATGAGATTCCAGGAGCCTACACAGCAGAGGATGTCTATGCCTTTTTTCGTCAGCAGTTACTGCGAAGCTCTGAGACAGCATTGTTTGTCTGTCAGGGCAGGGCCTGTGGCAGCAGTAATTTCTGGGCTAACGAAGTGTTCTCCAACCGCGTTCTGTACGGACCCGAAGCGAACCAGTATTATCTGGTGGCAAATCCGGCTGCTGGCGCAGAAGAGCGAAATATTTACGCCGCACTGTATGTAGTAACTCGTGCTAATCGCCGCGTTTATGCTCATCTGGATATTCTGGAACTGCCTGTCGATGCATCAGCTTCAGTTGGCGTTAGTCCGGAAGCACTGCTGCAAAGACTGCAGCGCGAAGGCAGTGTCGTAATGCCTGGAATCAGCTTTGATAATGACGATGAACTGCTTGAGGACGCGGGCGTGGAGCTGGCCGTGCGGGTGTTGCGTAATAATCCGCTGTTACAGGTATATGTGGTTGGGCATCTGTATGAACCGGGTAATCTCGATGCTCTAACGGAGCGCTCACAAACCCGTGCAATGCAGATCAGGCAGGCGCTGGTGGATGCTGGAATTGATTCGGGGCGGGTCATCGCTCAGGGTGTCGGTCCACTGGCACCGGCCTGCAGCAGCAGGCCATGCGAGCAGCGGATAGAATTGGTGTTGCAACCGTAGCTATTTATTGCTGATCAGAGAAAGAAATTCGTTGCGCGTGCTCTGGCTGTTGCGGAATGCACCGAGCATGCACGATGTGGTCATTACTGAATTCTGCTTTTCCACCCCTCGCATCATCATACACATATGCTGTGCTTCAATGATTACGCCGGCTCCTGAGCCGCAAGTGACACTGATAATGGTTTCGGCGATTTCCTTGGTAAGATTTTCCTGAATCTGCATTCTGCGTGCGAAAATATCCACGATCCGCGCTATTTTGGATAAACCGATGACTTTGCCTTTGGGTATATAAGCGACATGACACTTGCCAATAAATGGCAGCATATGATGCTCACACATGGAATACAGTTCGATGTTTTTCACGATAACCATTTCATCTGAGCTGGAAGGAAACAGCGCCCCATTGATCACCTCGTCGATATTCTGACGATAGCCGCGCATCAAAAATTCCATGGCTTTGGCTGCGCGTTTTGGCGTATCTTGCAGGCCCGGGCGTGCTGGATCCTCACCTATGGCGCTAATGATATCGCGGTAAGAGTTTTCCATAGTCATGCGAAGCTGAATTCCTGTAGTAAATGTGTCGTGGTTAAAGTGCCGATAACTTACGCCATTGGATTGTTTGTGTAAACAAGTGCTTTGTAGCAGAGCGGAGAATATGAACGAAAACCTGCTGAAAAACTTTCTCGAGACTGTGGCTGATCGCTTTGAAAGCGCCGAGCTGTTTTACGGTCACGGCACCGATAATGCCTGGGATGAGGCGGTTTATCTGGTGTTCAGTACCCTGGGAATTGATTTTGCTGCTGATGACAGCGTGCTCTCTCGAACTTTGCAGGATGAGGAGGTTCAGCGGCTGCAAAGGCTGGTGGATCGGCGCATTAATGAGCGCATACCCGTTGCGTATCTGGTTGGGGAAGCGTGGTTTGCTGGTCTGCCTTTTAAGGTTGATGAGCGGGTGCTGATTCCGCGTTCGCCGATGGCTGAACTGGTACTGCAGGGTTTCGCAACCTTGTTACCACACTACCCTGATAAGATTCTTGATCTGTGCACTGGCAGTGGTTGTATAGGAATAGCCTGCGCCCTGCGATTTGCTGATGCGCAGGTAGATCTGGCCGATATTTCAGCGCCAGCGCTGGCTTTGGCTCAGGAAAATCTTGCGCGCTACGAGTTGCAGCACCGTGTCAAGAGTCTGCAGTCCGATCTGTTTACCGGCATTGCAAACCGCGACGGCGGCAATCGCTATGACCTGATTGTCTGCAATCCTCCTTATGTATCCCGCGAAGAAGTCGATGAGTTGCCTGCTGAATACCGCTGTGAACCGGAGCTGGGTCTGCTGTCTGCAGATAATGGTCTGGCTTTGCCGCTGCAGATACTGAAGCAGGCCGCTGACTATCTGAGTGATGATGGGGTATTGATTCTTGAAGTCGGTTATTCCCATGAAGCGCTGGCTCAACGGCTGCCTGAGGTTCCGCTTATGTGGCTGGAGTTTGCCTGTGGGGGTGAGGGCGTTTTAGTGCTGACTCGACCGCAATTGCTGGCATTCCGGGAGCATTTTCATAGTTAATTCAGTTTTGGCAGGTTCGTGCAGTTGTTGAATTAGTGTACAATGCGCTCCTTTTGCGGCTTATAGTGCTTAACAACTCTGCAGCGTCAGAGCCACAGGTCGAGTATGTCTGGTAACACTTTCGGAAAACTATTCTCGGTCACCAGTTTCGGTGAGAGCCACGGGCCAGCCTTGGGCTGCATCGTCGACGGCTGTCCGCCGGGATTGGAAATATCTGAAATTGACTTGCAGCACGATCTTGATCGCAGGAAACCGGGCACCTCCCGGTTTACCACGCAAAGACGCGAAGCAGATGAGGTCAGAATCCTTTCCGGGGTATTTGAAGGGCGTACCACCGGCACGCCAATCGGTCTGATGATTGAAAACACCGATCAGCGCTCTAAAGATTATGGCAAAATCAAAGACCAGTTTCGTCCCGCTCATGCTGATTATGTTTATCAGCAAAAATACGGGATTCGTGATTATCGCGGCGGCGGACGATCTTCAGCGCGCGAAACCGCGATGCGGGTTGCGGCAGGAGCGATTGCCCGCAAGTACCTGCACTCTCAGCACGGTATCGTAATCCGCGGCTATATGAGTCAACTGGGCCCGATAAAGGCGCAATTGCTGGATTGGGATGAAGTCGCGCGCAATCCGTTCTTCTGTCCCGATGCTGCCAAAGTTCCAGAAATGGAGGCTTTTATGACGGCGCTGAATAAAGAAGGTAATTCAGTGGGGGCACGGATTAATATTGTGGCCAGTAACATGCCGGTGGGTCTGGGTGAACCGATTTTTGATCGCCTCGATGCAGATATTGCGCACGCGCTGATGAGTATAAATGCAGTGAAAGGCGTAGAAATAGGTGCTGGTTTTGCCGCTGTTGAGCAGAAGGGTACCGAGCATCGCGATGAGATGACACCGCAGGGTTTTCTTTCGAATAATGCCGGTGGCATCCTGGGCGGCATTTCCAGTGGTCAGGACATACTGGCCAGCATTGCCCTGAAACCTACTTCCAGCCTGCGCATTCCAGGGCGCTCAATTGATGTGCATGGAAATCCGGTCGAGGTAGTGACCACCGGACGTCATGATCCCTGTGTAGGGATTCGTGCAGTCCCGATTGCTGAGGCCATGCTGGCTATCGTTTTGATGGATCATCTGTTGCGCCATCGCGCACAGAATCAAGGGGTGACGACAACAACACCGGTGATTTGAAAATTAATAAAAACTCTTTATCAGTCAGATATAATAAAATTTTATGTTAATAAATACAAAAAGTTAAGAAATTAAGTTCATAAACCTAATTAAGTAGAGTTAATTCAGGAAACACCACATGGCCGGCACAACACTGTATGACAAAATCTGGACTTCGCATCTGGTTAAGCAGCGCGACGATGGCACCGCGCTTATCTACATTGATCGGCAACTGATCCATGAAGTAACGTCACCTCAGGCTTTCGACGGGCTGCGTCTGGCTGGCAGAAAGCCATGGCGTGCCGCTGCCAACTTTGCAACACCTGACCATAATATTCCCACAACCCGCGATGAGCGAGTGCAGGGGCTCGAAGGTATCCGCGATCCGATTTCACGCATTCAGGTCAGAACTCTGGGCGACAACTGCCGGGAGTTTGGCATCCTCGAACTGGATATGAACGATGAGCGTCAGGGAATTGTGCACGTAGTAGGTCCGGAGCAGGGTGCTACGCTGCCCGGCATGACTATCGTCTGCGGTGATTCGCATACTTCCACGCATGGCGCTCTCGGTGCCTTGGCGCATGGCATAGGCACATCGGAAGTTGAGCATGTGATGGCCACTCAGTGCCTGCTGCAAACCAAAATGAAGAATATGCTGATCCGGGTAGATGGTCGACTGAATCCCGGCGTTACCGCTAAAGACGTGGTGCTGGCCATCATCGGTGAGATCGGCACAGCTGGCGGTACTGGCTATACGATCGAATTTGGCGGCGATGTCATTAGAGCTTTGAGCCTGGAAGGTAGAATGACTATCTGCAATATGGCGATTGAGGCTGGTGCTCGTGCAGGCTTGATTGCGGTTGATCAGATTACTATTGATTACATCAAAGGCCGTCCCTTTGCACCCAAAGGAGCGATGTGGGATGCCGCTGTGCTGGCATGGCGTGATCTGGTCAGTGATAACGATGCCCATTTTGATCGCGTAGTGGTAATGGACGCAGCAGATATCATCCCGCAGGTCACCTGGGGTACCTCGCCAGAGATGGTTGCACCGATTAATGGTCGGGTTCCAGATCCTGAGCAGGAACCCGATCCAAGCCGTCGCGAGAATATGAAACAGGCTCTTAAGTACATGGGATTGAAGCCGGGCACCGCGATTACTGACATTATGCTCGACTGTATTTTTATCGGTTCCTGTACCAATTCCCGTATCGAGGACTTGCGCGCTGCTGCTGCGGTTGTAAAGGGCCGTAAGGTCGCCAGCAATATCGAAATGGCCTTGGTGGTACCGGGTTCAGGTCTGGTCAAAAAGCAGGCAGAAGCTGAAGGGCTTGATAAGATTTTTATAGAGGCGGGTCTCGAATGGCGTGAGCCAGGTTGCTCCATGTGCCTGGCGATGAATGCGGATCAATTAGGTGCAGGTAAGCATTGTGCCTCGACATCAAACCGTAATTTCGAAGGACGGCAGGGATTTGGCGGCAGAACCCACCTGGTCAGTCCTGCAATGGCTGCGGCTGCTGCCATCCATGGTCACTTCGTTGACGTGCGCGATATTCTGCTGACCCCGCAGGAAACACTAAACGCCTGAGATTCTCAACCTGGATTCGGATACTGAGTAACAGATTATGAAAAAGTTTGAACTAGAAAGCGGCCTGGTAATGCCTCTGGACCGAGCTAACGTAGATACGGATTATATAATCCCCAAGCAATTCCTGAAGTCGATCAGCCGTACCGGTTTTGGCGTCAACCTGTTTGATGAGCATCGCTATCTTGATAAAGGTGAGCCCGGAGCCGATAACAGCGGCCGTCCCTTGAACAAGGATTTCGTGCTTAATCAGCCACGCTATAAGGGCGCAACAATCCTGCTGGCACGCGAAAACTTTGGCTGCGGTTCCAGTCGCGAGCATGCCCCCTGGGCGCTCGACGATTATGGGTTCCGCGTTATTATTGCGCCAGGCTATGCCGATATCTTCTTTAACAACTGTTTCAAGAATGGCTTGTTACCTATTGTTTTAAATAAAGATATAGTTGATCAATTATTTAATGAGGTAGAGTCAACGCCAGGTTATTCCCTGACTGTCGACCTGATCACTCAAACCATCAAAAAACCAGATGGCAGCCCCATTGCATTTAAGGTGGACAGTTTTCGGAAGGACTGCTTGTTGAACGGTCTTGACGATATCGGTATCACTTTAAAAGATGCTGATGCAATCAGTCGCTTTGAGAACAACTGGCGCCAACAGGCTCCCTGGTACTTTACCCAGCAGTAAACGGTCGCGATTAAGCCAGGCTGAGTTAAATTTTAAAATAAAGAAGGACAATAAAATGCGTACTTTTAATGTCGCGGTGGTTGGCGCTACTGGAGCTGTGGGCGAGGCCCTGGTAAGTATTCTGGAAGAGCGAAACTTTCCAGTGGATAACCTGTATCTGCTGGCCAGCGCACGCTCTGCCGGCAGCAAGATCATGTTCCATGGCAAGGCGGTGACCGTGCAGAATCTGGCTGATTTCGACTTTTCTAAGGCGCAGATCGGTTTGTTTTCGGCGGGCGGCAGCATTTCTGAGGAGTATGCGGAAAAAGCAGGCAGAGCAGGATGCGTGGTTATCGATAACACGTCCCACTTTCGCTATGACGCCGATATTCCTTTGATAGTGCCGGAAGTTAATCCGGAAAAAATTGCTGATTACAAAAATCGCAATATTATCGCCAATCCAAATTGCTCAACCATTCAGATGCTGCTGGCCCTTAAGCCGATTCATGACAAAGTCGGCATCAGCAGAATTAACGTCGCAACCTATCAGGCCGTTTCAGGTACGGGTAAGGAAGCCATTGAAGAATTGGCCAGCCAGAGCGCAGCGCTGCTTAATGGCCGCGAGATTGAGTGCAGTGTCTATCCGAAGCAGATCGCCTTTAATGTATTGCCGCAGATTGATGTGTTCATGGAAAACGGCTATACAAAAGAAGAGATGAAAATGTCCTGGGAGACCAAAAAGATTCTCGGCGACGAATCTATCGGCGTTAATGCCACCTGCGTGCGCGTGCCGGTTTTTTACGCGCACTCGGAGGCAGTAAATATTGAGACCCGATCACCAATCAGTGAAGACGAAGTTCGGGATTTAATGCGCCAGGCTGCTGGGGTAGAACTGATGGATGAGCGCAAAGATGGTCTTTATCCGACGGCAGTTACTGATTCAGCCGGACAGGATGCAGTTTTCGTGGGTCGAATTCGGAAAGATATTTCGCATCCAAACGGTATGAATTTATGGATAGTCGGTGACAACGTCCGCAAGGGCGCAGCATTGAACTCTATCCAGATAGCCGAACTGTTGATAAAAGACTATTTATAATGAATACTTCCTCGCGATGAGGGTCCTCCTCTGAAAGCCGCAAAGAGCACGGCTTTCAGAGCACTGCACTGGGTAAAGCATTATCAGCCGCAACGATACAGCATTATTAACTGTCAGTGTGGAGCCAGGAACATAATAAATGGCCTTGATCAGGGCCAAAGTAAGGACTGGACAATGGGAAGAAAGCTGGCAGCCGTTTTGACGAGCCTGATAATGTTTGCAGCTACTCAGGTGCAGGCACTGGGCCTGGGCGAGATTATCCTGGAGTCCGCTCTCAATCAGCCGTTGACTGCTCGTATCGAGTTGCTGCAGGCAGATGGTCTGCGTGCTGAAGATATCGAGATCGGGATCGCCTCTGTGAGCGATTTCGAGCGTTTTTCCATTGACAGACCGTTTTTTCTCGAGAGTATATTTTTCCATCTGGAGACAGTCGGGAATCGCACTTTTGTGGTCTTGAGCACTGTTGAAGCGGTGCGCGAACCCTATCTCAATTTCGTTTTGGAAACCCGCTGGCCGAGCGGTCGTTTATTAAGCGAGTACACTCTTCTGCTGGATTTGCCGGTGTTCAGTAATACGCCTGTGGCCCAGACTGCGCAGGCGCCAGTGCGCTCTCTTGCTAATGATTTACAGGCGCAATCACCGCAAAATCAATCTATTACACAAAGTTCCTCAGGTTTTGAATCAGGTCAAATTGAACGGCTGGCAGCAGACGGTAATGAGAGTTCTTCGACATCGCAACCACAGGCAGATCGTCAGGCACGACTGGCGGCAGATCAAACTGTTACAGTTGATTCATTCGATACTCTATGGGACATCGCCCTGCAGGTAAGACCGGATCGTGACGTCAGCGTGCAACAGACGATGCTGGCTATTCAGCGCTTGAACGAAAATGCCTTCATCGGCAGTAACATCAATATGATCCGTAGCGGTCAGGTGCTTAGAGTCCCGGATGCTCAGCAGATCAGAGCCTTATCGCAACAGCAGGCCGTCACTGAAGTATCCCGGCAAAATCTGCTGTTCGCTGATCGCAGAAATGCGCCTTTGAACGCAGAGCCACTGACGCCGCCGCCGGTTGCCTCGACCGTATCAGACAGTAGCAGCGGTCGCGGTGAATTAAGTGTCGTTAGCGGAACCGCGGAGGAAGCTGATGGCGGCAGTCAGGCTGCGCGCATAGCTAGTCTGGAAAACCGCATGGCTGTTAACAATGAAGAGCTTGACAGGGTGCTGCTGCAGAACAGTGAGCTGAATGAGCGACTTTCTATGCTCGAGCAGCAGATAGCTTCAGCACATGAAATCATTCGTCTGCGCGACCTGGAATTGGCGCAGTTGCAGCAGGCGTTGACTGCGCAAGCCCAGAGTCCGGATGAGGCAGTCGAGCCGGCTCCAGCTCTTGAGCCCCCAGTTGTAATCACTATGGCCGAGGAAAAAAGTGGTATCGCTGCAGTCGTTGATGCGCTGGTCAGGAATACTTATGCCTTGATTGGCGGATTGTTGCTGATTATTTTGCTGCTGGCCATGCTACTGCGACGCCATCGGTCTAAATCTGATGAATTCCTTAACCTCTCTGCACAGGATGAGGATGAGATTAATGCCAGCCCTGGCCAGGGCAGCGACCAACCGGTATATGTCAATCGCAATGCTGGCTTGGATCCTGTTTTTACAGAAGCCGACTTTGACGCTGTCAGCCCTGAAGAGTCGGCCATAATCGGAGACGCTCAGGCAGACGCTGATCTGCTGGATGAAGTGGATACCTTGCTGGCATACGATCGAATCAGTGCAGCGCGTGTGCTTTTACAGAATGCCATTGCCGCTGACCCCGAGCGCAATGATCTGCGTCTGAAGCTGTTGGAAGTCTGTGTTGCTGACGGAGATAGCGCAGGTTTTAAGATTGAGGAAGCCCGGTTAACAACCCATGCAGATAGTGCTGAGCTGACAAGAATCGAGGAGCTGCGCTCACAGTTACCCGACGACTTTCATAATGCTTTTTTATCCGACGGTGATAATTTATTCGAATTCAATGAGTTGCAGGAAGATCATGAGTTACGACCTGAAGGTGAGCTGGTATCTGAAGGACTGACAGCTGATCCAATGGGCGCCGGCGATATCGGGGCTGAAAGTGCCACAGATGAGCCCGAAGAAGAATTTAACTTTGACCTCAGCGATCTTGATGCACCTGTGGCAGATGAAAAACAGGCACTGGAAGACTCAGACGAATTTCTGCTTGATGATCAAAAAGCTGTTGCGGCCGGTGAGGACGAAATTGAGAGTATCGATTTCAATTTCTCTCTTGACGACCTTGAAGACTTATCAAGCCAGACCGTGGCAACTTCCGACATTGGCCAGGAAGACCCGGAACTGGAGATAGAAAAACTTGATTTTTCTGACGAAGCTCAGATTGAGTACACCCAGACTGAGGCCATCCAGACTGACGAGGCTCAGACTGACGACCGTGAAGCAGATTTCGAACTCGACATGGATCTGTCCTCGGCGACTTCGGAAACTGGTACTGATGCTGCGGCTGTTGAAGGCGCGGGTATTGCACCTGAGATTACAGAAAAGACTGAGCCAGCAGCGTTTGGTGACCTGGACAGCCTCGAGTTTACCGGCGATGACGATACTGACGATTTTGATCGCAATGACCTGAGATTTTTATCCGATAGTGATGAAGCGGCTACAAAACTTGATCTCGCCCGTGCCTATATCGATATGGGCGATACTGATGGCGCTCGTGAAATACTTCAGGAAGTTCTGCAGGAAGGCACTGCCGTGCAGATCAAAGATGCGCGCTCTTTGCTGGATAGAATTCAGTGAGCATCAACCTGTATCTTTGTTCTTAACTCACTTCATTTATTAAGAGTTCCCAGGCCGTGACGCAGCGTATAGCCCTTGGCATTGAATACGACGGTGCTGCATTTCATGGCTGGCAGCGTCAGAGTTCACCCACGCTTTTGACCGTCCAGCAGGCACTCGAAAAAGCGCTGTCGCAGGTCGCTGACCACCCCGTTCTGACTGTTTGCGCAGGCCGCACTGACACCGGTGTGCATGCAACTGCTCAGGTAGTGCACTTCGATACGGAAATTGATCGCGGCGAAAAAGCATGGATCCGGGGTGGCAACAGCTTATTACCGGCGACTGCACGGATTCGCTGGGCGAAGGCCGTAAGCGATGAGTTTCACGCCAGATTTTCCGCCCGCCATCGACGTTATCGTTATGTCATCCAGGAAAGCTTCGTCGAACCGGCCATACTGGCGCGGCAACTTACTCATACCCGCCTGCAGCTTGATGTTGAACGCATGGACGAGGCGGCGCAGCATCTGCTGGGTGAGCGAGATTTCAGTTCATTTCGAGCGGCAGGCTGCCAATCGCGATCACCATGGCGCGAAGTCATGCATCTGCGGGTGCGGCGAACAGGGCCTTATGTCGTCATTGATATACAGGCAAATGCATTTCTGCAGCATATGGTGCGCAATATTGCCGGTGTCCTGCTGGAAATAGGCAGTGGTAATAAACCCGCAGACTGGGCGCGGCAGGTTCTGGAAAGCCGCAACCGATCGCTGGCCGCAGTCACAGCAAAACCTTACGGTCTGTACCTTGTTGGCGTCGATTATCCCCCGGATTTCGAGTTGCCGAGGGTGGCAACCGGACCAGGATTTCTGCAGGATGACTTTGAGTTTGTCATAGGCTGAACCAGGGATTTTTGTTAGAATCGCCGCTTTTCTTCGCTGCCCAGGATTATCGTGCTGTCAACCCGAGTTAAAATTTGCGGAATTACCCGCGTTGAAGATGCTGAGCTGGCAGTCAGGCTGGGCGCTGATGCACTCGGTCTGGTGTTTTACCCGGCTAGCAAACGTGCTGTGACTGTCGCTCAGGCGCAGGCGGTTCGTCACCGATTATCAGCCTTTGTGGCCCTGACCGGACTGTTTGTTAATGCTGATTCTGCTGAGATCAATGCGGTGCTTGCGCAGGTAAGAATCGACTGCCTGCAGTTTCATGGCGAAGAGACCCCTGAGTTCTGTGCATCCTTTGGCATGCCCTATATGAAGGCGATAAGAGTCCAGCAAGGGCTGGATGTTGTTGCGCTTGCTGCACGATACCACCATGCGTCAGCAATCCTGCTCGATAGCTACGACCCGCATCAGGCTGGCGGGACCGGGCTCAGTTTTGACTGGGCGGTGGCACGCGACTGCGTGCAGCGTTGTGGGGTACCCATAGTGTTGGCAGGTGGACTAACTGCACTGAACGTTGCTGCCGCAATAAAAGAAGTCCAGCCTTACGCTGTCGACGTAAGCAGTGGGGTAGAATCAGTACCGGGTTTAAAATGCCCGGATAAAATGCAGGCGTTTTTTAAAGAGGTATACCGTGTCCAATCTTGAAACAAGCGAGTCAGTTTTAGCTGGGAAAAATCAGTCCATCGACAGCGCGGTTGCAAATCAGGCAGCTGGACAGTGGCATGATACTTTCAGTGGGCCGGATGCCAGCGGTCACTTTGGACATTACGGGGGTGTTTTTGTTGGTGAAACCCTGATAGCTGCGGTAGAAGAGCTTGATCAGGTTTACAGCAAGCTGGCGCAGGATCCGGCGTTCTGGGCAGAGTATGACTATGATCTGGCGCACTATGTGGGCAGACCATCACCGCTGTATTTTGCAGAGCGGCTGAGTGCAAAGTTTGGTGGCGCAAAGATTCTGCTGAAAAGAGAAGATCTTAACCATACCGGTGCGCATAAGATCAATAACACCATCGGGCAGGCCTTGCTGGCAAAATACATGGGCAAACCGCGCATCATTGCTGAAACCGGGGCCGGTCAGCACGGAGTTGCCAGTGCAACAGTGGCTGCCAGATTAGGCCTCCAATGTGATGTTTATATGGGTGCGCAGGACATCAAACGCCAGGCCGCCAACGTCTACCGAATGAAGCTGCTTGGTGCCAATGTGATCTCAGTGGAGTCCGGTTCGCGCACCTTGAAAGACGCATTGAATGAAGCTCTGCGAGACTGGGCTGCCAATGTTGATAACACCTACTACATTATCGGCACCGCTGCAGGCCCGCATCCTTACCCACGTCTGGTGCGCGACTTCCAGTCGATCATCGGTCGAGAGGCTCGTGCACAGTCCCTGCAACAGTATGGGCGTCTGCCAGATGCTCTGCTGGCCTGTGTGGGTGGGGGCTCTAATGCTATTGGTCTGTTTCATCCCTTTTTGCGCGACGAAGGTGTCGCCATGTATGGCGTGGAAGCTGGCGGTGATGGTGTTGCTACCGGTCGCCATGCGGCCCCATTAAGTGCTGGACGCCCCGGTGTGCTGCATGGGAACAGAACCTATCTGATGACAGATGATGCCGGCCAGATCATGGAGACTCACTCAGTATCCGCCGGCCTGGATTATCCAGGCGTCGGCCCGGAGCATTCCTATTTAAAGGATATCAAGCGGGTTAATTATGTGGCTGCAACCGACACTGAGGCGCTGGAAGCATTTCGCATGCTGACCCGTCTGGAAGGTATTATCCCGGCGCTGGAATCCAGCCATGCCGTGGCATGGGCCTGCAAAATGGCGGCAGAGATGTCCAGCGACAAACTACTGCTGGTGAATCTCTCCGGTCGCGGTGATAAGGATATCCATACAGTTGCCGATATCGACAACATAACCATTTAAATTCCGGGCAGAAAAAATGAGTCGTATCAGTCAGTGTATTGCCGATCTTAAGGCACAGAACCGCAAAGTATTGATTCCTTATATTGTGGCCGGGGATCCGGATCAGGCGACCACCGTGGCGTTGATGCACAAGCTGGTCAGCAACGGTGCAAATATTATCGAACTGGGTATTCCGTTCAGCGATCCTTCTTCGGATGGGACGGTAATCCAGCTGGGTGCTGAACGCGCCTTACGTCAGGGCATACGGCTGCTTGATGTGCTGGCTATGGTCGCGGATTTCAGAAAGTCAGATATCTCCACACCGGTGGTGTTGATGGGCTACCTGAATCCTATTGAAATCATGGGCTATCAGAGCTTTGCGGAGAGAGCTAAAGAAGCCGGTGTCGATGGGGTGCTGGTAGTTGACCTGCCCGTGCACGAATCAAAAGAATTCCTGGCCGCTGTGCATCCGCACGGTCTGGATACCGTTTTTCTGGTGGCGCCTACCACGACGGAAGCCCGCATCAGCGCAATCTGTGCAGCTTCCAGTGGTTATATCTATTATGTCTCTTTGAAAGGGGTTACCGGTGCGGCTATCATTGACAGCGGTGAGATTAAGCAACGCATAAGCCAATTGCGAGCATTGACTGATCTGCCAATAGTGGTAGGGTTCGGTATCAAAGATGCTGACAGTGCCCGTGCCATGGCAGCGATCAGTGATGGGGTGATTGTCGGCAGTGCGCTGGTTGAAAAAATTGCGCGCTTGAGCGAATCGCCCAAGGGTGACGCTGAGTTGCAGCAAAGCGTTGCCTTGATCGGCACCTTAAGAGATGCAATAGATAACATTAATTAAAATACTTATCTATTTGAAAATCATAATATTTAGCAAGGATACACTATGAGCTGGATTAATAAAATCCTGCCTGCTATCGGCAGTACCGGCACCAACAAGCAAAAATCAAGTGTGCCGGAAGGCTTGTGGAAAAAGTGTCCACGCTGCGAGGCAGTATTATATCGACCGGATCTTGAGCGCAATCTGGAAGTCTGTCCAAAATGTGATCATCACCTGCGCATTACAGCACGCCGACGCATAGAGTTATTTCTGGATCCTGAAGGTCAACAGGAGTTAAGCGTCGAGATGAAGCCGGTAGATCTGTTGAAGTTCAAAGATCTTAAAAAGTACAAAGATCGGCTTGCGGCAGCTCAGAAAGCGACTGGCGAGAACGATGCGCTGATAGTTGTTCAGGGCAGTATCAACTCGATTGAGGCAGTTGTTGCGGCCTTCGAATTCGGCTTTATTGGTGGTTCCATGGGTGCTGTGGTGGGTGAGAAATTTACTCAGGCGGTTAATACCTGTATTGATCAGGGGTTGCCCTTGATCTGCTTTTCGACCAGTGGTGGAGCGCGAATGCAGGAAGCTCTGATCTCACTGATGCAGATGGCCAAGACCTCAGCGGCATTGGAAAAACTGCGTCAGCATGGTTTCCCCTTCATTTCAGTACTGGTAGACCCGGTTTATGGCGGTGTATCGGCGAGTCTGGCCATGCTAGGCGATATCAACATCGCTGAACCTAATGCGCTGGTCGGCTTCACCGGGCCGGACGTGATCCGTCAGACGGTTCGCGTCAAGTTGCCGGAAGGTTTTCAGCGCAGTGAGTTCCTGCTGGAGCACGGCGCCATTGACATGATCGTGCATCGGCGTGACATGAAGAACAGAATTTCTTCACTGGTTAGTAAGTTGATGCATCGACCAGCGCCTTTGTAGGCCTTTCTTTTACAGACTGTTGCAAACTGAACCCTGGTAAGATCCGGTAAAAACACTTGATGACAAATGATGATGCGCTGGAGTCACTGACCCTCGAGCAATGGCTGGATCGCATTCAGTTTCTGCATCCGGTTGAGATCGATATGGGGCTGCATCGGGTCAGGCAGGTTGCTGAGCGGCTTGGCCTGTGCCAGTCGAAAGCACTGGCACCCCTGGTGATAACAGTCGCAGGTACCAACGGCAAAGGGTCGTGTGTCGCTATGCTTGATGCGGTACTCAGAGCCGCATCTTATCGAGTCGGTAACTATACATCCCCCCATATTCTTCGCTATAACGAACGCGTCAGCCTGCACGGAGACGCTGCAGAAGATGCACTGTTTTGTGCTGCCTTTAATCAGATCTGGCAAGCACACCAGGGCGTTTCCCTTAGCTACTTTGAGTACGGCACTCTGGCGGCCTTGTTGATCCTGCAGCAGGCAAAACTTGATGTAGTGATTCTCGAGGTGGGTCTGGGTGGCAGACTGGATGCAGTAAATATTATTGATACTGATCTGGCTGTCATCTCCAGCATCGATCTTGATCATCAGGACTGGCTGGGTGATACCCGGGAGTTAATCGGTTACGAAAAGGCTGGTATTTTCCGCACTGGGGTTGCAACGGTTTGCGGCGATCTGGATTTGCCGGAAAGCATTCGTAAAGTTGCGCACGATCTGGGCTGTCCCTTGTTCCAGCAAGGCATTGACTATGGCATAGCTGATGAAACTGGCAATGTGGATTCAGTTGCCAGGGACGGGTCTGAGTCGAGGGTATCTGAGGGTGGCAAGCGGTCGAATAATTCTGCCACATGGTGCTGGTGGGGGCATGATCGCGCAGGAGACCCAGTTCAACATGTTGACTTACCCTTGCCAGCCCTGGATCTGATCAATGCGGCAACAGTATTGCAGGTGCTGACGCTATTGCCTGTTGCCGTGTCAGTACCCGCCATTCGCGCAGGTCTGGATGGGATTGGCCTGGCGGGTCGATTTCAGCGCTTACATAATTCCGGGCATCCGGCTCTTGTTATTGTCGATGTTGCACATAATCCACATGCTGCGAATCTACTGGCCTGCAAACTGCAAAAACTGCGGCTACAGGGAATGACAGGGCGTATCCATCTGTTGCTGGCAATGATGCACGATAAAGATCAGCCCGGTTTCTTTCTGGCCTTAGAAAACACAGTTGATATCTGGTATATTGCGCACTTCGCGCAGTCACGCTGCCTGAAGGCTGAAAAATTACTGGAGAAGTTGCAGGCTGTTGCGCACAAAGCTCAGTTCTGCGGACCGTTTCAAACCCTGGCAGAGGCCTATGAGCTGGCCTGTAAGAACAGTGCCGAGGGAGATATTATTGTGGCAACCGGCTCATTCTTTACCGTTGCAGAAGTCATGCAGATTATCAACGAATCAAATTTGCGCCGAAGCAGACGCTGAGAGGCAACATCAGTTTGAATCAGAGTACCAAGCAGAGAATCGTCGGTACCTTAGTGCTGTTGATAGCAGCCCTGATTTTGCTGCCCGTGATATTTGATGGCGATGGCAGCTACCAAGCTCCTGTGGAAACCCGCATCCCTGCACCTCCTTCGTTTCCTGAGCCCGCTCGTGTTATAGCTGACCGGCCAGTCGTAATTGCTGACACTGAACAGATCAATCTTGCGTCAGTGACTGAAACCCCTGACGCTGACAATTCCACTGACTCCGACCTCCTTAATGATACTAGTGGCAACGATGCAGATTTGCTTGCCCAGGTATCTGACGCTGAAACTAACGCAGCCGCTGAAATTGCAAGCGCTGACACAGTAGCCGTTTCAACAGCCGCCGCCAACGCCAATCTGCAGCTTGATAATCAGGGTCTGCCGCAAGGCTGGAATGTGCGGATGGGGGCGTTCTTGGTCATCAGCAATGCCGATGCGCTGGTGCAGACCCTGCAGGCCAAAGAGCTGCGAGCTTATTCCCGATCGATTCTGGTGAATAATGCACCGATGGCGGTGGTCTATATAGGCCCATTAATTGATCGCTCGGCGGCCCAGCAGTTGCTGGATCAGATGAATAAAGATTACGCACAGCTTCCGGGCAAGCGCATCGAGCGATTTGAGATTGAAGATTTATGAGTTGGATCGACATACTTTTACTCATAATCGTCGGTCTGTCTGCTTTTTTTGGTCTGATGCGGGGGTTTGTCCGCGAAGTACTTTCTATTGTTGCGTGGGTGGCGGCAATTTCTATTGCCCGGTTATACAGCGATGATCTGGCTCCTTTATTGAGCGATTTCATTGAAAGCGAATCGATTCGCTATGTCGTTGCCTTTGCTGTGCTGGGGATTACTACGCTGATTCTGGGTGGATTGCTTAATCATTTTATCTCCAGATTGATTACTTTTAGCGGAATGCGAATGACTGACCGACTTTTAGGGTCCTTGTTTGGCGTGGCACGCGGTGCATTGATTGTGATGATTATGCTGTACTTTGCCGAACCGTTTTACGAGTCTGCACCGTCCTGGCAACAGTCACAACTGGTCCCTTACGGGATGGACATGATCGAGTGGGCGCGAGGGTTTTTCCCTGCAACCGCAGACCCAGGCGTTTAACACAAATAGTTAATGTACGCGGTTAAACCACGCAGTTAAAACAGCCAGTTAAGAAGTTTCTTTTTTTAATGGAGAATATAGCGCATGTGCGGTTTAGTGGGTGTTGTTGCCAAAACTGATGTCGGTGTCTGTCTATATGACACACTGACTGTATTACAGCACAGAGGGCAGGATGCCGCCGGGATTGCTACCTGTGATAACGGGAAACTTAATCTGCGCAAAGACAATGGTCTGGTCAAGGATGTCTTCAGGACGCGCCATATGGCCAGGCTTACTGGACAAATGGGTATCGGCCATGTGCGCTATCCTACTGCTGGCAGTTCCAGCCCGGCACTGGCTCAGCCGTTTTATGTCAACTCTCCTTATGGTCTCAGTCTGGCCCACAATGGCAACCTGACTAATACCGCCGAGTTGAGCAGTGAGCTTTTCAATGAGGATCTGCGACATATCAATACGGATTCTGACTCTGAAGTGCTGCTGAACGTGTTTGCGCATGAACTGCAACAATTACATAAGGTCACACCCACTGCTGAAGATATCTTTGAAGCGGTACGAGGCGTACACCGCCGCTGTCGTGGGGGTTATGTGGCGCTGGTGATGATTGCCGGTTACGGGCTAGTTGGTTTTCGGGATAAATTTGGTATTCGGCCGCTGGTGTTTGGCAAGCGCGTAAACAATGGCCATACAGAGTACATGCTGGCTTCCGAAAGTGTTGCGCTGGATTCTCAGGGATTTACGCTGGTGCGTGATGTGGCACCCGGTGAAGCTGTTTATATTGATGTGCAAGGCAATCTGAGCACGGCCATTTGTGCCGAGTCGACAGCTTATGCGCCCTGCATCTTTGAACATGTCTATTTTGCGCGCCCTGACTCATTAATGGACGGCGTTTCGGTATATAAATCTCGTCTGCGTATGGGCGAAAGACTGGCAGATAAACTGAAACGTCTGCGTCCTGATCATGACATTGACGTAGTAATTCCGATACCAGATACCAGCCGCACTTCGGCGCTGGAACTGGCCAATCGCCTGGGTCTTAAATACCGGGAAGGCTTTGTTAAGAACCGCTATATTGGCCGGACTTTTATCATGCCTGGTCAAAGTGAACGCAGGAAATCGGTGCGGCAGAAACTGAATGCAATTGAATTGGAATTCCGTGGCAAAAATGTATTACTGGTGGATGATTCGATTGTGCGTGGCACCACCTGTAAACAGATTATTCAGATGGCGCGTGATGCTGGGGCCAGAAAAGTCTATTTTGCATCGGCAGCACCTCCCGTGCGCTATCCTAATGTATATGGCATCGATATGCCTTCAGCGAGTGAATTGATTGCACATGGCCGGACCGATGAGGAAGTGGAAAAGTTGATTGGAGCTGACTGGTTGATTTTTCAGGATCTGGAAGATCTGATTGCAGCTTCAGCCGAAGGCAATCCCAATATCACCAGCTTCGAATGCTCGGTATTTGATGGAAAATATGTCACCGGTGATGTAGATGAAGAATATCTGCGCAAGCTGGAGAATAATCGTAATGATGTCATGAAGAAAATGCGCAGTAAAAAGAACGGCGCATAAGCAGGGCTTGGAATAAAAATAACCCTTCAGGAAAGAAGAAAAAATGCGGGACAAAGTTCAGACTGCGATAGATGAAATAGCGACTGTGCTGCTGGGCAAGGATAATGAAATTCGTCTGGCACTTTGCTGTCTGCTTTCGGGCGGGCATCTGCTGATTGAAGATCTGCCGGGAATGGGTAAAACCACCCTGGCGCAGGCACTGGCCCGCGTATTCGGGCTGGCTTTCAATCGCATTCAGTTCACCAGCGATCTGCTTCCGGCTGACATTCTCGGAGTCTCTGTATTTGAGCCTCAATCAGGCAATTTTAATTTCCATCAAGGGCCGATTTTCAGTCAACTGGTGTTGGCCGATGAAATCAATCGGGCCACCCCCAAAACTCAGAGTGCTTTACTCGAAGCGATGGAAGAAGGACAGGTGACTGTCGAGGGTGAAACTCGGCTGTTGCCGCGACCATTCTTTGTGATAGCAACCCAGAATCCGGTTACTCTGGCTGGGACCTTTCCGCTGCCAGAGTCACAGCTGGATCGATTTCTGATGCGTTTGAAAATAGGTTATCCAGATCCCGAGGCTGAACGCAGATTGCTGGAAACGATTGGAGACCGAAACGGGGCAACGCAGATTCGCAGCTGCTTCACCCAGGATGATCTGCTGCAGTTACGGCAGAATTCCGCAACTGTGAGCAGCAGTAAGTTTCTATTGGATTATGTGCAGCGTTTGATTGCCTGTACACGAGACAGTGCGCAATTTCATTGTGGCCTCTCGCCGCGCGGCAGTATTGCATTGGTGCGTGCCGCAAAAACCTGGGCATGGATGGAAGGGCGTGATCATATAATTCCCGAGGATGTACAGGCAGTGTTTGCGCCGGTAGTGGAGCATCGTTTACAGCCGCACCGGGATGGCCGGATTGGGAGTGGAGGTGCGACTGGGAGTACCTTGAGTAACCATATTCTTAATACAGTGGATGTTTTTCGAAGCTGACCTGTCTGCCACCAGACCGTCCAGTACAGAGTTCCGCACAGAATCTCGTACAGATTCTCTTACAGAGAGGAAGTCCTGTACAAGGCAGCACAACATCTGCGAGGTTAATACATGAGTGGTGCAGAGCAAACAGCGGCGCGATCCTCGTTCGGGAAGTGGGTAAATGGGCGGGCCGAGCGTTGGCTGGTCAAACATGTGCCAGCTCTCGAACGCGTAACCCTGCATCGCAGCAATATATTCATTCTCCCCGCCTCACAAGGCCTGCTGTTTATAATCACTGCAATGATCATCTTCGTTGCTGCCATTAACTATGTTCTCAGCCTGGCGTTTGCGCTGGCATTTTTAATGGTTAGTCTTTTTTTACTTGCCATTCTGCACAGCTTTTACAATCTCCATGGACTTACGGTGCGTGGTTTGGGTGCAGAGCCGGCTTTTGCAGGTGAAACAGCTGTATTCGATATTGCACTTGAGCGCCAGAGTCGCCGCTCTCATGAATCGCTGGAGTTATATTTTCAGGGTGGCGACATCGTCTCTACCAGCCTGGTTCAAAGTCAGCAACAACGTCTGGCGCTTCCAGTACAGGTGCATCAGCGCGGCAGGTTTAAGGCGCCACGTTTGATTGTACAATCTAGCTTTCCTTTAGGGCTTTGGCGAACATGGTCTCGACTTGACCTCGCCCAGACCTGTCTGGTTTATCCACGGCCATTGCCCTGTAATTTTTCACATTCCAACATCAGTGCCGCCAGCGGGGAGTCTTCGTCTACGGCACCAGGGGTCGAAGATTTCCATGGTCTGCGGACCTATCAACCTGGCGATTCACTGAGACAGATTGCATGGAAAAACCTGGCCCGCGGCCAGGGCATGATGGTCAAACAGTTTGTCGATGGTCGCGATGAACAGCGCATGCTGGACTGGGATATGTTTCCTGGCCTGGATTCAGAGCTGCGTCTGTCGTATCTGTGCTACATGATTCTGCAAATGGAAGGCAGTGACTGTGACTACGGACTGCAAATGCCTGGAAATTCGATAGCGCCAGCTCGTGGCGAGGCACATCAACGGCGCTTGCTTGAGGTGCTGGCATTATGGCCGTGAAATCCGTGATCAACTATCAGATACCGCGCAATGCCTTAACCTGGCTGCTGGTATTAATGTTTCTGCTGATAGCGCCACATGCCAGTTGGTTGCCAGTATGGGTGCTGCTGCTATGTGGACTGTGTGCGGGCTGGCGAATCTTGATTCATCTCGGCAAAGCAGCGTATCCAGGCAGAATAGTGCGGGTGTTTCTGGTGTTCATCGTGATGCCATTGAGTATTTTCCAATTTCGCAGCCTGGGCGCTGGGATTGGTGTCGATCTATCTGTGTGTCTGCTGATTCTGGGGGCATCATTCAAATTACTGGAAATGCGCGACCGCAGAGATATCTACATCATTATTGCGCTGGCTTTTATGCTGGCGCTGAGCGGGTTTATTTATTCCCAGACGCTGCTTACTGCTGTTTATAATATCTTCAGTGTCATGCTGATAATAACTGCCATGGTGTTGTTGAACCGCGACAGTTCTCACAGTCAGGCATCCAGTCTCCGGCTGGCCGGTATCCTGCTGTTGCAAAGTATGCCGCTGATGTTAATTCTGTTTATTTTAGTACCACGGATTACTCCTTTGTGGGCTATGCCGCTGCCGGTCGGGGCAAGTAAAACCGGCGTTACCGACGAGATGACGCCTGGTCAGATCAGCCAGCTTGGACGCTCCGGTGAGCTCGCATTCCGGGTTAAATTCAATGGCCAGACGCCCTCACACGATCAGCTGTACTGGCGGGGTCTGGTGCTTGATCAGTTCGATGGGCAGACTTGGACACGCAGTTCTGGTCCTTTGTTGCCGCGTATGCAAGAAATCAAAGCCGCCGAATTGCAACCTGTTCTGGAATACGATGTTATTCTTGAGGCAACTCAGCAACCCTGGCTATACGGCATCAAATTGGCGCAGGTCACTGCGCCTGAGGTAATTCTGGATCGCAATGACACACTGCTGACGGTGCGTCCAGTAAATCAGCGTTACCGTTATCTGGCTCGATCTTATCCAGAGACGGTAAGCGATCTGACATTGCATTCAAGTATTCAGCGCCGTGCTTTGCAATTACCCACCGGTGATAATCCTCGCAGCCGTGCCTATGCGAACGAATTGCGTGCTATTTATGCGGATGAGCGGGAATATGTGCAAGCTGTGCTGCGCAGTTACAACCAGCAACCCTTCTATTACACATTAACACCCCCTGCGCTAAACGGGGAAAGCATCGATGAGTTTATGTTTGATACCCGTGAAGGTTTTTGCGGGCATTATGCTGGCAGTTTCGTTTACCTGATGCGGGCAGCCGGGATACCGGCACGCGTTGTGGTCGGCTATCAGGGCGCAGAATACAACCCCTTTGAAGATTACCTGATGGTCTATCAATACAATGCTCATGCCTGGGCTGAAGTATGGTTGGAAGGGGAGGGCTGGATTCGTTTTGATCCAACTGCCTGGGTTGCGCCGGAGCGCATTAATCAGGGCATGGAGGCTGTTTTTGGCGCAAGTTCTGGATTTCTGGAAGGTTCGCGTTTCTCCATGATGCGCTTTACTGGCATGCCATGGCTTAACACCATGCGGCTGCGCCTGGATGCAGCAGAGTACAATTGGAACCGCTGGGTGATCAGTTATGACAGCGATTTACAAATGCAGTTGTTGAAGGACCTGTTTGGCGAAAACGAGCGCCAGCGTGCTTTGCTGGCACTGATCGGCCTGACAGCCTTGAGCATGGCCCTGGCTGCTGTCTTTATGGTCTGGCTCAGAAGACGCGCGACGCTTGATCCCCGGCTGGCGCTGTATCTGGAACTAACCGATGCGCTGGCTGCGAAAGGACTGAGCAGATTACCTGCGGAAGGTCCTCTGGCTTACTGTGAACGAGTCGCGCATTACCGGCCAGATTTAAAAGCAGAGATGAATAAGATTACGGAACAGTTCATTCACATTCTCTACAAAGAGCCAGAGCAGGAAATTGCAGCAGCGAGTAAGGCCTATGCAGCCGCGACTTCGAGGCTGCGCAGCCAGGTGCGCATGTTGATAGTAAAGCTGCTCGATTAAACGAAGCTGGAGAAGGGTAGGACTAAGCGCCAGCGAGTTTGGTTTTATAACCAGCCTGCTGCAAAAACTCCTGCACAGTGCCGCGATGATCGCCTTGAATTTCTATCATGCCCTCTTTCACGGTACCACCACTGCCGCATTTGTTTTTGAGCTGACGTGCCAGCAGTTCCATTTCGGCTGCTGGCAGCGATAAACCATCAACCAGAGTGACACCTTTGCCTTTACGGCCTTTGGTTTCCCGGCGAATCCGCAGCATTCCGTCCGCATAAGCCTGAGCTGGTTTCTGTTTGCTGCAGAGGCAAGCAGCAACTGGTTTTTCGCAAACCTCACAGGTTTTTCCTGTTGCCGTTGAGTAGACCAGCCTTGAACTTTTCATCACAGCTTTTTGATTACACCTTATAAAGCGGCGCTAAAGCATAATTATCGTGTTGGCGCTGGTGGGCATGGTTGCGCAGACGCTGCTTTCGAATTGCTGCTATCTGACTCAGCAACTGTGCCGTATCTTCTGCCAGAGTGGCTTCTGCGGCACTTTGTGTGCCGTCGTATTTACCATAAACAGCAGCCTGAATACGCGTACAGCTCTGCTCTAGCTCATTACTGCCAGTGCGTCTGACCAGGTCATCAAGAGTAATCAGGTTGGCATCCTGGAAAAACTGCCGACCCCACGCAATCAAGGCCAGTCGAATACGTGCTGGATCTTTTTCAATGCAGGTTTTCTCCAGACGCTTGAAGGCTTGAGCTTCCTGACTGGCCGCAATTTCATCAGCATATGCCATGGAGCTTTCAGCATTTTTTTGTTGCGGTTCACGGGGCTTACGAGCTGGTCTGCGTTGTAAAAAAAACCAGATCAGAATTACGAGAGCGCCTGCCAATGCCGCCAGAGCAGTGATCCATGGCGGGGTCCGGGCAGGGGAAATCAGATCATCCATCAACATATTATCGGGCAGCAGGTTATTGCGTGCAGCGTCAGTTTCGGTTGCATTTTCGGCAACCGCCGCGCTGTCAAGTGCAACATCAGCGGGCAGAGAAGCACCATTGGGGGCGGGTGCCACTACCAGCATGGTGGCTGGCAGAGTTGCTGAGTTCAGCTGTTCATTATTAATATCCCACCAGCGAACGTTGATCTCAGGAAGCACAACTGAACCACTTTCCAGTGCCACCATGGACCACGACTCAGTGCGTTTCCCGACAATCTTGCCATCGATGAAAGTACGCTCGACGCTGGGCGGATCTGGATAGAGGTTAAGTTTGTCTATCTGTGAATTTTGCAAAGGTGGCAATGCGGCGCCATCCAGTCCGGAAGCTGTGATACTGATGGTACGTGAGATCGAATCACCAACTCTGATACGGGTTGGATCGCTGCTCCACTCTTCTGTAATGACCACATTCTCTGCGGGCAACCAGGTGTCGCTGGTGAACGAGGCAGGTCGCTCTTTTACCTCAACCGTGTAGCCTTCCGAGAAGGCTGTGATAGTGCGGGTGTTCGTATTTCGGAACACAAAGTTGCTGGACCCGTCGGTGACTTCGCCACGAAACACGATATCGGGAATGGTTAATTCGCCGCTGCGTTGTGGAAATATCACATACTGCTTTTCATAGACGCCATAGCGTTGCTCGTCAATGAGCTTCTCATATTGATTTGGAGAGCCAATCATCTGGATGACGGTATTATCCATTTCCAGTTCTGTGAACTGCGGGTTACGGATACCATTAATGGTGTAGTAAAGGCGAATCGTGAACAGCAATTGTTCCTGCACATAAACGATTTTCTTATTGATGATGGTTTCCATGTAGATGGTCTGACCTGGCGTCATCGCTGTCTGGGTTTGCGCCAGCACATTGACTTCAAGCGGTTCGGTCATAATGCCGGCAACCTGCAGTGACGGCACTTCGAGTACTCCAGTAGTGCGGGGAAACAGCGTCAAATGGTAATCGGTCCATGATTCAGTGCGATTATTCACGGTGCGTAACTGGCTGGAAGTGCGGGTCAGGATAATATCAAAATTCTCCTGCAGCGGGGCCATGTCCATCTGCACTCCGCCTTGTTGACCGTGGACGCGGATGGTCAACACGAAGGTTTCGCCGCGGGTGAGTTCATACCTGTCGAGTGAGGCTTCAACCAGATCGGTCTGAGCCAGCGCTGAATTATTCGCCGCGCTGACCAGCAACAGCAGCGTCAGCATCAGGAAATTTGCTGTAAATGCTTTTACCATATCTGTCGTTCCACGGGTGGGTTGCCGGCATTTCTGTTTTCCAGTTGACGACGTCGGTATTCAAACTGGAATTTACGTTGTAATAATTCACCTGGATCGTCATTTATGCGACGCAGCCATTGCTCCAGGGATTCCTGATCTTCAGTTTCTGCGGTGCTGGCATCTTCAGCCTCCTGCTGTTCCTGCTGCTGTTGTTGCTGCTCGCTGTCATCGGATTGCGGTTCCTGCTCATTTTCTTCGCCGTCCGGATCCTGAGGCTCCTGCTCCTGGGGATTACTGTCGTTTTCATCAGGTTCGCTTTGAGCGCTTTCCTGCTGCTCCTGTTCCTGCTCCTGTTGTTCCTGGTTCTGACGCTCTTCTTCTTCCTGTTGTTCCTGTTCTTCCAGCAACTGCTCAACAATTTCTTTATTGTGCAGCGCATCCACGTGATCAGCTTCCAGCGCCAGCGCAGCATCATAAGCCTGAATAGCTTCTTCAAATTTACGTGCCTGAGCATAGGCATTGCCCAGATTATAAAGAGATGTCACATCAGTCAATTGGTTGAATGACTGAATTGCGCCTTCATAATCTCCGGCCTTATAAGCGGCAGTGCCTTTCCAATCGGGGGCTTCAAACAACGCAGCGGCGCTCTCAGCGTCTTCATTGGCCAGTGCCTCTGCGGCCTGCTGGTTTTTAGTTTTCCACAGATCCTGCCACCCTGCTGCCTGCGCGGGCGCAGTTGGAATTACCATGCCGCTCAGTGCGCTGCCGGTAAGCACCAGGGTTAGAACCCAGCCGCGGCGAAAGATCAGTGCACTCAGTGGCAGAATCAACAGCAACAGCCAGGGGCCGGCATCCTGCCAGACATCGAAGGTTTCGCCACTTTCCCCAAGCATTTCGTCATTGCGGAAGCTGTAGTCTGCCAGCAGGTAATCCAGATCAGAGGAGGACAGCACCACATCAGAATAACGGCCATCGAGACTGCCTGCGAGATCTTCCAGAATTGAACTGTCAAATCCGGGTATCACGATATTGCCAGAGCTGTCACGCAGAAAGTCTCCATTGCTGGCAGGAACTGGTGCCCCGTCACGGGTGCCTATGCCGAGCACTGACAGGCTGTAGGGGCTTTGTTGCAATAGCTCTTGAATGCCCCTGGAATCGCTGTTGTTAATGCCATCGGTAATCAACAATAATCTGCCTGCGGGTGCCCCTGCCTCAATCAGCAGGCTGATGGCCCGCTCTACAGCAAGAATGGGATTGCTGCCAAAAGAAGGCATGATATTAGGGCTCAGTGAAGGAGCCAGTGCGGAAATGGTCACCGAATCATCAGTCAGAGGTGTCACCGTGTGAGCATCAGCGGCATAAACTACCAGACCAGTCTGGCCTTCACTGCGCACCGTAAGCACATCCAGTAATTTGCGGCGTGCAATGGTCAGACGATTCGGTTCGTAATCGGTTGCGTACATGGATAAGGACAGATCCAGAATTATGACCAGAGCATCCTGACTCTTCTGCACCGGTTGCGGAATTCTCTCCCAGACCGGCCCGGCCAAAGCGGATACCGATGCCAGCCAGACCAGTAACAGCAGCAGCAGTGGGGTGCGCTGGGAAGAATTCTTGCGCTTGTCCAGCAGATAAGGCAGCAGCGATTTATCGATGGCCTTATCCCAGGCGGTACTGGATTCGTTGATCCGCCATAAATAAAACACCAGCAGCACCACGGGCAGCATCAACAGCAGCCAGAGTGGACGCAAAAAGTGAAATTCGGTCAAGGCGCTGCCAGCAATCAGGAAATCCATCACAGATGTCCTCCTTCAGGCACATTTGCTGACACATCTGTTGCCTGGCTACGTCGTGCGGACAGCATGGATATCCATGGCAAAGAAAATACCGCCAGCAGCAGGCTCAGTATAAATGCAGCGCCAAGCGGCCAGTGAAACAGCAACTTGGTGGGTCGATAAGTTTGCGGATCCTGCTCAATCGGTTCGAGACGATCCAGTTCGGCATAAACAGCAATCAGATCGTTCAGGCTGCGGGCGCGGAAATATTGACCACCAGTCATCTCGGCAATCTCAGTCAGATTCTCTTCGTCAATTTCCGAAGAGGGATTGACGTTGCGGGCACCGAGGAAGGAGCGCTGCATCATGGAGTCGGCACCAAGGCCGATGGTATAGATGCGGATGCTTTCTGTCTCAGCCAGCTGACCCGCCTGCGTCGGTGTGATCAGACCGGCGTTATTTACGCCATCAGTCAGCATGATCATTACCCGGCTGTTCTCGGGGCGGTTGCGCAGATGCTTGATGCCAAGGCCAATAGCGTCGCCGATAGCTGTAGCCGATTCTTCAACCATACCGATTTCAAGCTCTTCAACCAGTTGACCAACGGTGCCACGATCAAAGGTCAGCGGTGTCTGTATATAGGCGTGCGCAGCAAACAGCACCAGACCCAGGCGGTCACCTTCACGGCGTTCAACGAAGTCGCTGACCACTGCTTTCATTACCTGAAAACGCGACAGCTGGGTGTTATTGATCACCATGTCGCGTGCTTCCATACTGCCTGAGACGTCCAGGACCAGCATCAGATCGCGACCGGTGGACGGCATTTCTATCGGCTCGCCAACCCACTGCGGGCGACTGGCTGCAATCACAATCAATAACCAGATTGCAATGCAGATCAGCAAAGTCAGCAGTTGCTTGCTGTAGATGCGCGAGGCGTCGCTTTGCAGCTGAGTCAGCTGGCTGTAAAAGGGGACATATAAGGCGGCGTCCTGACGCGGAGCGCGACTAGCGAACCAATAGATCAGCAAAGGGACGGGCAATGCAGCAAAGGCCCAGGGCCAGGTAAATTCAAGCATGCTCAGGCGCCGGTGTTGATGATGATTGGGTTGGTCCGATTTTAGCTAAGTACAGGCCCTTTATCCATTGCTGCGCCATCGCCTGCAACTTTTCAGTGTCTACATCACAGCGGCGGGCAAAACGTCCTTGCGCCAGCGCGGTAGCGATCTGCTCATCCAGTAACGCAGAAGAGCTGCTCTCACGAATGAATGTCACCCACTGCGCTCCGCTTAGACTGGCAACCTGAGCCTCAGGGAAATGCTTAAGAGCCACACGCCGTAACACGGCATTGACGCCATTAATAAGGTTCAATTTAGCGGCACTCTGCTGCTCATCGGTGGGCGCAGCGCTGCTATAGCTTTGGTAGCATTTATCCAACTCTGCCAGTGCAAAATTGCAGCGACGCTGACGCTGCCATTGTTTGAACAGGCGTATACCCAGCCAGACTAATGCCGCCACCAACAACGCAAGCAGCAGCCACCACCCGGGTGCGGGCGGCCAGAAGCCGACTTCTGCAGGCAGATGGATATCTGCCAGTTGACTTAACGGGTCTGTGCTGTCCATTGGCGTAGCTGCTCTACAACTAATTGGTCGGTACGAAGTTTGATCAGCGGAACCTGCATTCGGTTCAAATCAGCCTGCAGTGACTCAAGACGATTCTGAAAATTATGCTGGTAGCTGTCGCGAGCCTTACTGCTGTAAGTGTTAAGAGTACCTTTGTGCCGTCCATCGGTAATACTGTAGTAACCGGGAACCGGCAGATTCTCTTCCAGCGCATCATAGACAAAGCAGCACACCACATTATTATGTAATGAGAGCTGTGAAAGATACTGCATACCCTGATCATCAATACTGAGGAAGTCACTGACGACATACAGGGTACTGCCAGGCTTGGTAATCCGGCGGATCTGCCCGAGTGCCGTTGCAAGACCGCTCTGACGACGCATTTCAGGTGTTACCTGCTCACGGGAGGTCAGGCGGTGATTAAACTGATGGATCTGATTCAGCAAGTGCAAGGCCGAGCGTCGACTGCGTTTGGGACGCACCAGACTGTGATCGGTGTCTGAGTAAACCAGACCACCGGCGCGATCGCCATTATCGATGGCCAGCCAGCAGAATATTGCCGCAGCCTGCGCTGCAATCACTGATTTAAACGCCACCTGGCTGCCGAAAAACATGCTGCTTGATTGATCAACAGCAATAATCACCGGTCGCTCGCGTTCTTCACGGAAAACTTTGGTAAAGGGTTTGCCCGTGCGGGCGGTTACCCGCCAATCAATCGTGCGGATGTCATCGCCAGCCTGGTAAGGTCTGAATTCTTCAAAATCAATACCGCGACCGCGCAGTTTTGAGATATGCAGACCGGAGATGCCGGCGATGGAGCGGCTGCGGGCAACATACTCCAGCACTTTGGCAGCATAGCGCTGAACCAGCAGCTCCTGCAGAGAGATGACTGCACCTTTGGTCTGGTAGCGAGCCTGAAGCGGATCAATGTGCTGCTGGGTCAACATAAGACTTTTGCTTGGTATCTGCGTGGTCGGAAAGTGTTTGGATTATGCGGATGGAACCCGTTCCAGAATCGTAGTCAGCACTTTATCTGGCGTTATGCCGCTGGCTTCCGCCTCGAAGGTTAACAAAATTCGATGTCGAAGCACGTCGAACATAACATTCTGCACATCATCCGGGCTGACGAAGTCTTTACCGCGGATCCACGCATGGGCGCGGGCACAGCGATCCAAAGAGATAGTGCCGCGTGGGCTGGCGCCATACTCGAGCCAGGCAGCGAGGTCGGCTCCGTACACTTCCGGGTTCCGGGTCGCCATGATCAATTGAATAATGTATTCCTCGACAGCCGGTGCCATGTGCATGGCCAGAATTTCTTGGCGTGCTTCGAACAGATCTTCCTGCTTGATAATAGCTGGAGCGGCCGGGATAAGATTACGCGCTTCGTCACGAACCAGTTGAAGAATACGGCGTTCAGCATCAACAGTCGGATAGCCAATAGCCACATGCATCAGAAAACGGTCCAGTTGTGCCTCGGGTAGCGGATAGGTGCCTTCCTGCTCAATCGGGTTCTGGGTTGCCATTACCAGGAACAAGGGTGGCAACGTGAATGATTCTCTGCCGACACTCACCTGATGCTCGGCCATCGCTTCCAGCAAGGCTGATTGAACCTTGGCCGGGGCGCGGTTTATTTCATCTGCCAGCACCAGGTTATGGAATATGGGGCCAGGCTGAAATCGAAAAGAACCGTCTTCAGGACGGAATATCTCGGTACCAGTAATATCGCTGGGCAACAGGTCGGGGGTGAACTGAATGCGATGAAAATCACCTTCCACGGCCCGTGACAGATCTTTGATAGCTTTAGTTTTTGCCAGTCCCGGCGCACCTTCTACCAGCAGATGGCCGTCAGCCAGCAGGGCGATCAATAGACGATCAACAAGACGCTCCTGGCCGATGATCTGTTGTGATAACCAGTTCTTGAGTTCAGTTATTATTGCGTGATGACTCATAATTATTCTCTGCGCGGACTTGGTAACGGCGTTACCGCAGTACTGTGATTTGCTGTTAATAGTTCTTCGGAACCTTGTTATTCTGCTGAATAACGGCCGCACATTCTGGCCAAAGTCAGGGATTGTAACCGTTTTAATCACGATGTCCAGGGGGAGTTTGTCATTGTTTGTTGCGCAATTTATTACATTTTAGATGACCTGATCTTCCTCTTATATTGATGCAGCTCCAGAAACCTGGATTTGAACAGCACGAAACAATGGTTGGTGTGCTTAGCGATGTCTGCGCAACTGGCATATAATGCGCCCCGCTGTTGTGCGTGTTACGGCTGCCGACTCCCGGTTGGTGGACTTGGCACAGTTCGCTTCACAAACGAAATTTCGGACGAGAAAATTGTATAAATTGATGCGCAATATGTTGTTCTGTCTGCCGGCAGAGACTTCCCACACCGTCGCTTTGCGAGCTATGGATATGGCGTACGCCACTCGATTATCGGGATTGCTGGCCCCCTCAGTATCTTCTTTAAAGTGCCCGACCACAGTGATGGGAATTGAATTTCCAAATCCGGTGGGGCTGGCTGCCGGTCTGGATAAAAATGCTGATCATATAGATGCGCTGGCCGCGCTGGGTTTCGGCTTTATAGAAGTGGGTACGCTGACACCACTGGCACAGCCTGGTAATCCAAAGCCCCGTCTGTTTCGCCTGGCGGCACAACAGGCGATTATTAACCGCATGGGTTTCAATAACAAAGGGATCGACTATGCCCTCGAGCGCATTAGGAGCAGCCGTTTTCGCGGTGTGCTGGGTATAAATATCGGCAAAAATTTTTCGACGCCGGTAGAGCGTGCGGCTGACGATTATCTTATCTGCATGCGCAAAGCTTATCCCTGTGCCAGCTATATCGTGGTGAATCTGTCCTCGCCGAATACCCCTGGTCTGCGCAGTCTGCAGTTTGGGGAAGAGCTGCGGAGTCTGCTGCTAAGGCTCAAAGAGGAGCAGGGAATGCTTGCGGCTCAATATAGGAAACATGTACCACTGGTGGTAAAAATTGCGCCCGACCTGACGCCTGCGGAAATTGACTTGATCGCTGTGGCTTTGCTTGAAAACGGTATAGAAGGGGTGATTGCAACTAATACTACACTTGACCGCAGTGGCGTGCAGGACAGCCCGCTGAAAGATCAGGCCGGTGGTTTGAGTGGCGCCCCGCTTAGGGATAAGTCAACTGAAGTGATCCGGCACCTGTGTCAAACGCTGGCGGGCCGTATTCCAGTAATCGGTGTTGGAGGCGTCAGCAGCGGTGCCGATGCTGCTGAAAAACTGGCTGCGGGTGCGGTGCTGGTGCAGATCTACACCGGTTTTATCTACAGCGGACCGGATTTGATTGCGGACTCGGTCAAAGCCGCAATCGCGTATCGTGAGTCGCAGGCGTGAGTGGCACTGGGTCAGAGCCCGAGTTAATTCTGTACACTACGGCAGGATGTCATTTGTGCGAGCAGGCCGAAGCTGTTCTGCGCAACGAGCTTGGTGGGTTCAATTTGCAACTTGTTGATATCGCTGACTCCGAAGAGCTGGTGGCACGTTACGGCTTGCGTATTCCAGTGCTCAGGGTCGGTGGTTCAGACGCTGAACTGGGCTGGCCGTTTAATGCCTTCACAGTTGCGGACTTTCTTGATCAATATTGTGATTAGACAGACTTTGGCCCAGGTTCAGTCCAAACAGGCGATCCGCATTGGCGCGCGTTTCGGAAGCGACGATAGCAGCCGGTTTTTCCGCGCACAGGGCAATCATGTTGAGAACCTCTACCAGCCAGGCTGGTTCATTGCGCCGACTTGCCGGTTTTGGCTTCAGACTGCGAGGCAACAGATAAGGCGCATCTGTTTCCAGTAATAAGCGGTCAGCGGGAATATCCTTGATCAGTGGCAGCAGGTGTTTGCCGCGGCGTTCGTCGCAGATCCAGCCGGTGATGCCTATGTACATATCCATATCGAGATAGTCATAGAGCTCGTCCCGGCTACCAGTAAAACAGTGCACCACGCCGCCCGCGTGCAGCAGATCGCGATATTCCCTGAGCATGGGATGAAAGCGCTCATGCGCATCCCGTTGATGGAGGAACACCGGTTTGAGCAGCGTACAGGCCAGTTCAAGCTGTCGGGCGAATAACTTTTCCTGCAAGGGGCGCGGTGAAAAGTCGCGATTAAAATCCAATCCGGTTTCCCCGACTGCCTTCACGCGAGGATCGGCTGCCAGCTGTGCAATCTGTGCAAACTCTTCCGTCCCGCAATGTTGTGCTTCATGAGGGTGAACACCTGCCGTTGCTGATAATCCCGCAAACCTTTCAGTCAGCTCAAGCGCTTTAGACGTCGATACAAGGCTGGTGCCGGTCACGATGATATGTTCAATTCCAGCTTGCTGCGCGCGCTTCAGCACCTCGGGCAGGTCCTGATCGAACGAGTCATGGCCGAGATTAGCGCCTATATCCACCAAGGCAGAATGCATGGTTTTTCAAGTCTCTGGGTAACAGGGGCGTTATTGTAAGCCATCAGCTGTGAAATCAAAGCAGATCTGTGTTCACCGCTTATGAGTTCTTTTTCTGCCCCAGCGGGTCATGGCAGGGATGTGGAACTTCGCGAACTAATCAAGGATAATGCGGAGCGATCAAGCAGCCTCACAATCAACAGCGCGAAACAAGGCAGGGTTAAATTGGAACAGTCACGCACAAAGCAAGCCATCAATTGGGCCGAACTAGGATTTTCATATCACCAGACAGATTTCCGATTTCGTGCTGTTCACGTTGATGGTGTATGGTCGCAGGGCGAGTTGATCAAGTCTGCAATGATTTCAGTGCATGAAGGAGCGCCGGCTCTGCATTACGCTCAGCAGTGTTTTGAAGGTCTGAAAGCACAGACAGCCCCTGATGGACGGGTGTTGCTGTTCCGTCCTGACCTGAACAGTGAACGAATGAACCAGGCTGCTGGCCGATTGCTGATTCCGCAGGTACCCAAAGAGCTGTTTATGCGCGGTGTTGAAGAGGCGGTACGTGCGAATTACGCATGGATTCCCCCCCATGGTTCAGGTGCAGCACTGTATATCCGTCCGATGTTGATCGGCATGGGCGAGAATCTCGGGCTGCGTCCTGCCAAAGAATTTGAGTTTCGGGTATTTGTATCTCCGGTTGGTCCCTATTATAAAAGCGTTGGTTTATCGGTAATTTCTCTGGCGGTTTCTGAGCTTGATCGTGCTGCACCGGCAGGCACAGGTAGTTTCAAGGTCGGAGCCAATTATGCCGGTGGCTTGCTGGCAACCCGTCAGGCACAGGCGCTCGGAGCGAATGAAGCGCTGTATCTTGATTCGGCGTCGCGACGGTTCATTGATGAAGCGGGATCTGCCAATATCATTATTGCGATGAGGGGTAACCGTCTGGTCACCCCTAAATCCGACGCAGTGTTGCCTAGTGTTACCAGACGATCACTGATGACGCTGGCGGAACAGGAACTGAATATGAAGGTGGAAAGTCGCCCCATCGAACTGCGTAAAGAAATTGGCGATTTCGAAGAAGTGGGTGCCTGCGGCACCGCAGCGGTGGTTTCTCCGGTCGGCAAAATCCTTGTTGATGGTCAGTGGCACTCGTTCTATGGTCATGGCGAGCAGGTCGGTCCGGTCATGCAGAAGCTTTATGATCTGCTGGTCGGCGTACAACGTGGAGAGTTAGCTGACTCTAACTGCTGGACGCATGAAGTCGAGCTCTGAGAGCAGCAAAATACCCGCAAGTGTCACAGTCCCGTTCGCAAAAATCGGTGCGAACGATCGGTTGCCTGCGTATTAAAACCAACAAACACTTGACCCATAACCGGCTAGACTTTATATATGTCGGCTTCTTTCGGCCCGGATGCTTTAATACCCAGTCTCCAGAGCGGAACCTTTCGCGTCGCAGAGCGCCCACGAACACGCAGAGACCAGGATAGTTCAGAGTAATGAGTAAATCGTTGGTAATAGTAGAATCGCCCGCAAAGGCGAAGACCATCAATAAATACCTGGGCAAGGAATTCATTGTCAAATCCAGTGTTGGTCACATTCGGGATCTGCCCACCAGCGGAAACGGTGTTGGCACAGACCCGGCCGAGCGTGCGAAAGCAGCCGCCCTTACTCGCAAAATGGGTGATGAAGAAAAAACTGCTCATAAACGTAAAAAGGCACATGAGCAGCTGATCAGTCGTATGGGGGTTGACCCGGAGCATGGCTGGAAGGCGCGCTACGAGATTCTGCCGGGCAAAGAAAAAGTTGTCTCAGAACTCAAACGTCTGGCCAAAGATGCTGACACTATCTATCTCGCAACCGACCTTGACCGCGAAGGGGAGGCCATCGCCTGGCACTTGAAAGAGTCTATCGGTGGGGATGAGAGCCGTTACAAGCGTGTGGTGTTCAACGAAATCACTAAAAAAGCCATTAATGAAGCGTTTTCACATCCCGGCACGCTCGACATGAAATATGTTGAAGCACAGCAGGCGCGCCGCTTTCTTGATCGCGTGGTGGGTTTCATGGTGTCGCCATTACTGTGGGCAAAAGTAGCCCGGGGTTTGTCGGCGGGGCGGGTGCAATCGGTTGCGGTGCGCTTGATTGTTGAGCGCGAACGGGAAATCCGTGCTTTCGTCCCAGAGGAATTCTGGGAATTGTTTGCCGATGTAAAAACTACGAAAAAGGCCCAATTGCGGCTGCAGGTTGTTAAAGATGGCGATCAGAATTTCCGTCCCGACAATCGAGAAGATACCGAACGCGCGCAGGCAAGACTAAAAGATGCGCGGTTTGAAGTCAGCCGGCGCGACGACAAACCGACCACATCTAAACCAAAACCGCCACTGATTACCTCAACCCTGCAACAGGCTGCCAGTACGCGCCTCGGCTTTGGCGTGAAGAAGACCATGATGATGGCGCAGCGCCTGTATGAAGCAGGTTACATCACCTATATGCGTACCGATTCAACACATTTGAGCGACGATGCGGTGCAGATGTGCCGCGACTTTATCCTGACAAAATTTGGCAAAAAATATCTACCTGAGGAGCCTGTTCGGTACAGCTCCAAAGCCGGTGCGCAGGAAGCGCATGAGGCGATTCGTCCTACCGACGTAGCTACGTCTGCGGATAAATTGCAGGGCATGGAACGGGATGCTGAGCGTTTATACACTTTGATCTGGCAGAGCTTTGTGGCATGTCAGATGCCACCCGCACAATATCTGAGCAGTCAGATAGCGGTGCAGGCTGCCGGCTTTGAGTTGCGCACCAAGGGTCGCATCATGCAGTTTGACGGTTATCTTAAAGTGATGCCGAGCAAAGAAGAAGACGTGGTACTTCCTGCTGTTGAAGTTGGCGAGCAGGTCAATCTTGAAAAGCTGGATCCGCGTCAGCATTTTACCAAACCGTCACCGCGTTATACCGAAGCGAGCCTGGTAAAAGAGTTGGAAAAACGGGGCATCGGCCGTCCTTCAACCTATGTCGCGATTATTTCTACTATTCAGGAACGTGGTTATGTGAAGGTTGAAAGCCGTCGCTTCTATGCTCAGAAGATGGGTGATATTGTCGCCGAGCGTTTAACAGAAAGTTTCTCTGATCTCATGAACTATGATTTCACCGCAAGGATGGAAGAATCCCTGGACGAAATAGCTGCGGGCGAGAAAAACTGGAAGAAAGTACTCGATGATTTTTACAAAGGTTTTACCAGACAGCTGGACGCAGCATCCTCAGACGAAGCTGGCATGCGTGCCAACAAACCGACCGATACCGATATCCCCTGTCCCAAATGCGGACGGCATATGCAGCTCCGGACGGCCTCGACCGGGGTGTTCCTGGGATGTTCGGGCTATGCACTGCCACCCGCTGAACGCTGCAAATCGACCATAAATCTTATTCCTGGCGAAGAAGCAGTGAATGCAGCCAGCGTAGAAGAAGCTGAAGAAGTTGAGAACCGTTTGTTGCGTGACCGCAAGCGTTGCAAGTTGTGTAATTCGACCATGGACAGTTATTTGATCGACGAGCATCGTAAAATTCATGTTTGTGGTAATAACCCGGACTGTCCTGGCTATGAAATAGAAGAAGGAGCATTCAAGCTACGTGGCTATGAGGGCCCGCTGATTGAGTGTGATAAATGTGGTTCTGATATGCAGTTGAAAGCCGGCCGTTTCGGTAAGTATTTTGGCTGTACCAGTGAGACCTGCAAAAACACCCGGAAGCTGCTGAGAAGCGGTGATGCCGCACCTCCGAAGATGGATCCGGTATCGATGCCAGAACTGGCCTGTGATAAGGTCGAAGACCATTATGTTTTGCGCGATGGCGCCGCTGGTTTATTTCTGGCAGCCAGCAAGTTTCCAAAAAACAGAGAGACGCGTGCGCCACTGGTTGAAGAATTACTGAGTCATAAAAAAGAGATAGATCCGAAATATCATTATCTTCTGGAGGCTCCAGTTGCTGACAAAGAAGGTAATAAGGCAATCGTGCGCTTCAGCCGAAAAACCCGTGAGCATTATGTGCAAACAGAAGTAGATAAAAAGCCAACCGGTTGGAAGTCTTTTTATAAAAACGGACGCTGGACTGTAGCCAGGGACTGATCCGTTGGGATCGATCAGTTGCAGGTTATCTGTGAAGAAACCTGCAGGACCGACCTTCTACATGCTACATGCTGCGGCGGATTATCCCAACGCTGATGCCTTCGATGGTAAATTGCTGGGAGCGCAGATCGACGTCAATCGGAGCATAGTCATCGTTCTCAGCTATTAATTGTAGACGGAATTTACTGCGGCCTTTCAAAAGTCGTTTCACGGTAACTTCATCGTCAAGCCTGGCGACAATAATATCGCCAGTTTCCGCCTCTGTTGTGCGATGTACGGCCAGCAAATCGCCTTCAAATATTCCGACATTGATCATACTGATACCTTTGACGGTCAGCAGATAATCTGCGCGGGGATGGAACATATCTGCGGGTACTTCCAGGTATTCATCAATACATTCTGCCGCCAGAATAGGACTTCCTGCAGCGACCTGTCCAATAACAGGCAGACCTGATTCCCTGTCAACAGGCAAGCGGATGCCGCGAGAGGCGCCAGGGATCATTTCAATAGCATTTTTGCGTGCCAAAGCCCGCAGATGTTCTTCGGCGGCATTGGGTGATTTGAAACCCATTTTCGCAGCAATTTCGGAACGAGTAGGAGGGAAGCCGGTTTCCTGCTGATAACTTCTGATATAAGCGAGAATCTCTGCCTGGCGGGGGGTAAGGTTATTCATCCATTGGCCACCTGTAGTAGTTTGGTAAAGGCTGTAAATTCAATTGCCTGTAAGTATATACAGTTGTTCGCCGATGACAAGCGCTTTACTCATTGCCTCTCAATTTGTGATAATCCGATGCCATAGACTTCAGAATGGGATTAAGGATCAGTAATGACAGTTGTTGCTAAAACAGGTTCAGAAATCGAGGCTCTTGGAGCGCTCATGCTGGACCTGACTGGTCTGGTGCTCACTGCAGAGGAAGCTGATTTATTGCGGCAACCGCAGGTGGGTGGCGTTATTCTGTTCAGCCGTAATTACTTCAATGTGACACAACTGCAGACCTTGATTGAATCCATCCGTGGCTGTAAGCCTGAAATACTGATAGCCGTTGATCAGGAAGGTGGCAGGGTGCAGCGTCTGCGCAGTGAATTTACGCTGCTGCCACCGATGCATCAATTTCAGAAATTCTACAAGGACGATCCTCGTCAAGCCGTGCAACTGGCACATGATTGCGGCTGGCTGATGGCGGCCGAAGTGCTGAGTTGTGATATTGATTTCAGCTTTGCGCCGGTGCTGGATCTGGAAACCGGGCTCAGCCAGGTGATTGGTAACCGGGCGTTTTCAGCAGATCCGCGGGAGGTTGTAACCCTGGCAACGGCCTTTATGGAAGGTATGCACAGTGCCGGTATGGCAAGCACTGGCAAGCACTTTCCTGGCCATGGCAACGTAGCCGCAGACTCGCATGTTGATATTCCGATTGACCCCAGGTCCCTGCGTGAGATCAGAGCACAGGATCTTGTTCCCTTTGCTGAATGCATCAAAGTACTTGATGCGGTAATGCCGGCCCATGTTATTTATCCTCGGGTAGATACGGTCTGTGCCGGCTTCTCGACCATCTGGCTGCAGCAGATTTTGCGGCAGGAAATGGGTTTTGATGGGGTGATTTTCAGCGATGATCTGAGTATGGCTGGCGCCGCTGCGGCAGGAACACTGCCGGAGCGTGTCGATGCGGCCTTACACGCTGGCTGCGATATGATCCTGGTCTGTAATGATCGTGCTGCGGCATTGGAGGCATTGGCCCATCTCCAGCAGCGTGATGAACCTTTGAATAGAAGACTGCCCCGCATGCAAAAGCGACAGCGCTGGTCGCGCAGCGAATTGCTGGAATCCGCGCAGTGGCAGCGGATCAGCAGCAGATTGGCAGAAATTCTTTAAGCATAAAATTAGAATCCAGCGAGCGATAGTTGCTGGTTTCAGATAACCGTTAACCGATCCAGGGAGTTGTTGTGGAGGAAAAAACAGGAGAAATCCTGGCGCTGTTAAACTCAGACCAATTGCGCTGGAGTTGGCAGGTATTTTCGGCAGTGGCGCTGACTCTGGTGCTGAATTTTTTTGCTACCCGAATACTGCGTCGTCTGCATAAGCGTTTCTCTACTACCGATAAAGTGTGGGATGACGCTTTAGTAGAGGCGGCACGAACTCCGGTCAATATTATTATTCTCGTAATCGGCCTGACCTGGGCTGTCGGTATCGGTAATACCTATATTGAAAGTGCAGTGCTATCGGACGTCAATCTGGCCATAGTGCGACGATTGACCGTTGTGCTGTTGTTTGTGATGTGTTTGGTCCGTTTTATCAGCATTATTGAAGGGCGTTATGTCGGTAATCAGGATTTAGGCAGAGCGCGCTGGGGAGACAGCTTCGATGTCACCACCCTGACAGCGATTGCAAAACTGCTGCGTCTGTCTGTCATTATTTCCGGCATTCTGGTCGCTTTGCCGACATTGGGTATAGAAATCACCGCTCTGCTGGCTTTTGGCGGGGTAGGGGGTATCGCGGTAGGTTTTGCGGCCAAAGATCTGCTGGCTAACTTCTTTGGTGGATTGACTATCTATATGGACAGGCCTTTCGTGATTGGTGACTGGATTCGTTCTCCTGACCGAAATATTGAAGGGACTGTAGAGAAAATCGGCTGGCGCCTCACTGTGGTTCGTACTTTTGATAAGCGCCCCTTGTACATTCCAAATTCAGTTTTCAGTACGGTCTGTCTTGAGAATCCTTCGCGGATGACGAATCGACGTATCAAGGAAACGGTAGGTATTCGCTATCAGGATGCCGATAAAATGGAAGCGATTGTCAACGAAATTAAAGAAATGCTGATTAAACATCCAGATATTGATGACAGCCAGATATTAATGGTGAATTTTGATAAATATGCCGCATCTTCTCTCGAGTTCTTTATTTACACATTTACCAGAACCACCAACTGGGTTGAATTTCATGCGGTAAAACAGGATGTATTGTTAAAGGTGGTCGATATTGTGCTGTCACACGGTGCAGAGTTTGCATTTCCAACGACTACACTTGAAGGATTTGACGCGCGGATATTTAGCGACAGCGCGCAGCGTGAACCCGAAGTTAAAATGAGAAAAGCTGCTGAACCAGGGAGCGTTGCAACGTGACAGTCGATGAGTTGAATCAGGTTCTGGCGCAGGCAAGCTGTCTATACACAGAGGAGCATGTGGATAATGTCCTGGATCAAATGGCTAAGCAGATTACTGCCAGCATGGCGCAGCTTAATCCATTGGTTTTATGTGTGATGAATGGCGCTCTGGTAGTAACCGGTAAGCTGATTCCGCGGTTGAAATTTCCTTTACAGCTGGATTATCTGCATGCCACGCGCTATCGCGAAGAGCTGACCGGAACTGATCTGCAATGGAAAGTTTATCCCGCAACGCCGATGCAAGGGCGTCATGTGCTGCTCATCGACGATATTCTGGATGAGGGCGAAACGCTGGCTCAGATTAGTCAGTACTGTGAAGATCAGCGGGCCGCCAGTGTGCGCACTGCGGTGCTGGTAGATAAACAGCACGACCGGCGCAGCGACTTGTTACCCGTAGCCGACTTTACTGGTCTTTATAGTGATGACCGATATTTATTTGGATCTGGTATGGATTACAAAGGCTATTGGCGTAATGCGCCGGGTATTTATGCTATTTGAAGCACTTTGCGCATCACATTCGCTGACCAAGGGAGCAGGCCTGTGAACAAAGTCGATTTTGATCCTGATGGTCTGGTCCAGGCGATCAAACAGACCAGCGGTCCGGCTCCGGTTCATCTATGGAACCCGCCGTTCTGCGGCGACATTGATATGCGCATTGCCAGTGATGGCAGCTGGCATTATCAAAACTCCCCGATAAGGCGTGCAGCGATGGTCAAGCTGTTTTCCTCGATACTTCGGCTGGACGACGATGGCCATTATTATCTGGTTACCCCAGTTGAGAAAGTGCGCATCCAGGTGGACGACTATCCGTTTGTAGCGCAGTTGCTGGAAGTAGAAGGCAAGGGTAAAGACCAGAAGCTTTGGTTCATCACCAATACGGAAGAACGCATTCTGGCAGATAAAGACCACCCCATTGAGGCAGGCATCGATCCTGCAAGCGATGTCCCGCACCCCAGATTACTGTGCAGAGGTAATCTGTATGCACTCATTGCACGTAATGTCTTTTACCAGTTAGCTGAGCTGCTTGAGCAAGGTCCTTTGAATGGTCCGTCTGTGCCTGGTGTGTGGAGTGCCGGGTGCTTTTTTGCACTGGGCTCTGACAAGTAAATGAGTGTTCCAACCCGGTAGGTCGGGCTGCCAGTGATTGACGCGACTGGATAAAAGCGGCATCATGACCCCCTTTTTTTGGCCCTGTCCTCACGTTAAATCCTCAGGATTTGCGGAGTCTCATTGTCGAGAAGCATCCTTTATAAACTCTTGAGTTGGAAAATCCATGAAGATTCTTGTAGCAGTTAAACGTGTTGTTGATGCGAACGTTAAAGTTCGAGTTAAGGCGGATAAAAGTGGCGTCGATTTAAGCAATGCCAAGATGGCAATCAACCCGTTCTGTGAGATCGCTATCGAAGAAGCTATCCGTATTAAAGAAAAAGGCCTGGCTGACGAAGTCATCGCAGTTTCCATCGGCGAAAGACCCTGTCAGGAGCAGATTCGTACTGCGCTGGCTCTGGGTGCAGATCGCGGCATTCATGTTGAAATGGACGGCGAGGTGCCCCCGTTGGTGGTTGCCAAACTGCTGAAAAGCCTTGTTGAGAAAGAGGGCATTGATCTGGTTCTGCTGGGTAAGCAATCCATTGACTCAGATAATAATCAGGTTGCTCAGATGCTGGCTGCAATTACCGGTATGCCTCAGGGTACCTTCGCCTGTAATCTGCAGATTGACGGTGACACGATCACGGTTACGCGTGAAATTGATGGCGGTGAGCAGACTGTAGCCTTAAAACTTCCTGCCGTGGTCAGCACCGACCTGCGTTTGAACGAACCGCGTTACGCCTCGCTGCCAAATATCATGAAGGCAAAAAAGAAACCCATAGACACAGTAACTCCTGCGGATCTGGGTGTTGATACCAGCTCGGGTTTGAAAGTAATCAGTGTCGAGGCGCCAGCGGGTCGCTCGGCAGGTGTCAAAGTTGCCGATGTGGACGAACTGATTAAGAAGCTGCGAACCGAAGCCAAAGTAATCTGACGCTAAAACCAGGAACCACGAGAAGGGTTGATGAGATGAGTGTATTAGTAATAGCCGAACACGATAATTCAGTATTGAAAGCAGGTACTCTAAGTGCCGTCACTGCCGCACAGGCGATTGATCAGGATGTTAGTATTCTGGTTGCGGGTTCAGGTTGCAGCGCAGTGGCGGAAGTAGCAACTAAGATTACAGGTATTAGCAATGTGCTGGTGGCCGACAACGCCGTTTATGAGCATCAGCTTCCTGAGAACCTTGCTCCACTGATTGTTGAGCTGGGTACGCGGTTCTCACATATTCTGGCTGCGGCCACAACCAGTGGTAAAAATCTGATGCCGCGCGTTGCAGGACTGCTGGACGTCGCGCAGATTACTGACATGATTCAAGTGAACAGCGCCGATACCTTTGTCAGGCCAATTTATGCTGGAAATGCGTTGGCGACAGTGCAGTCCAGCGATTCTGTGAAGGTAATTACTGTGCGTACCACTGCCTTTGCTGAAGCGGCAAGTGGTGATTCAACCGCGTCAATTGAGAACATTGATACGGTTAAATCTCAGGACATTTCGCGGTTTGTGAGCGAAGAACTGTCGGTTTCAGAGCGCCCCGAATTGACTGCCGCATCCATTGTGATTTCCGGTGGGCGCGGTATGCAGAACGGTGAGAATTTTGTTCTGCTGGAGAAAGTGGCAGATAAACTAGGCGCTGCAATTGGTGCCTCACGGGCAGCCGTTGATGCTGGCTTTGTGCCAAATGATATGCAGGTAGGTCAGACCGGTAAAATAGTTGCACCTGATCTCTACATCGCCGTTGGAATTTCCGGCGCCATTCAGCATCTGGCTGGAATGAAAGACAGCAAAGTGATTGTCGCGATCAATAAAGACGAAGAGGCACCGATATTTCAGGTGGCTGATTATGGACTGGTTGCAGATCTGTTTAAGGTGATGCCAGAGCTGGCTGAAAAACTGTAATTCGGATCGGTCAGACGATCAAAAGTGATGCATAAAAAAACCCGGTCTGAGCCGGGTTTTTTTTGTCCGGATATTTGGATACCCGGAGGTGTTAAGTTCTAATTACTCGGAACTCTTGTTTTCGCGATCCTGAGCGACACCTTCGGCGACGGCGGCAGCAAGTAACTGCTGTCTGCGTTTGATCTCTCTTGGATCATTTGGAGCGCGTCCCTTCGCTGCTGGTTCAGAAGTCGAAGCAGAAGTGCTTTCACGCGCTGGCTTGCCTGATTTCGGACTGGATTCAGCAGCTCGTGTTTTCTTTTCTGCAGGTGCCGCTGGCTTTTCTGCCACCGGCGTTGCAGGCGCTTTTGCCGCTTTACCAACCACTGGCTTATCAGCTGGAGGTTTGATTGCTGCAGGAGCTTTTTCGACAGGAGCGGTCTGTTCAAAAGTTTTCTCTGTCAGAGTCTTTTCTACCGGAGCTTTTTCTGCAACAGGCGCTTTTTCCGCAGCCGACGCTTTTACAGCAGGAGCGTTGTCAGTAATCAGATCCAACTGCGTTTCACCTGATTTACTGCTTACCGCTGCTTCAGCCTGCTGTTCGTAATCAGTGCCAGCGTCTTTCGCTGGTCGTGATCTACCACGACGGCTGCGATCTGCTGGTCTTTTGCGACCGCGGCTGCGTGATGGGGCTTCAGCACTATCAATACCATCAGCACCATCAACACCCGCCTCGTTGTCTGCTTCGACGACGTCTACGCTGGTATCTGCTGAAAGGTCAGCAGATGCTGCCTCGGGGTCAGATGCCTGTTCGGCAGCCAACGGTTCAGCTGGCCTTTGATCAACAGCCTGCTGTTCTGTTGCTTGAGGATTAGAGGGCTCCTGGGGCGCAAAATCTGGCTCAGCAAGGACTGAATTAGTTTCAGTTGCAGCCTGTTGTTCAACAACTTCGGCTTCAGCTTTTTCTGGAACTGGAGTGCGTCGCTGCGGTGGAGTACGTCGCTGTGGTTCAACGGCGGCAACTTCACGTGCTGGTTCTACCATTCCGGTTTCAAGTTGTGCGGACTGTTCGAGCGATTCAACTGATTGACCTTCCGCTGCTTCGGGACGTGGTCCGCGACGACGTTGTGCGGTATTTCTTGGACGACGATTGCCACTGCGACGCTGTGATTTCTTAGCGTCGTCACCCTCTTCCTGGGCAGCCCCATCACGTGCTTCTGTGCGTGGCTGAACAATTGCCGCTTCTGCCGGAGGACGGATTCTGCTCTGCCCCTGTGGTTGACCCTGACCCTGACCCTGACCCTGACCCTGAGCTTGCCCCTGGCCACGTCGGCGTCCCTGTGCAACTTCACCACCACGGTTAGCAGATGCGTCTCTGCCTTCTCGTTCTTCTGAGCGGCCACCCTCTCTGCGCCCTTGTTGACTGCGATCTTGCTGCCCGCGATCCTGGCCAGTGCTGCGTTCCTGACCTTGTCTGCGCGGTTGGTTACGCCGCGGCTGGCTGCTTACTGGCTTTTTCTCTACTTCCTGTACCTCATCATTGGCAGCGCCAGAAAGAAGTCCAGTAAACGCAGATATTAATGAGCCAAACAGACCTTTCTTACGAGGGACTGCACGCTCAATCGGCTTCGGTGCCTGAGCGATAACTGGCGCCTGCACTGCCGCAGTCTGGGGAATCAGCACCTTTTCAGGCTTGACCAGACTTTCAACACGGTCCACTGAGGTTTCAACTTCATAACTGGCCGTGCTGTGCGCTGTTCCGATATCAGCCTGATTAATCGCCTGAATTTCATAATGCGGCGTCTCAAGTGCCGGATTTGGAATTATCACAATGCGGGTATTACTCTGCTGTTCTATGCCGGCAACGGTATTGCGTTTCTCATTAAGCAGATAGGCACCGACTGACACAGGCACAATGGCGCGTACTTCAACACTCTTGCGCTTGTTGGCCTCTTCCTGCAGCACGCGCAGGATAGAAAGTGACAGTGATTTCAAATCACGAATGGCGCCTTGACCGTTACACCGCGGGCACACTACAGCGCTGGTTTCTTCCAAGGAGGGGCGCAGACGCTGGCGTGACATCTCCAGCAATCCAAAGCGCGAAATCCGGCCAACCTGCACACGCGCACGGTCTGCTTCCAGGGCATCACGCATCCGGTTCTCGACGTCTTTCTGATTTTTAGCAGAACTCATATCAATGAAATCGATCACCACCAGGCCGCCCATATCGCGCAGACGCAGTTGACGGGCAATTTCATCAGCAGCTTCAAGATTGGTGTTCAATGCAGTTTCTTCGATATCAGAACCACGGGTTGCCCGCGAGGAGTTGATGTCAATGGAAACCAGTGCTTCAGTCGGGTCGATCACGATCGATCCACCCGAAGGCAGTTTGACTTCACGCTGGAATGCAGTTTCGATCTGCGCTTCAATCTGGTAACGATTGAACAGCGGCAACGGCTCCTGATAAAGCTTAATGCGGGCTTCGTAGTGAGGCATCACCTGTCGTACAAAATTCAAAGCCTCGTCGTAGGATTCCTGGGTATCAAACAGCACTTCGCCAATATCCTGACGCAGATAGTCACGGATTGTGCGGATAATGACATTGCTTTCCTGATAGATGAGGAAGGGCGCCTTCTTTACGTCAGCGGCCTCTTTGATCGACTGCCACAGTGACATCAGGTAGTCCAGATCCCACTGCAATTCTTCCTGCTGTTTACCAACCCCTGCAGTACGAACAATGATGCCCATGCCATCAGGGATATTGAGACCGGCGATTGCTTCTCGAATCTCTGAACGTTCATCACCTTCAATACGACGTGAAATACCGCCCGCTCTGGGGTTGTTTGGCATTAAAACGAGGTAGCGTCCAGCCAGACTGATAAAAGTGGTTAGCGCCGCGCCTTTATTGCCGCGCTCCTCTTTTTCAACCTGCACAATGACTTCAGTGCCTTCAGCAACCACTTCCTTGATATTGACACGGCCGCCATCGCTGCCGCGTTTGCTAAAGTACTGTGGAGAAATTTCTTTAAGGGGGAGGAAACCATGGCGTTCAGCGCCGAAATCTACAAATGCAGCTTCCAGACTTGGCTCGACGCGGGTTATTTTGCCTTTATAGATACTGGCTTTTTTCTGAACTCTGGCGCGGTTTTCGATATCCAGATCGTACAGACGCTGCCCATCTACGAGGGCAACACGCAACTCCTCTTCCTGAGTTGCATTGATTAACATTCTTTTCATGTTCAGTTCACTTTTCCGTTAAGCCAGAAGAGTAATCCGAATTGTTCAAATCGGCAGTGCAGTAGCTATGGAAGAGCGCTGTGCCGCTCTTCAGGACAATAATGTGTAAAGTATTTGACCGCACTCGGGTGCGTGGATCCGCTGATTAATCGCGGCTTCCAGGCTCTCCTTCACTTAGTGATAAGCTTTACACAGGACCGGCATGTGGCCGATCCTCCTTTAATAACTTAAAATTTCGACTGTCCCGGCCAGCGCTTTATGCTGTGGCTCGAGAAAGGTAACTGGCTTATGGCTTCTACCTTTTGCCGGTCAGTCGTCCTGTTTTACTGACTGCTGTGCTGTGCTCCATGGTTTTTACCACTTGGGTTGCGCCGGTGAAGAACAGTCTTGAATTTGATGCTATCCGAATTTGTCTGACTTTTTCTGTTGTAAGTACCGACATCAGGTCGGCACACTCTTGTTTTGTATCTTGTGGTTTTTGCCTGGTTATAACTCAGCATCGGTTTTTATTAAGCACCTGATGCGATCCTGGTATCGAACAATCTGATACCTTCGAATTCGTGTTGTGGCAGTTGTCGGTATTTATAGTCCGCTCAAACAATGTAGCGGTCCAGCGACGTGGGCGGAAATATACCAGTAAATACTTTTTAATTCAAATACCTGCTGCTAGAATCTGGCCCTTCAACGCTTTGTTACACTCTTATTGAGCCAACGCCAGCGAGGTCACCCCATGGCGCCGATCAGCTTCCAAACCTTACAGCGAGTGTTACAACGTCATGCTTAGTAGTTGCGATAGCTTATATGTATAAACCGCTCGCATTATTTATCGGGCTGCGCTACACCAGAACCCGCAAAAAAAATCACCTGATCTCCTTTGTCTCCCTTGTCTCGATGCTGGGCATCACACTTGGGGTGCTTGCGCTCATCGCAGTGTTATCTGTTATCAATGGCTCAACCTCAACCATGCGTGAGGAAACGCTGAAGGCAGTGCCACATGCCAGCATTAGAATTGGCGCTGATCAACAATGGCAAGATCTGTTGCTCGCGCTGCGTGGCCAGCCGGGCGTTATTGGCGCAGCACCTTACATTGAAGGTGAAGCATGGCTGCGGTTTGATGGTCGCGCGGAGTTTGTGCAGCTGCGCGGTGTTAGTCCGGAGTTTGAGACTGATGTCACTATGGCTGGCAGTTTCAGCATGGAAACATTACTGCCAGGACTTGAGCCAGGTGGCAGTGGCATCATCCTGGGAACGCAACTGGCGGCAAAACTGGGTCTGTACACGGGTGATCAGGCCAGCGTTACTCCGCTCAGCAGTCTGGTGAATGGACAATTGGAAGATGCCAGAACCTTCCGGATACTCGGAATTGCTGATTTTGGATTCTATGGCAATAACGATAATGCAATTATTCATCTTGAAGATGCCGAGCAAATGTTTGGTGGTGCCGGAGCGCATGCTGCGCAATTACGCCTGCGGGTGGATGATGTGTTTAATGCTGGCGCAATTACCCGCGCAGCTTTGCAGGGCATAGCATCTGAGCTGCGTGCTGGACTGGATGCAAGTGCGATTTCTACCTGGCAGGAAACCCAGGGAAGTCTGTTTGATGCGTTGCGACTGGAGAAAACGCTGACCGGGTTTATGCTGCTGATGATTGTAGTTATTGGCGCGGTAAACATTATCTCAACGCTGGTGATGGTGGTGGCGGACAAAAGCGCCGATATTGCGATTCTTCGAACCATGGGAGCAGGCAAAGGCAGCATCATGGCCATTTTTATTACTCAGGGCGCTGCGGTTGGTTTATTCGGCACAGCCCTGGGGGCAATTCTGGGTGTGCTGCTGGCCGCGAATATAGATGATTTCACCAGATGGCTGGAGAACTTTCTCAATGCCGGTTTTCAGGACGGCAATGTCTACATGATTTCGCATTTGCGGGCTGAACTGCAATGGTCAGACGTCTGGCTGGTCAGTGTGTCGGCGATTATGGTGAGCTTTGTCGCAACACTGTATCCCGCGTATCGGGCCAGCCGTATCCAACCAGCAGAAGTATTGCGTTATGAGTAAGGTCACTGAAGAAGTGCTGATAAACAAGAGCGCAGGGATTTAAATTTAATGAACAATTTATCGACTGATGCGGCAGGCACTCATGCCGCTGTAAACAGGGACAAGGCGCCGGAACTGGTTTTGGAGTGCCGCCACCTGGGTAAGATCTATACGCAGGGACCTCAAGAGGTCAGAGTGCTTGAAGATGTAAATCTGCAGGTGCATACGGGCGAGCGCATTGCCATTGTGGGCAGCTCAGGATCCGGTAAAACTACTTTGCTGAATCTGCTAGGCGGTCTGGATGAACCAACTGCCGGAGAGGTTATTATCGCTGGCAGAAGTCTCGCACAATTCAACGAGCGCGAGCGCGGGCAGATGCGTAACCGCTACCTCGGATTTGTGTATCAGTTCCATCACCTGCTGGGCGAATTCACTGCACTGGAAAATGTCTGTATGCCTTTGCTGATTGCGGATATGAATGTGAACACTGCCCGCAATAAAGCCAGCAGTCTGCTGGAGCGAGTCGGGCTTGGGCACCGCCTTGAGCATAAACCTTCAGAACTCTCCGGTGGTGAACGACAACGCGTGGCAATCGCCAGAGCGCTGGTGACTAATCCCAAATGTGTGCTGCTTGATGAGCCCACCGGTAATCTTGATCGCAATACTGCCCGTGAAATTCACGCATTAATGGCAGACTTGAACCGTGATTTCTCGACCAGTTTCATTGTGGTAACGCATGACGAAGTGTTTGCTGCCTCTCTGGACCGCATGCTGTTGTTGCAGAATGGCCGTCTGGAGCAGGCTCAGGCTCATGTCTAAATCATTTGCTTCCTATGTTGCACTGCGTTACGTCAGCGTCGGCAAGCGCAGTCAGCTGGTGTCGTTCATGTCACTGCTTTCGATTGGTGGTCTGGCATTGGGTATAACTATGCTGATCACAGTGCTCTCTATCATGAACGGTTTTGATCGTGAAGTGCGCGAGAACATCCTCGGAGTGGTGCCACATGCGACAGTTAAATCATATGAAAAAACAAGCCGGGAAAGCTGGGAGGCCGTTCAACAGATCGTTAATACCTATCCAGATATAATTTCACATGCACCGCTTATAGAAACCATGGGTGTGGTCGCAACTGCCAGCACAAGTGCCATGACGTACAGTAAGGGCGTGCTGGTAAATGGCATTGACCCGGAGCGCACGGATCAAGTGGAAATGCTTGAGCGTTTTATTCGCTACGGAAGCGTCAGTGCTTTGGGGCAGCAGCGTTTTATGATCGTGCTCGGCGAAACTCTGGCAGAGAATCTGGGTGTGGTGGTCGGCGATAAAGTGAATCTTTATTCCTTGAATATCTCGATCAATCCAATTGCACCCCTGCCTACCCAGCGCCAGTTCACTGTGGCTGGCATCTACAAGATCGGTACCCTGGAGCTGGATAGTGCAATGGCGATCATCACTCTGCAGGACGCTCAGGCGCTCTATCGCTTCGGCAATTCTTATTCCGGATTACGTTTAACGTCGATGGATGTACTGGCAGTTAATCAAATGCGCGAGCAATTGTCCCGTGAACTGCCGGCGGGATTTTATGTAGAAACCTGGACGCAGATCTTTGGCAATATTTACGAAAACATCAGATTGTCGCGCACTATTGTGGGTTTTTTGCTGTGGCTGCTGGTAGCGGTCGCAGCGTTTAACCTGGTGGTGAGTTTAATTATGATCGTGCGGGATAAACGAGGTGATATTGCGATTTTACGTACCATGGGTGCTAGCCCTGGTACCATCGGCAGAATTTTCATGACGCAGGGTCTTATTGTGGGTTTGATGGGCACCGTGATCGGTGTGGCTTTTGGGGTTCTGTTTTCGTTAACCATTGGTGAATTTGCTGCGTTTATCGAGCAGGCTCTGGGGATAACGTTGCTAAGTGCGGATGTTTATCCGGTTGATTTCCTTCCGTCTGAATTGCGATTTTCGGACATTGTTGTGGTGAGCGTGGGGGTGTTTGTGCTGTGCCTGTTCGCCACTATCTACCCTGCCTGGCGCGCTGCCCGGGTGCAACCGGCTGAGGCTTTGCGGTTGGAATGATTGGGGTTTCCTGGCTATATAGTTAGTGTAGGGTCATGACTTGACTCCCGACCAATGACTTGTGACTTGTGACTCGTGAGTCGGTAAGGGAACTCCGTAGCTCGTCCTGAGCGGTGGAAATTTGCACAGCGGACTCGCCCGTGAATCCGTCCATGGGGGCGAGAGCTCCGTAGCTCGTCCTGAGCGGTGGAAACTTGCACAGCGGACTCGCCCGTGAACCCGTCCATGGGGGGCTCGTCGCCCGCCATCCCTGGCGGACCGCAGTCCACTGTGCAAGTTTCCACCGCTCAGGACTGACGGATAGCGGTGGTTAGCTGTGCGAGTTTCGGTGCTCAGGACTGACGGATAGCGGTGGTTCGCTGTGCGAGTTTCGGTGCTCAGGACTTAAGGGATAGCGGTGGTTAGCTGTGCGAGTTTCGGTGCTCAGGACTCAGGGATAGCGGTGGTTAGCTGTGCGAGTTTCGGTGCTCAGGACTTAAGGGATAGCGGTGGTTAGCTGTTCGAGTTTTGGTGCTCAGGACTCAGGGATAGCGGTGGTTAGCTGTGCGAGTTTCGGTGCTCATGACTCAGGGATAGCGGTGGTTCGCTGTGCGAGTTCCATTGCTCAGGACATAAGGATAGCGGTGGTTCAGTGTGCGGATCCCGCTGTGGACATGTATAGACGAAATATCTTTTAGCGCATTACTGGCTCGGAGCGATGGGGTTATGCGTTCATGGATGATCGCGGTTTGTGTGGGGATTATGGGGGCGGGATGGTTGCCGGCGCTGCCTGGCTACGGGATGTTGGCGCTGTTGGGTCTGCTGATTGGTGGGGCTGTTGGCGGGTTGGTGCTGGTGGGGAGGCGCTTGGGTTCGGGGGGCTGGCGTTATGTGCTGGTGGTGCTCCAGCTGATTTTGTGCATTGCGCTGGGCTTTGGCTGGGGAGTGGTGAGTGGAAGGTATGCGCTCGATGGATGGTTGCCGAAAGAGTTAGAGGGTGTAGATTTCTGGGTGTACGGAATGATTGACAGTCTGCCGCGGTATGGCGGGAGGGCTCAACAGTTTGAGTTTAAAGTGACAGCGGATTGCTTTGACCTTCACCCCGATGCCTGTATCGAAGGACCACGAAGAACGCAATTACGTCGGGTGTTGCTCAATTACTATGGCGATCATCAGTTGGTGCCAGGTCAGCAGTGGCGGTTGCGGGTGCGCCTCAATCGACCCCATGGTTTTGCTAATCCGGGTGGATTTGACTATGAACTGATGCTGCTGCAAAAGGGCATCAATGCCAAAGGCTATGTGCGGGAAACTGAGTTCAACATCATGCTGGCAGATAATGCCCTCAGCTATCAGAAACTCCGCTTCCAGTTGCGCCAGCGCTTGCTTCAGGCCACGGCTGAGCTGCCTCATCATGGGATTATTCTGGCGCTGGTGCTGGGTGAGCGCGATCTGATTGCACCGTCGAGCTGGCAGCTGTTTACGCGCACTGGTACTAATCACCTGGTGGTGATATCCGGACTTCACGTTGGTTTTGTCGCAATGTTCGGCTATTGGCTGACGAATCTGTTTATGCGGCTGATCCCAGCTCTGTTGTTGCATCTACCCGCGCAAAAAGCCGGAGCTGTGGGCGCTATCGCAGCCGCTCTTGCTTACAGTGTGCTGGCAGGATTTTCCCTGCCAACCCAGCGGGCGCTGATCATGGTGGCGGTGTTTATGTCAGGGCGGCTGCTGGCGCGGAATTTCCCCGCTTCACTGGGTTACTGTGTGGCAATGACACTGGTACTGATCTTGACACCACTGGGCGCAATGAGTGCGGGATTCTGGCTCTCATTTGTCGCAGTTGGTGCGCTGCTGTTGGCATTTTCCAGTTGGACAAAGGCGGCTGAACGGATCGACAGCCGCGACAAAACTGATCATATTGGGTCAAAAATCGGTAATTATTTGCACTCGGTGCTGCGCTGGTCCGCCTGGGGACGTCCGCAGTGGGTTGTGTTTGTCGGGATGAGTGTGCCGCTGGCAATCTGGCTGCAACAGCTTTCACTGCTATCGCCACTCGCTAATATTTTTGCGATTCCGCTGGTCAGTCTGCTGGTGGTGCCGCTGTGTCTGTTCGGCCTGCTTAGTCTGCTGTTGTACGAAAGAGCAGGAGTTTGCCTGCTGGTTTTAGCCGATCAATTATTAACTACGCTGACGCTTACCATGAGCTGGATGGCGGAGTCATTCGCGTGGCTGCAGGTCTGGCAGTTTTCTGGATTAACCGTCTGGTCATATTTGTTCGCCGGACTCGGTAGTGTGCTGTGGTTGCTGCCGCGCGGCTGGCCGGGGCGGATACTGGCGCCATTGTTAATGCTGCCATTGTTCATGCCTGCCCGCCTGCCGAGCCCTGGCTATGGAGAAGTCTGGATCAGCTTTCTGGATGTAGGGCAGGGTCTTGCAGTGGTGGCGCAAAGTGCGGCACATACTCTGGTCTACGACACGGGTCCGCGCTTCAGCGACAGCTTTGATGCCGGCAACGGCGTGGTGGTGCCGTTCCTGCACAGCCGCGGTATCCGCACAATAGACCGTTTGATGGTCAGCCACGGCGATAATGATCATGCTGGCGGACTTGAATCACTGTTACTGGCGCTGGACGTTAAACAACTATTGCTGGGTACAGATATGCGGACCAGCGGTTTTGGACTGCCGACATCGCACTGCCTGCGCGGACAGAGCTGGCAGTGGGATGGTGTCAACTTTGAAATACTGCATCCTGATGAAAGCAGTTATCGCAGTCCCAACGATAATTCCTGTGTGCTGCGCATTTCTACAGCAAGCTCTTCAGTACTGCTAACCGGCGATGTGGAGGCGCTGGCCGAAGCAGCTCTGCTCAGGGTTCACGCTGATCAATTGCGCAGTGATGTCCTGCTGGCCCCGCATCATGGCAGCAAATCTTCCTCGACCGATGCATTTGTGACAGCGGTAAATCCACAATTTGTGGTGTACTCGAGCGGTTACCGTAATCAATTTGATCATCCAGCGGACGTGGTTCAGGCGCGCTATCAGGCATTGAATGCCTTTGCCTTTAATACGGCTGAAATGGGTATGATTGAGTTTCGATCAGGGGCTGAACCATCTCGTATTGCTATCGAGTCTGGCACTCTTTCCGAGACGCAGCCCAGCACATATCGGTTGACTCGCCAGCGCTACTGGTCTGGCGAGCAGCGTCAGCTTTTTGCGCTCACATCCGCTGGAACGATATGGTAAAGTAGCGCGGTATTTTCCTCGTGAGGCGCACTTGTGGTTGAGATCGTGAAAGCGGGTGGCTGGTTGATGCTGCCGATAATTCTCTGTTCGATTGTGGCGATCGCAATAATCATCGAACGATTCTGGACACTGAGCGCCGCCAGAATATCCCCGCGACATGTGGTGGGCCAGGTCTGGAACTGGATTAAGAACAACGAACTCGATAATGCCAGACTGCGCGAATTACGTCTTTCCTCACCACTGGGTCAGATTCTGGCCACCGGGCTTATCAACGCCAAATACGGCCGTGCCGCGATGATCGAAAGTATCGAGCAGACTGCCAGTTTGGTGGTGCACGAGATGGAGCGCTACCTCAGCACTCTTGGCACCATAGCCGCAATTACACCCTTACTCGGATTGCTCGGCACCGTGATCGGAATGATTAAAGTGTTTACCGAAATCATGATTCAGGGCACGGGTAATGCCAATGCACTGGCAGGCGGAATATCGGAGGCATTGATTACTACCGCTGCCGGATTATGTGTCGCAATACCCGCCTTTATGTTTCACCGTATGTTTATGCGTCGGGTGGAAACTCTCGTGCTTGGTCTGGAACAGGAGTCGGTGAAGCTGGTTGATGCTCTGCACAGTGATCGGCGTGTGGAAATGAAAGAGGGCGTGGCTACGTGAAGTTTCAGCGGCGGCTAAAGGAAGAACTGAGCATCAACCTGACTCCCCTGATCGATGTTGTTTTCCTGCTGTTGATATTCTTCATGGTAACCACAACATTTACCCGTGAAACGCGATTGTCGGTCAGTCTGCCAGAAGCGGATGGCGCTCCCGCCGAAGAAAATTCCGATCAGGTGGAGATTCTGGTCAGTCAGGGGGGCGGGTATTCCATTAATGGCCGCGCACTGGTGAATTCACGGTTGGACACTCTGATGGCCGGTCTGGAACAGGTGACTGAGGGAGATAGGAATGTCTCGTTGATATTGATAGCGGATGCTGAAGCCACACATCAGGCGGTGGTTACCGCAATGGATGCAATAGGTCGCTCTGGCTTTTTTCGTTTAAGTATTGCAACCAGAAAACCCGGTGAAGATGAAGATACTATCGTCACACAGTAAAGTCAGACAGCAGAGGCACGCAGCAGCCACAGTCACTTTGGCGCATCATTAGCAGGAATTTTTTTAAAAATGCCAAAAAAGAAGATAGGAAAAACCGGGTGGTTGCTATACACGCGCCTGCTCACCTATGTAAAGCCGCACAGTGTGACTTTTGGCATCAGTATTGTTGGCTTTATTATCTTCTCAATGAGTACAGTCGCAACCGCGCAATGGTTAGGCTGGACGGTCGATCAGGTTGAAATCGGCAACGTGGACGCACGGCTGCTAAGTCCCATGATTGCAATAGGTATCGTAATCGCACGGGGTATTGGCGGCTTCATGGGAGAGTATTCTCTGCAGCATGTCGCTAATCACATTGTGCACACGCTGCGCTGCCAGATGCTGCAACAACTGCTGGTATTGCCAATGCGCTATTACGACCGCAGTGCTACCGGCAGACTGGTATCCAAAATTACTTATGACTCACAACAGATCACCGGCGCTGCAACGAACGCTGTCACAGTTATTCTGCGCGAGGGATTTATTGTTGTTGGCTTACTGGGCTACATGTTCTGGACCAACTGGCAGTTGAGTATGATTTTCCTGCTGGTGACGCCCTGCGTTGGTTTTGTGGTCCGGTTGGCTTCTGGCAGATTTCGCAAATACAGCCGAAAAATGCAGGATTCCATGGGTGATGTGACTCAGATCAGCAATGAGACGATCAAAGGGCAGAAAGTCGTACGCACGTTCAACGCCAGCAATTATGTGTTTCAACAGTTCAGTAGAGCCAGCGAACGGAACCGCCGACAGAATATGAAGATGGTCGGTACGCAGGCAGTTGCGACACCCTTTATTCAATTATTAGTCAGTGTGGCGATGGGCGTGCTGATCTGGTTTGCGATGGCGCCAGAAATGTTGGTGGCATCAAGTGCTGGAGATTTTGTTGCCTTTCTTACCATGGCAGGACTACTGGCAAAACCAATCAGGCAGCTTACTCAGGTGAACTCAGTGATCCAGCGCGGGATCTCTGCCGCTGACAGCATTTTCAGTCTGCTGGATGAAGAGGCTGAAAAAGATACCGGCACCATTGTAATTGAACGAGTACGTGGCGATGTTCAGTTCAGCAACGTCAGATTTGCGTATAAACAAGGTGAGCAGGTACTAAATGATGTCAGCTTCGCAGCGCGGCCTGGGCAGACGGTTGCGCTGGTTGGACGTTCCGGCAGCGGAAAATCCACGCTGGTCAATCTGCTGCCTCGTTTTTATGAATTTGACAGCGGCGAAATCACTATTGATAACGTGTCCCTGCAGGATTATACGCTGCAGAATTTACGTAAACATATCTCTGTAGTTACGCAGGATGTCGTGCTTTTTGACGGCACCGTTGCTGAAAATATTGCTTATGGATTTTCTGACAAACTCAGCGACGAAAAAATTATTGAAGTGGCCAAAAATGCCAATGCGATGGAGTTTATAGAAAATCTGGAACATGGTATTCACACTCAGATCGGCGACGCGGGATCCTTGCTGTCAGGTGGCCAGCGCCAACGTATCGCCATTGCGAGAGCTTTCCTGAAGGATGCGCCGCTGTTGGTGCTGGATGAAGCGACCTCGGCACTGGACTCAGAATCAGAACAGCATATTCAGGCAGCGCTTTACACCTTGATGCGCGGGCGCACAACTTTTGTAATCGCACACCGGCTGTCAACGGTAGAGAATGCAGATCTGATTCTGGTCATGGATAAAGGCAGTATCGTTGAATCCGGTAACCACCAGGAGTTGCTGGCATTAGGAAAAACTTATGCCAGATTACACAAAATGCAGTTTTCTGATGCTGCTTATGCCCAGCCCGCTGGCGAAGATTTCTCTGACGATCTGCTGACCGCCGAGGATGAGTGATGTCATTGGAAACCGCCTGGTATAAAAAATCAGGATGGTTATATCTGTTATGGCCGCTGGCGCTGTTGTTTCAGTTTATCGCCTGGCTGCGCCGTATTTACTGGCTGCAGATCCGGCAGAGATCCACTGAGAAAAATGTCCCACACCTGCCCTTGATTGTAGTTGGAAATATCACTGTGGGAGGCACGGGTAAAACGCCGTTTGTGATTGCGCTGGGTAAACTGCTCAAGCAAAGAGGCATGCGTGTCGGGGTGATCAGTCGCGGTTACGGGGGTAGAGCGCCGCACCATCCGTTTCGGGTAAAAGCAGACAGCAATCCAGGCGAGTCGGGCGACGAGGCCATTCTGATTGCGCGTAATCTGCAGTGTCCGGTACTGGTGGATACCAACAGAACAAGAGCACTGCAGGCGCTGACAGCAAGCGCTGAATGCGATGTCATTATCAGCGATGATGGACTGCAGCATTATGCGATGCCCAGAGATATAGAAATCGTGATCATTGATGGCGAGCGCGGCCTGGGCAATAAACTCTGCCTGCCGGCGGGCCCCTTGCGAGAGCCTCCCTCGCG